>Ga0181564_10001806_pt1 | contig 19026 bp, 14 predicted proteins | sample 011ome_24_FD_134512 | JGI IMG/M metagenome (GOLD analysis project Ga0181564, IMG submission 134512) | Coastal salt marsh microbial communities from the Groves Creek Marsh, Skidaway Island, Georgia - 011513CT metaG (megahit assembly) | ecosystem: Environmental > Aquatic > Marine > Intertidal...
AACGCGCGCGCCTCTTCGGCGTCGGCGAGCGTTGAGCCGTCGCCGTCGCTAACGACGACGACGCCGGGCGAGTCCGGGGTTTGCAAAACCGCCTCGTGGGGGTTTTCAAAACCGCCTCGCAAGGCTTTCGCCGTCCTTGAGTCCACGCGCGCGAACCCGTGCCTCTCCAGGCACAGGCCATAAGTGCCGTTTTTCTCCACGACGCACGCGTCGCGCATCTCCGCGACGCCGTGGTCGGTCACGCGGCACCCCGCGCCGCGCGATTCGCGAATCGCGCACCGCGAGAACGTCGGCTTGGTCGCGCCGCCAAGCACCAACGCGCCGCCCTCGAAGACGCAGCGCTGGAAAAATGGCGTGCCCGCGACCACGATCGCGGCGTACGCCTGCATGCGGTTGCGACACCGCAACGTGAGGTTCGCGCAGACGGCTCGGCCGCCGGTGTCTCGCGCGGCTTCGGAGGAGACGACGGCGTTATTCGCGGCGCCGCTCGCCGCGCGTTCGCCCCTCTCGTCGACGCCGAGGCCCGCGAACGCCAGCGCGGGCTCCCAGCCCGTGCCCTCCACGCGCACGGTACCCTCCGCGCCCCAGCCCAGCAGAACGACCGAGCGCGTGATCCGGACGTTCTCGGCGTACGCGCCGGGAGTCACGAGCACCGCGGGAATCTCGACGCCGACTCTTGGCGACGCGTCGTCGTCGGTTTCGCCGCCGCCGCGGACGCCGCGCGAGCCCGACGAGGCGGCGAAGCGCGCGCGCTCGGCGACGGCCGCGGCGACGGCGGCGGGGGAGGCTGCGCGCGCGCGGCTCACGCCGGCCTGCACGGTCGGGTACGCCTCAGACGGCACCACCGCCAGCCCCACGCCACCTCGGACGTTGCGCTCGAACCACGATGTGTCCGCGAACGCGCGACACGTCCCCCTCCACGTCGAGCACCACTCCCGCAGCCCCCCCGCGCGACAGTTCGACACCGCGACGCGCTCTATGATGTCCCACGGGAGGTCGGGCAGGACGCGCGCGGGGGGCTCCATCGCCTCCGCGCTTCCGAGCCGCCTCGTGCGTCGAGGTGTGACAAAAAGAGCAAAAAAAGTGAGACGAAAAGATTTGTACTCTCAAGGCTCACAGTCTGCGACAAGACGTACCCGACGGGCGCTTCTCGACGCGACCGTCGTACGCTGACTGACGATGGCGCGACGGGTCGTACGATACGATAGGTCTCTTCGTTACGTCACACACTCTGTGAAACGCACACTCTTTCTTTTTGCACACTCTTTTTACTTCTCGATGAGCTGCTTCACCGCGTCCCCGCCTTGTCTGGCGTACCTCCCCAGGTCCTCCTGGAACCGCGCGTTGGCCGCGCCGTACTTCTCGACGCCGGCGAGCGCGACGGCGACCCCGGCGAGCTCCAGCGCGCGCGGCGCGGCAAAGTTGAAGACTGGAACGTGCGCGGCGTACACGATGAGGTTCGCCACGAACAGCGCCGCCGCGGGGGGTGCGATCGTCTCCACGGGGTCCTCCAGCCCGTTGAACCACTCCGTGATGTCGCCCTTGATCACGTCAAAGTCGAAGTCGCTCGCGAATCGCGAAAGCGACGCCGCGACGGCGCGCGCCGGCGCGACGACGTCCTCCGCCGCCGGAACGTCAGACGGGAGCCGAGCGCCGAGCGACGCGAGGTCCTCCTCCGCGGTCGCGTCCTTCGTGACGTAGTAGCGCGCGGCGAGCAGCGCGGCGGCGCACGCGCCCACGTACTCCAGGGGGCCGGGGAGCAGGAAGCCGAGCACGGGCAGGTGCGCCGCCGCGTCCGCCGCCACAATCGCGCCGGCGGCGGCGGCTTTGCCCACCACGCCCTCCGTGCTCGCGACAAACGCCTTCGCCTCCTCCAGCGCCGCGGCGGCGTCGCCGCCCAGCGCCTTGTCCTTCACGGAGGGCTTCGCCAGCGCGATGCCCGCGCCGCCCGCGAGCGCGAGCACCACGGCGTCGCCGAGCGCGGCGTCCACGGGCGACGCCGACCGCTTCGGGGCGGGCGCCTTCTTGGCGGCGGGCGCCGCCTTCTTGGCGGCGGGCGCAGCCTTCTTGGCGGCGGGCGCCGGCGCCGGCGCCGGCGCCGGCTTGGGCGCCTCCTTCGCCGCCGCCTTGGCCTGCTTCGCCGCCTCGGCCTCGGCCGCCTTGGCCTTGATGGCGGCGGCCTTCTCCGCGGCCGCATCCTCCGCGGCCTGCTTGGCGGCCGCCGCCTTGGCGGCCTTCTCCGCGGCCGCCGCCTCCGCCGCCGCCGCCGACGCCGCCTGGCGCTCCGCCAGCCGCGCCTTGGCCTCCGCCTTGGCCTCCGCCGGCGGCGTCTCCGCCTTTGGCGCGGGCGCGGCGGGCGCGGCGGGCGGGGCCTCCGCGGGCGCGGTCGGCTCGATTTTCGGCGCGGGCGCGGCGGTTCTGGGCGCCGCGGGGTACGCTTGGCCCTTGGGCTTCTCCACCGCCACGCCGTTCTTCTTCTTGATCTTCTTCACGGCGGCATCCTCCCAGGACTGCGTCGTCGTTCGGCACGCCTCGTTCTTGCAGCTCGCCTTCATGGCGTCGTACTTGCTAACCTCCGCGGCGATCTGCTCGTCCACGGAGAGCGCCACCTGCGCGACGGGCGCGGCGGCGTGCGCGGGGAGCGCCACCGCGACGGACGCCGCCGCGGCGACCGCGAAGCGCGCCAGCGCGCGCTCGGGCGTCGGATCGCGGGCGCCCTCGCCCTCCTCGTCGCGCGCGGACGCGCGCGCGGGACGAACCGTCGCCGCGCGCGTCGATCCGGTCGAGGCGGGGGACTTCGCGGGAAGGCGCGCTCGGAGCGCGCCCGCGAGCGGCGCGGAGGCGAGGGAGGACATGTGAGTGGTGGGTGAGTGAGTCGGGCGCACCACGGTGTGCGCGCCCGCGCGAGCGCAGCCGCGCCGAAGCGCTCGACGGATCGTCCGCGTTCGCGTCGCGGCTTTCGAGAGCGCGAAACGAACCTTCGAAAACCACGCGCGAACGCGCGGCCGAATCGGGGATTCCGACGCGCGCCTCGGCTGCCGCTTACGGGCAATCAGTCTTGATTACCTGGCCCAATAAAAAGCGTTTCGCTCTCGCTTTTGATTTTCGCGATCTTTTTTGAAACCGAGTCGATCAACGCGAAAGGCGAGCCCGCGGCGCGACCCGCGCGTTCGATCGACCGACGGCGCCCGCGATCGGGCGGGATCTTTTTCGAGCAGCTGCCACTTGTGAACTTTTCAACGAAAAAACGTTAAAGATCGCGCGACGCGCCTTGCGCGCGCACAACACCGCGTGCGTCCCCAGAACCGCAAACCCGAACCCAAATGTCCGCCGTATCCTTCCGCTCCGCCGTGGCGACCGGCCTGGTCGCCAAGCCCGCCGCGCGCGACGTCAAGGCGCGCGCCGGCCTCAAGGTGTACGCGCGCATGACCAAGGACCGCGTCTCGCTCAAGAAGGACTCCAAGTGGCGCAGCGACATCGACATCTACCCGGTACGTCCGGGCGGCGCCGCCCGCCCCGTCTCTCTCTGTCTCGTCACTCGCGGGGGCACCGAGCGTGCGCGGCACACGCCGCCGCGGCGCTCGCGCCCGCAGCCGCGGCGCACCCCGCGCGCGCGCTCCGCGCGCGCCGCGAGACCGCGCGCAAAAAAAGCGAGCCACGGCGGTTGGCGCGACAGAGTGGCTGCCGGATTTTTTTCTGGTTGCTCCCCTTCGTGGGTCGCGAACGGTCGAGTGCCCCCCAGCAGAAACGAAAAAGCCAAAAACTGACCAAACCCGAAACGCCAAAAAAAAAAATCGCCGAATCGAAACAGGAATGGGGCGAGTTCCCCATGTCCGAGCGCACGAGCCCTTTGACTTCGCTGACGTACGACGAGTACAAGAACAACGTTTCCGCGGAGATCATCCACGGCCGCTTCGCGATGCTGGGCGTCACCGGCGCGTGGGCGCAGGAGAACCTCGTCGGGACGCCCTGGTTCATGGCGGGCGAGGAGTGCACCTTTGACTCGTGCTCCATCTCCTACCTGAACAACAAGTTCGAGGCGTCTTACGACGGGGCGCTGCTGGGGATCATCTTCCTGGAGATCGTCCTGATGGGCGGCGCCGAGGGCTACCGCACCGGGCTGCTCGAGAACCCCTTCGACGACGTCACCGCGGGTAGCGTGTTCCCCGGCGGGCGCTTCGACCCCCTGAACTTCTCCGAGGGCAAAGCCGCCAACTTCTTCGGCGAGGACTTGGACACGCTCAAGATCAAGGAGCTCAAGCACTGCCGCCTGGCGATGCTGGCGTGGCTCGGGATCCTCGCGCAGTCCGTCTCCACCAACCCCGACGGCGCCGGCCCGGACGCCGTCGGCCCGGTCGCCAACTGGTCCGCGCACGTCGCCGACGTCGTGCACTGCAACGTCGTTGACCGCTCGGGGTGCGTCTTCTGAGACGCGCGCGCGTAGGCGGTGACATTTTTGTAGCGGCACATTTTTTAGCGTGAGCGATTGGCGATTGAAAGTTTTTTCACCGATTGATTTTTTTCTTGACCGACCGAGCGATTCTCTCCTGATCGGCACACACGATCAAGTCTGCCTTTCAAACACCGACGGTCGCGTTCCAGCCCTTGGTGTCACCTTTTTGAACCGTAGTGCGGCCGAACAGAGCGTCACTCGTCGCGCGCGCGCGATCGACTCGACCGACCAAGATGTCGCGCGGCAGCGGCGCGGGGTATGACCGCCACATTACCATCTTCAGCCCCGAGGGTCGCCTGTACCAAGTCGGTGCGTCGCCGTATCCTCGTCGCCTCGCTGCCCCTCCGTCGGATCCGAGCGCCCCGCACGCGTGCACACACCGCCTGTTCGCTGACGTCCCGTTTCTCCCTCTCCGTGCCTTTACAGAGTACGCGTTCAAGGCGATCAAGTCCGTGGGGATCACGTCCATCGGCGTCCGGGGCAAGGACAGCGTGTGCGTGGTGACGCAGAAGAAGATTCCGGTACGCACGCGCGTGTCGCGTCCCCGCGCCCGAGATCCGCGCGCCGCTCGACGGATCTGACGTTTTCGCACCGCGTCATTCTCGCGACGTCTCGACGCCCGCTTACCGTCCCCGCCCTCTGGTTCCACAGGACAAACTCATCGACGCCTCGGACGTGACGCACATGTTCAAGATCACCAAGTTCATCGGCTTGTGCGCCACCGGCAAAGGACGTACGTGACTGCGCGACTACGACGGATCTCATCGATCGATCGATCGATCGAGGCTCTTCTCCCGAACGCGAAACACGGCGTCGTCGCGTCAACCCTAACGCTCGCGCGCGCGTCGCCTTCCCGTCTCGAACGACGCGACGCTCGTTTCCTTTCTTCTGAACGCGACTGACCACCGTAAAACCCTCTCAACGACACGAACCACGAACTGTGTCGCGACATATACGCGCGTGTGTTCATTCCGCGACAGCCGACATCCGCAACGTGGTTCAGAAGGCGCGGCACACGGCGGCGGAGTTTCGGCACGAGTTCGGGTACGAGATCCCGGTTGATTATTTGGCGAACCGCATGGCGGACAACTTCCAGGTGTACACGCAGCACGCGTACATGCGCCCGATGGCGGCGATGCTGATGTTCGTGGGCATCGACGAGGAGAAGGGGCCGTGCCTGTACAAGAACGACCCCGCGGGGTACTACGTCGGGTACAAAGCGACGAGCGCGGGCGCCAAGGAACAGGAGGCTTTGAATTTCCTGGAGAAGAAAGTCAAGGGGCCGAATGCCGGGAACGAATTCGACGCGCGGACCACCGTGCAGACCGCGGTGGGGTGCCTGCAGACCGTGCTCGGCGAGGACCTGAAGGCGCGGGAGCTGGAGGTGGGGATCGTCACGAACGATGATCGGAAGTTCAGGCTGCTGTCGGTCGAGGAGATCGAGGAGCACCTCACCGCCATCTCGGAGCGAGACTGACGAGAGAAAATCGCGACGACGCGACGACGACGACGCGACGCGACGCGCCGGTTTTTTCGCCTCCGCCGGCGGCGGGTGTAACGAAAGAGCGCTCTTTTGTCCCCCTTTTGTCTTCGTGATCGATCGAGAAGACGTGGTGTGTCCACCGCGGATGATACGATGCTTTTTCGTTCTCCCGAACCAGCGGCGTGTCTCGAGCCACAGAAGGCGGACTACCGCGGGTACCTCGCGCCGCTCGCTCGCCTCGCCTACAGGTCCTCGTCCTCGGAGTCGTCCGGCACGTGCAGCTTCTCGATGGCGCTCTTGATGAGGTTGACGTCGGCGGACGCCGGCTTCAGGTCGAGCGCCACCGAGAAGTTCACCATCGCCTGGTCCGCCAGGCCGAGTTTTTTGTAGATGCGCCCCATCAGGAAGAACACGGACGCCTCTCTCGGCGCCACCGTCTTGAGCTCCTCCAGCTCCTCCAGCGCCTCTTGGAACCGGTCGTCCGACAGCAGCACGCTGGCTTTTTCGTATTTGGCGAGCGGGTTCTTGGCGTCCAGAGACACCGCCTTCTGCAGCAGCTCCAGCGCGTCCCCCGTGCGCTTCAGCGCGTGCTGCGCCATGCCGAGGTAGCAGAAGAGCACGGAGGAGCGGCTGTTAATGCCGAGCGCGTGCCGGAAGTGGTACTCCGACAACTCGTACTTCTCCTGCCGATAGTACACCGCGCCGAGGCCGTACCAGGCGTTGTAGTGCCGCGGGTCGAGTCGGATCGCCGCGCGGTAGGACATCATCGCCTTCTCGAAGTCCTCGTTGGCGAAGTACTCGTGCCCGCACAGCGTGTGCGCGTACGCGAACTTGGGCTCGAGCTGCAGCGCGCGCCGGAAGAACCGGAGCGCCGTCTCGTGCTCCTTCTGCAGCGAGAAGCAGTTCCCGAGCGCGCACCACGTCTGCGGCGCCAGGCGGTCGCAGGACACGCACTCCTGCGCCAGGTGCGACAGCCGCGTGTCGCGCTTCAGGTGCCACAGCACGGTCGAGTACACCTCGCACGACTCGAGCCGGGTCGGGTCCACGCGCCGCGCGCGCTCGAACGCGCGCGCGCTCTCCGGGTACGCCACCATCTCCGCGTGCGCCTTCCCGAGCAAACACAGCGCGTAACCGGTGTCGCGCTGCCGGGGGTCCAGTCGCGACAGCGCCGACGCGCACTCGGCGCCGCGGAACATCGAGAGGTGCGCCGCCGCCGCCGCCAGCGGCGCCAGCAGCGCGCGCAGCGCGAGCGCGCCCTCCGCGAACCGCCCGGGCGCGAGCAGAACTTTGTGAGAACGTCCGAAAAGGGGGTCTCCCGGGACGGGATATCCCCGGGGATATCCCCCGGCGGGGTTAGGGTTGGGGTTGGGCTCGGGGACGTCCGCGCCGGGGAGCTCCTCGGAGGAGCGACGCGAACTCGGCTCGCCGTCCAGAGACTCGCGGCGGTCGTACTCGCCGCGCGCCGCGGCACGCGCGCCGCGCGCGCCGCGGCGCACCGCAGGCGCGGCAGCCTCCGCGGCTTCGTGCGTCTCGTCCCCCCCCGGGTGCGCAGGGGTCACGAACCCGGAAAAACCCGGAGTCTCGGCGTCACCCGCCGCGCCGGCGATGGACGCCAGCCGCGAGCTGCGGCGCGGGTTCGACGCCAACTTTTCAGCCTCCTCCGTCGCGGGGTCCGCGAAGAGGCGCCCTGAGACCTTGCGCAGCTTGCCTTCGTCCACGAACACGCGCCGCGCGCCGCGCCCGCCGTGCCGGTGCGCCCCGGCGCCCGCGCGCGAGCCGGGAAGAGCCGGACCCGAGCCCTCCCCGGCGAGCGCCGCCGGGGGCTGAGCCTCAAGCTCGCTCTCCCGGGGGAACCCCGCGGCGCCGCCGCGCCCTTTCCCGACGGGCGGAGGCGCCGACGCCGGGTCCGCCGGCGACGGCGTCTCCAAATCGTGCTGAGTCCCGAAAGTCGCGCGCGCGGCGGCGCTCGACGGCCCGGCGCCCGACGCGTCTCCGACGCGCGCGTCGGTCCCGACGTCGCGCGCCTCCGCCGTCATCGCCGTCATCGCCGTCGGTTCGTCCAAACGCAGGTCGCGCGCCGGACCGGGGGTCTCCGCGGGCGCCGAGTGCGGTGGCGCCGCCGAGTGCGGTGGCGCCGCCGAGTCCGGCACCACCGGGCGCGCGCGGAACGTCCCGAACGGACGCGGCGCGGTGGAGTGCGCGTTTCTTCGGTCAGAAAAGTTTGCCTGGAACGAAAGGCGCCTCTCGTCCGGCGTCTCGCCCGGCTGCGCCTCGAGGTACCCCCCCAGCTCGCGGAGGGTGGGGTACCCCGCGTGCGCGCCGCCGTCGCCACCGCCGCCGAAGAAGCGCGCCTCGGCGTCGCGCGCCTCGCTCTCCGCGCCCAGCCCGCAGAGCTCCTCGCGGGCGCTCCACATGAACGGGTCGAGGGACAACGCCGTCGCGAAGTTCGCGACGGCGGCGGCGCGGCGGCCGGTTTCTTTGCACACCAGGCCCAGCAGATAGAACCCCGCGGCGCCGTTCGGAACGCAGTCGGCGTCCGATCCTGCCGCTCCCGCCTTGGTTTCGCCTCGGAAAGATGCACGCGCGGGAGGCACGTTCTCGCGTCCGCCGGCAGCGCCGGCGAGCGCGCGCTCCGCCTCCGGAAGCCTCCCGAGATCGTAGCAGCACAGCGCGAGGAGATACCGGCACCGCTCCGAGGTCTGGCCCCGGAGCACCGCGCGCGCGCGGTGGGGCTGCTTGGCTCGGTGGTAGCACGTCGCCAGCAGGTGCGTGGTGTGCTCGCCGGGTGACGCCGCGTGCAAGCGCTCGCACAGGAACACGGCGTTGGACACCATGTGGTTGTCCAGGGACTCGCGGACGCACTCGCCGAGGAAGGTCTCCAGGTGCCGATCGTCGTGGCGCGGCGCGGTCGCCGCCGACATAGCGGCGGTGCGGGGCGAGCGCGCGCGGTCTCGCGGTCGGACGGCGACGGGCGGCGCGGACGCGCTCGAGACGCGCGGCGGGTCGTGCGTGTGCGTGCGTCGCGCGTCTCGGTGTGCTCGAGGCGGACGAGACAGCTCGAGATTTCAAAAACAACTCGTGGTTTCAGTAGGCACACCGGCTCCAGTCTCGGACGGGCAGACGGGCGAACGCCTTTTCGCTCACGTCGCGTTCTTGTCGCAATCGCGCATTCGCCTCCCCGTCAGTTCCCCTCGCGCGTTTCCCCCCGCGCTCGGGTCCGCACCACGAAACTCGCCGCGATGCCCGCCAAGACGCGCCGCACGCCCGCGCCCGCGCGAGGCTCTGGGCCCGGTTTCTTCCAGAGGCACGAGAACGTGTTCGTGTACGTGCCCAACCTGATCGGGTACGCGCGCGTGGTGCTCGCGTCGATCGCGCTGGCGTACGCCTTCGAGGACGTGCCGTTCGCGCTGGGCGCGTACTTCCTGAGCTTCGTGTGCGACGAGCTGGACGGCCGGTTCGCGCGCATGTTCGACCAGTGCTCGGAGTTCGGCAAGCTGCTCGATATGGTCACGGACAGGCTCGCCACCGCGGGTCTGCTCATGGTGCTCTCCGCGAAGTTCCCCGAGTGGTTCTTCACGTGCCTCGCCCTGCTCCTCCTCGACATCGCATCGCACTGGCTGCAGATGTACACCAGCGTGCTGGCGAGCAGGAAGAGCCACAAGGAGGTGGCCGCGAACGCCAACATCATCCTGCGCCTGTACTACACAAACCGCATCTTCATGGGCGTGTGCTGCGTCAGCGCGGAGGTGCTCTACCTCTGCGCGCTCGCGCTGTCGGATACCGACGCGGCGGCGGTGCGAGGGATGGCGTCGTTCGCCGACGTCCTGCCCGAGACGCTCGTCCTTTCCGTCCCGATCGGGTTTCTTAAACGGTTCGTTCCGACGGTCACCTTAGTCTTGAACCACCGAGCCTCGCTGGCGACGCAGGTCGCGGCGCTGATGCTCCCCGGGTTCCTGATCAAACAGTGGGCGAACGTCGCGCAGCTCCTCGCGTCGTGCGCGGCGCTCGCCGAGCACGACGCGCCCAAAAGGAAGAGAAAGTAGCGCGACGAGCGAGAGTCGTCGCGGACCTGTATACACGTATTAGGCGATGCTCTATATTACAGTATCATACAATATGTATTATGCGTATCATTGTCGTATTCGCGTCGACGTGAGGAGGGTGACGTTTGAAGACGCCACCGCGCGACCGGGTACGTGCGATGCGCTTCGCGCGTACCCCGAGCCCGACGACGCGCGAACGACGATCCGTCACCGCAGCGGCGGATCGTCGTTGACGTTGTCGCGGAGGTATTTCAGATCCAGCGGTTTGCGGGACGGCGCGCGCCCTTCATCGATGGAGCTGCGTCTGCTCGCCGCGCGGTCGATATCGATGCTGGACCGGGGCGATCTCGGCGCGGTCTCGTCCGAGTCGTACATGGGGACGCCCCAGCCCATGTCGGAGACGTCTGAGAGAAGGCGAAAAAAACAAACGTTTTTCGCCGAAAAACCATGGGAATCGACATCGAGGAAGAGACAATTTCGAGGAAGGTGATGAGTCAGCATGCGAGCTCCGACACGCGGGGCGTCCTGAGGCGTGCGTTCGCGCGCGTGCGTTCGGAGAGACGCGCTCGAGCGCTTAGAATGAGTCATGCGCGCTGCGTTCGCGGCGTGGTGCCTGCTGTGATGACGCTTCGACGACGTAACATGGCGTGAACGGCATCGTCGAGGAGACCAAAATTGCCAAATGTTCATTTGATGTTACTTTTCGCGCGAATATCTTTGTCGGAAAACCGAAATGCTTCATGCGCGGGAGGAGACGCACCGCCGTGGCCGAGCTTCGTGGCGGCTTGACCCATGCTGGGGGTTTGTCGAGTGGTGAAAGGAGTGAGCGGTGCGTGCGTGTGCAGCGTGCGCGTGTGGCAGTGTCGGAGGTTCTTTCGTTTCTTCTTCCGAAACCGAAGTCGCGTCACCACGAACGAAACGAAACGCCCGAGGCGAGAATTCTCTCGCTTTGCCAAAAATTGCCACGTCAAGCTGACGTGGAAAAAACGCGTCGAGCGCCGGCTTGTCTCCGCGTTGCCTCACTCCCCCGAGCACGCTCGCGCGCGTTCCTCGCGCGCTTCACGTCCTCGCGCCTCGCGTTCCCACGATCGCACGCTCTCGCGCGCGCGCACGCCCCCGCTCTCCACAAGGAAGCCTTCCCCCCTCCCGCCGTTTCGTCGCCAAAAGCGCACGAATCGTCGCGTCGTCCACGCCGAGAGATTCGACCGCGACGCGAAGAAGACCCCGCCGTCTCACGATGTCCTCCCTGTTTCGCGACGTGTTCGCCAGCCTGGCGAGGCCCAACGCAGAGACGCGGATGGTGCACAACGACTCCTTCGGGAACCTCCCGTTCGTAGGCGGCGAGGAGGAGGCGCACGATTACTGGGACCGCAAGTGGGAAGCGCACCGGCGCACCTCCTTCGAGCGCGCCGCGGCCCAGCGCGAAGCCGAGAGCGTGGTGCGCCAGACCGAGGAGAGCACCACCAAGCCCGCCGGCCAAATGAAGGCCGAGCTCATGCGCGCCGAGCTCGCGCTGGGGGGTGTGCTGCCCGCCGGCAAGGCCACGCTCGCGCCGCGCGGCGAGAAGCGCGGCGAGATGAGGAAGGCGAGTCCGCAGCCCGCGGACTCCGGCGAGTGGTTCTGAGAGTAGACGTATCCTAGACGCGCGCGTCTTCCGGAGAGCGACCGCGTGGTACCGTAGACGCGTCGTCGCGAAAGAGTCTCTTTCGTGTGTTTGTTTGTTTACATGTCATGATGATACATCCCACGATGATACGTCCGACAGCTCTCCGCTCTGCCAGAGACGCTCGTTTTTAGTCTGCAAAAACGCGTCTCACTTCCCGGCGGTCGCGAACGGGTTCTTCTCCGGCGAGCGCGCCGCCTCCGCCAGCGCGGCGAACGGGTCCGCCGCCGGCTGAGCCGGGACGGGCGCCGGCGACCTCATCTCGCCCGAGGCGCCGCCGCGCGCCGGACTCGAACCTCCGACCATCGGCGCACCCGTCTGGCTGTACCGCGCGTCGAACAGCGGGTTCGATACCGCGCGCGTCGCGCTCGCGGACCCGGGAGGCGTCGCGGGGACCGCCCCGAACCCCGCGCCGCCGGGACTCGGCGCCGCGAACGGGTTGGTCGACCCCGGAGCGCTCGCCGCCGCCGCGAACGGGTCGCGCGCCGCGAACGGGTTCGTGTCTCCGGAGCCGGGCCCCGGAGAGCTCGCCGCCGCCGCCGCCGCCGCGAACGGATCGTGTGCGTGCTGTCGCGCGGTATCCGCGGTTCCGGCGCTCGACGAGCCGGAGGCTGCGGACGCCGCGAACGGGTCGGCGAGGAGTCCCGCGGCGCCGCCGGGAGTCGCCGGCGCGGCGAAGGGGTTCCCGGCGAACGGGTCCGAAACCGTCGCCGCGGCTTTCCCCTTCTCCGCCGCGGGCGAGCCTGAGCCTCGCCCAGAGGCTCCCGTTTCGGCGGGAGATAGGAGGTCCACCAGCGACGCGTCGACAATCGGTGCCGGCGGGAGCTGGGACGAGGACGGCGCGCCGAACAGATCCACCAAGGCGTCCGTCGCCTGAGAAGGCTCAGCCGCCGGCGCCCTCTCCTCCCCCTCCCGCAGCGCCAAGCGCGCCGCCTCCTCCGCCAACGACGCCGCCAGTGCGGCGCGCATCTCCGGCTCCGCCGCCGCGGCGGCCGCGATGGCGTCCCGCCGGTCCAGCACGTCCCCGAGCTCGTCGTGCAGCGCCAGCGCCGCCATGAGCAGGCCCTCATCCGTCGCCGACTCCACAAGAGCCACCACGCGCGGCTTCATCTGCCGGCACTGCTCGGCCAGGCGCGCCACCGGCCCCGCGGCGGCGGCGCCCGGGTCGCGCTCGACGTCGATGGCCGCCAGCGCCGCGCGCAGGCTCCCCACGGTCTCGCCCGCGACCGACAGGTCGTGCTCGAGCTTGGCCACCGCCTCCGGCGAGGACAGGTCCGTGGCCGCCAGCGAGGCCGACTCCGCCGCCGCGCGCGCGCGCGCCGCGGCTTCCTCGGCGGAGGCGCGCTGCGCCGCGAGCAAGTCGGCGGCGTGCTGGTCGTCCGCCGGGTCACGCCTGGAGGGCGGGCCCCGGCTGTGTCCCGGCGGCTCCTCCTCCAGCGACGCGTAGCCGCGCGGCGGCGAGCCCGCGAACCCGCCTGCGGCGGGATCGGCGCCTGGGGGGTCGAAGTTGAGCGGCATCCCGTCGTCGCGGCGGAGCACGCCGGCGCGGCCGCCGAAGTCGACGCCGCCGCCGCGACGCGAGGACGGCGGCGACCCGAGCGCCTCGCCGGCTCTTTCCGCTCTTTCCATCGCCTCCGCCTCCGCCTCCGCCTCGGCGACTGCCGCGCGGATCGCCGCCGCGTCAGCGGGGTCCATCTTCTCCAGGTTACCTCTGATGATATCCGCCGTCGTCGCGCGCGGCGTGTACAGCGGCTGCGCCGCCGCCGCCGAAACCGGCGGCGACCCGAACGGACCGTCGGTCGGGCTCGCGAGCACCTCGGGGGGGAAACGCACACCCTTACTACGCACGTGGTCGTACACGTCCTGCAGGTGCGGGTGCCTGATCTGCTGCGCCCACTCGCGGATGAGCGTGAGCGTCTTCTCGTGCACCTCCTCGGCGACGCCCGCCGCCGCGGTGAGCCTGGCCATCTCGTGCGGCACGTCCTTGGCGATGGCCATGAGGTGGAAGTCCTGCCCGCAGTTCTTCATGCACATCTCAAACGCGATGAGCGCGAGTATCTGCCGATCGGGCGCGCTCTTCTTCATGATCTTGAGCTTAAGCGCCTTGACGCAGTCCTTGCCGTGCCGCGCGAAGTTGGAGTTGACCAGGTCGCACATGTCGACGTTCACGCCCCAGTCGGGCTCGCCGTTCAGATGCGCGCTCGTCGCCTGCGCGCGGCGGTCGTGATGAGGTGGTCGTGATGAGGAGATCGTGGTGGGGTCAGTACGGCTTCGGGCGAGAGCTCCTGATCGAGAGGCATCGCGCGATCGGCGGACGCGAAAGACAAGACACGTTCCGAAACGAAGGCGTCGATTGGAACCTTTTTTTCCCGTCGTACACTGAGGTTTAGGAACCCGCGCGTGTCTTCGAGGTGACGAGACTCGGATTCGCAAAAGACGCGTTTCGTTCGCGAAGAGACACGAGACGCTGGGGGCGGAACGGGCGGCAGAACCCGGCTCGGTCGGGGTAGAGCGCGAGCGGTGACCACCCGCGGAGTCGCGAGACGCGCGTGGCCTCCGTGTCGTCGTACCTTCTCCGCCAGGATGTACGCGGGGTTCCCGGACTTGTCATTGAAAAATCCCATCCTGAGGAATGGGACCCTTCTGGAAGAAACGCGGGTCGGTTGCGTCGCGACCGAGGGCGCAGCGGGCGCGACCGACTCGCGATCCTCGGCGCCGCGCCCGCGGAGCCTGTGGTGGCGCCCGAAGGAGATGGCCGCGAGGTTTTCGAGGCAGGCGTTCCGCGCCCGCGCGTGCGGCTCTCTCTGGAGCCGAGAGAGATCCCCGATCTCGGTGACGTCGGCCATTTTATTCCGCGACAGGCGACCCGAGGTCCCGAGCTGCAGCTGGGCACGGATGGCTTTCACGAAAAAAAAATTCCGCCGGCAGCTGGCAGATTCGCCATGCCCGTCGATCAGGCAACGTTCCCAACGCGTGCGTTTTCGTGCGGGCGGCCGCCCCGAGGTTTTCTCGGGGGAGTCGCGTCACATCGCGCGGCGCGCGCGATGGAGGCGTCCGGGTTTATGCGCGTGGCGCGCGCGCTCGACGCAGCCTCCGCAGGCGCGTTGCGCAGGGAGGTGCTCTCCGAGCTCAGCAAGCAGCCCTGGTGGTGGTCCACCCCCCTGCGCGCGATGTTCGCGACCGAGAAAAATATCGATGCGCGCGCCTCCTCGGCGTCCTCCTCGCTGTTCCAGGAGGCCAACATACGCTCGTCGTTCCGGCGGCGTCTGCTGGTCCTCCCCGTGGACGACCCCGCGCACCCCGAGCGCAGCACCCCGCTCGGTGCGCTGTGCCGCCAGGCCATACTCGCCGTCGTCCGCGCGCACGCCGAGCGATGCCGATCGCCCGACGGCGAACCGCTCCTGTCCCCCGACGCCAGGCTGGTGGAGCTCACCGCGGTGGTCGCGCTCCCCGGCGCGTTCGCACAGGACCCGCACGCGGACATCATGGACGAGGACGAGGACGAGGACGAGGACGAGGACCTCTCTAGAGCTCCCGTGGCGACGACTCCGGAAACGCGACGACTGCCCGCGCTGCTCACGTCCTGGGTGTCGCTGCAGCCGGTGACGCTCGCCGGGGGGCCGACGGTGATCTTCCCGGGCACGCACGCGCGCGGCGCGGGGCTGGCGCGCATGGCGCCGAAGGCTGTGCGCGCGTACCGCGGCAGCGACTTGAGCGAGGAGGACGAGCTGTTCATCCAGCTCATGCACGGCGACGCCGTGGACGCCGCCAACGAGGGATACGCCGTCGCGGCGCTGGACCTGACGCGGGCGGAGCGCGAGGATGCAGAAAAAACAAACCGCGAAAGGAAAAGGCGCGAACGCTGGTGGCGGCGTCTGCGCGCCGACGCGGCGGGCGCGGCGCGGGGCGCGGATGTCGCTCGCGTCGCCGAGAACACGCGACAGGTTTCGCTACGCGCACAGAGGCGCGAGGGAACCGTCGGCGACGACGACGCGGGCTGCGACGATCGTGACGAGGAAGAGGGTGACCGGGAACCGTCGGCGAGCGCGAGCGCGACGCCCTCGTTCGACGCCGAGCGCGACGAGCCGCCCGTCCCGATGACCAACGCGCACGCGGGCGACCTGGTCGTGATGGACACCAAGGTGTGGCACTTCGGCTCCGCCAACACGAGCTTCGTGCCGCGCGTGCTGCTCAACGTGACGTTCCAGGAGCCCTCGGCGAGGCGCCCCGCCGACGCGGCGGCCGCCGACGGCGCCGGCGACGCCGCGCGCGACGCGAAGCCCTGTCGGAAGAAGAAGAAGAGGGACGACGTGTTGCGCCGCGGGGGCTGGGTCGAGGACGTCGGAGAGGAAACGGACGAACGAACCGCGCGACCGAACCTTCCGCCGTCCCTCCCCCTGATGGAGGTTCGTCGCATCGACGGTTTCACGTACCACGTCCACGAGAGCGTCCTGGGGAAATACGCCGTGCGCGACTTCATGCCGGGCGGGGCGACGCGTTCGTTGTAGACGTTTAGACAACTATCATAGACTAGCTACGAAGGTACGCGTGGAGCCGGCGGTACCTCGTACAGCTACTAAGGACTCAGCGCCTTACCCCCGATGATCCTCTGCTTGTGCCGCCTGGCGACCGCGGACGGCACCGCGGGGGGTGTGGCCATGAGGTACCGACGCAGCACCTCCTCCTCCTCGTCCGTGAGCTTCACCCCGGCGGCGGATTTGGCGTAGATGACGTTCATCGCGTCGCGTTCGTCGCTCGGCGTCGACGGCGCTCTCGAGACCACCGGGCTCCCGAAGCCTTTCGGGTCTTCCGCGCTCGCCACCACATATCGTGCATATCGTGCGTCCGTGCCCACCACGCCCGTGCATACGCCTCCCATCTTCTCGAGCGCCTCGAGGCGCGCGAGGCTGACCACCTTCCCGTCCCGCAGCGCGTCGACGGCAGCCACGGCGGCGGCGCTCTTCGGGGTGAGGCGGTCGCCGCGCGCCGCCGCCGCCATGGCGCGGCGCACCGGGTTCCGGTCGACGTCTTCCTTCAGATTCGAGTTCGAAGGCAGGCTCGGGACGGACGACGCGTTTGTCAAAGGCGTGAGGACCGCGTTTATCCCGTCGGTGCGACCGGTGCTCGGTGTGTTGTCGTCGGTCATCGCGGGGTAACGGAACGAAGAAACCGAAACCGCCGACGAATCGTTTGCGTTTGCGTTTTCGTTCGCGTCGAGGGGTTTCGACGCGACGGACCCGAATCCGCTCGTGGGCGTCTTCGGGTCGTACGGCGACACGGCCACGGGAAACGCGAAGTCCCGCGCCGATTCCGCGTCTTCAAGCTCCGCGCGGCGCGCGCGCGCCCTCCGACGTTTCTCCTGGGCCTCCATGGCGCTCTGCAGCGCGCCCTTCTCCTCGAGGGTCAGGATCTTGCCGGCCACAGCCTTGGCGACCACCGCGGCGACCGCGGGGGAGAACGCGGGGGAGGCGTCCGCGCCTCCGCCTTCGTCGCCGCCGTCGAGCCAGGAACTCCGATCGTCTCGGTGCGCCAGCGCGGCGACAACCGACCGGCGCTCCGCGGGGGTCAAAGGCGACGCCAGCGCCTTCGCGTCGTTGGGATCGAGCGTGAGCGCGGCGAACCCGGCGTTCACCGCGAAGTCTCCCGTGCCCAACGGCGAGGACTCCATCGTGTCGTTTACACTGGAGGGCGAGTAACCCTCGCCTGCTCGACCGCGCGCGCGTCTACCCTGTGACCACGGGACGACGACTGAGGTCCCCTCGCGCGCGCGCGTGTGGCGGACGGCGACGACGGAGTCCCGCGCCTCGGACCGATACTTCCGATGCCGCTTTCGTTGCTCGCTGATGACGCGCTGTGTCACGAAAAAAAAACGGTCCGCAAAAAAGTGGACAAAGAGAAACAACCTTCCCGAAAGAATCTCGACGTGAAGTGCACTTCATCACCGCCCGCGGGGCACTCGCGATGGCCCCGCCGAGGATCCCCGGCGGCGGCCGCGGCCGCGGCCGCGGCGGGTACAAGGGACGGATGGGTAAGAAGTTCAAGAAGAACCCCGACGGGAGCAACAAACCCAAGCGCAAGAAAACGGGTTTGGGGGTTTGGGGCGTGGGTGCTATTTTCGCCGCGATGCTCGGCCTGGTGGGTTTCGCGGCGAAGCGGGAGAACGACGCGCGGGAAGCGGCGGACTCGAGCCTGAGAGGGAGGCTGCGTCGACGCCCGATCGAGTTCTCGGAGCACGCGTCGTGCCGCATGGACTGCCGTTTCGTGTCCCGGGAAGAGGTGGAGGCGACGCTGGACGTCGGGAGGGAATCCAAGAGGCACTCCACGCCGGGCGCGCGGCCGTGTCCGCGGTGGGCGCTGCAGGACGGGCGCGTCCGCGCGATCTGGGCGGAGTGCCGGGACGCGACGAAGCTCGTGACTGTCATAGACACCGTCACGGACCACCCCTGCGGGCCGTGCTGACCGCGCTCCGGAAGGACGAGCGCGAAGCGGGGCGCGAGCGAGCAGCCTCGAGAAACCTTCGTCGTTATTATCTATTCAGACGAAGGTATCCTATGTAGCGTACTACGTGCGTTCCCTCGCCTCCTGAAACAGCGCGGCGACGATCCTCGCCACGACGTTGACCCTCGCGCGCACGCGGTCCCTGTCCGCCTCGACGATCAATCCTCCCATTTTCGCGTCGAACTTGTCGGGGTGCCACCGCAGCATCTCGGCGCGCAGCGCGGCTCGCGCGTTTTTCGGCTCCAATAATTCACGGACGGACTCCTCCGACGTTCCGCCGAGTATCGTCCGCGCCGCCTCCTCGCGCATCTCCGCCGCCTCGCCCGAGTCGGAAGTGGGCCAGGGCAGGTCGTCGTGCGCGATGGCCTCGCCGCGGTCGGCCATCGCCGCCACCACGCCCCAGGCGCGGCGGTACGCGGAGGCGCTCAGGGTCACCGCGCCGCGGGAACGCTTTCCGAACGCGTTTAACGCCCCGACATCGGCGCCGGCGCCGACGCGCGCGCGCCACGCGGCGTCACGCCGCCTCGCCTCATCCAGGACGCGCTGCGCCTCCAGGTCGCGCAGTCTCGCGGCGCGCGCGCGCGCGTTTTCGGCGGCGTGCCTTCTCGAGGACTCTTTTCTTTTGTCGAGAAAGGACTCCTTTCTCCTTTCGGCGTACGCCCTGTACGCTTCTTCTTCCTCCTCGAAACGCACGCCGTCCAGCCCGTCTCGGCCGTGCGCGGCGTCGTCGTCGTCCAAGAAGGAGTCGAAAAAACGCGCGTACGACCCGGAGGCGGAAAAGTGACGAAAGCCTCCCTGTGTTTCGCGTGCCGCGTCTTCGTCGAACAGCATCGGTTCGTGCAGGACATCCGCGGCGTCCGCCTCGGCGCCTCTCAGCAGCTTCTCG
>Ga0181564_10001809_pt1 | contig 19011 bp, 14 predicted proteins | sample 011ome_24_FD_134512 | JGI IMG/M metagenome (GOLD analysis project Ga0181564, IMG submission 134512) | Coastal salt marsh microbial communities from the Groves Creek Marsh, Skidaway Island, Georgia - 011513CT metaG (megahit assembly) | ecosystem: Environmental > Aquatic > Marine > Intertidal...
AACAGAGCGACTTGATACTTTCACTGCATATTCCTTGCATTGACATTTTGGGAAAACGCAGCGAACTGACTCTTAGGTATCTTAATGTATTCCTAGTCAATCAATGACAACACATTATCTGATTCTGTGAAGACCAGACTACACCGAAAGATTCATGGATCGGCTGTAGAGGCGGAAAAAACGCCTTTTTAAGGTGAATCTATTCCGAAAAATCAATTGGTCTGGATAGCTGAATCAATAAGGAAAGAGAAATCTCGAATCGGGCAAGTTTGCTTTTTGATCTTTCCCAATATTTATGATCAGGTTCATTTCAGAGTTGTGGTTTTAGCGACAAAATTTGGCATGCCAAATCGATTCTATTTCATAGCGATACCGATCTGAATCAAAGCAGCTCTATGATCATCGAGGATAACAAGAGTCATTCAGATTGATAGAAAGCCGATAAGTGACCCATCCTTCGAAAATGCATCAAATATTGGATCCTGACCCTGACCAGACGATCGCTGTTGCATTCAGCCGCTTTTGGGCTGCAGGTTTGGTCGTGCTTGTAGCAACATCTTGGAAACTCTGGTTCTCACCTGATGGTTCTGATTATCCCTCGATACCGCTTTTACCGGTGGGGACAACTTTCTTTGATGGACTTCAATCCTTCGGATTCATTTCATCAATCACCGTTGTTACTTGCTCTGTCTACCTTCTTTTTTTTCCACGAAATGATTCTCCGTGGATTCTTGTTGGTATTGGTCTTCTTCTTTGTTTTGTGAGTGATCAACACCGAATCCAACCGTGGGCTTATCAGTCCTTCTTTTATTCGTTTATTTTCGGTGTCTTACCCGCCAGAAAATGGCACTTTTGGATACTTCCGTTTGCTGCGAGTATTTACGCATACAGCGCCGCTGGAAAGTTTGACTCTCAGTTTTTTCATACAGTTGGGAATGATTTTGTTACCGTCATCGCCAATACGTTCGACCTTGATCTTGGAGATTCAAATTCGACGATTCGAAATCTGCTAATCGCACTTTTACCCTCAACGGAATTATTGGTTGCCTTGGGTCTCTGCTTTCGTCGCACACGTGTTCTAGCGTGTCTGATGGCGATGGTGATGCATCTGACGCTCTTCATCATCCTCGGACCTTGGGCAAAAAACCACAGCGTGGGTGTCCTGATCTGGAATCTGATGCTAGTCGTTCAGAATTTTTACTTGATTCGGTGCTTCGGATTTCAACGACTTACTAGCGCAACTGAATTTGCAGCTTCAGAGATAGTTGAATCCAAAGCTGCTCAACACTGGTGCGTTTTATCTCTTTGGATGATTGCCCTAATCTCGCCATGTCTTGAGAGATTTGGCTACTGGGATCACTGGACTTCGTGGTCGCTATATTCACCGCACACCAGCCGAGCTCGAATAGAATTTCATCAATCAATTATTAGCCGACTAAGTGAATCACAGCAAAAATCATTGGAGCCAGACATTGACGGTGATCAGTGGCAGGAATTGAACCTCGGAGTTTGGTCTCTCGGACAACGAGGTGTACCTGTTTACCCGCAAGCGAGGTATCAGCTGGAAATCGCTTACCAAGTCGCAAAAAACATCGGTCTTGATGACGAGATTCGAGTGAAACTTCAGAGTGTTTCAGACCGTAAGACGGGCGTCCGAAAAGAGGAACGCTACCTGAACGTTAAAGAAATCGCCGAAGCGCGAGAACAATTTTGGTTACGTCCCAAGTAACGTCGATAACCGTCGGAAAGAACCAGTAAGTGTTGTTTCTGATTGCTTGGTGAACGCACAATCATTTTCTTTCATTTCGTTAAACCTCGTCACCGAAAATAACACAGCTAACTGCCATAAAAAAACCACACGACAAGCATCGTGTGGTTTCAAAACATCTGTACTCGATAGATGAGGCGATTTGTATGAGCTCAGAGCCACTCGGTTCGTTGAGGAGTCGCACAAACCCAAAATCGTTTTTCTTAAACTTTTTCCCAGCTATTCGCTTCAGCGCTTTTCAAAACCGCGTCACAGACTCGCTGAGTTTCTTGTGCGTCGCGGAAAGTCGGATGCACTTGCCCTCCCGACTCCACACCTTTGATGAAATCAGCTACTTGATGAACAAAAGTATGTTCGTACCCAATCTGAAGACCGGGTACCCACCACTTATCCATATAGGGGTGCTCTCCGCCGTGGTCGGTTACATGAATGGACCGCCATCCTCGCAGTTTTCCTTCATCACTATGCTCGAAGTACTCAAGACGATGCAGATCGTGTAAATCCCAACGAATTGAGGCATTCTCGCCGTTGATCTCAAGAGTGTAGAGTGCTTTATGCCCACGAGCATATCTTGTGGATTCAAAGAGTCCTAAGGAACCATTCGCGAAATGACATAGGAACGCACAGGCATCATCAATCGTAACCGGTTCCATTTTTCCGGTTTCGGTATGCATTCGTTCCTTGACGAATGTTTCTGTCATTGCTGTGACGTCAGCAATCGACCCATTCAGCCAAATTGCCGTATCAATACAATGAGCTAAAAGATCTCCGGTTACACCCGAACCCGCAGCGTCTTTATCAAGCCGCCACAATGCAGCACCACCTTGAGGAACATCCTCTGAAATGGTCCAGTCCTGCAAGAAGTTAGCGCGATAATGAAAGATACGTCCTAGCCGGCCTTCATCAATCAACTGTTTTGCCATCGTCACTGCAGGTACCCGGCGGTAGTTGTACCAAACCGTGTTCACGACTCCTGCTTTTTCTACAGCCTCACACATCTGCTCACCTTGCTCGGTGTTCAGCGCAAGTGGTTTTTCGCAGAGGATCATCTTTCCGGCTTCCGCCGCAGCAATTGCGATCTCTGCGTGTGAATTATTCGGAGTGCAAATATCGATTGCGTCGATGTCATCTCGTTTGATGAGGTCGCGCCAATCGGTTTCAATCGACTCGTATTGCCATTGATCCGCAAAGGCCTGAACTTTTTCTTGATTTCGACCGCAAACTGCTTTGAGAACAGGTCGATGTTGCAGTTCTGGAAAAAAGTCGTTGACCCTTTTGTATCCGTTGGAGTGGGTTCGTCCCATAAACCCGTATCCGATGAGTCCAATGTTCAAATTTTTCATAATAGGTTTCGAATTGTATTGATGTTTAAAAAATTAAGAGCGATGCGCCGGGTTGCACTTAGGATTGCCAACCAACTGCATCTCGGACGTCAATCATAGCTTTAAGAATAACGTTCCAAGTCTCTGGATTTTCAAGGACTTCATTGGGAAACATACAACCATCCCAACAGATATGTTGAATTCCCCTGCTATGTGCATCTTTCAGCCAGTAGCTTGCTGTTCGAGCAATATCTAGTTTTCCATTTGGATCATCTGCTCGACAGTGCTTACCGGTTTTATCATGTGATCCAGCTCCATGAACCGTTCCATCATTTTGAGCGACGTGAAAATCGATGGTCCAAGGACGAAGCTTATCGGTCATCGTTTCATAGGCAGCGTAAAACTCTTCTTCGCTATAACCTTCCTGAAGCAAGGCATGCTCTGGAGCGTTGTATCCCATCAGATAAAGATAGGTATGTGCTTGGTCGGCCTGAAAACCGAAAGACTGTGGACGGCCGACACCCTCAAGCACATCGAGCATATCTTTCCAGCTATGCATCCCGGCCCAACAAATCTCACCTTCGCAAGCGAGCCGCTCCCCATGTTCTTCAGCAATGTCCGCTGCTTTTTGGAATGTATCGATGATACGCGCGGTACCCGAAGACGGATCTTCTCGCCATTTTTCGACACCGAATTCAGCGGAGTCGATTCGAATGGCCCCATACTCACGAATTCCATGGTCGTTAAAGACCTTGGCAATTCGACAGGCTTTTCGAATGGCATCTAAGAATTTCCCTTGCTGCGCATCATCTCCCATTGCAGAGTCACCAACCGTACCCGGCCAAACGGGTGCAACTAGAGACCCGACCTTTAATCCATGACTGCCAATCAGGTCAGCTATTCGCTTGAGCTCTTCATCAGACGCATCCGGGTCGGTGTGAGGGTGGAACAGAAAATAGTCGACTCCTTCGAACTTCTGTCCATCGACCTCAGCAGCAGCTGTAAGTTGAAGCATTCTTTCAAGGCTGATGGGTGGTTCTTGACCTTCGTCGTCACCTTTTCCGACAAGACCGGGCCACATTGCATTGTGGAGTTTAGGTAGAGGATTTGACATAGATCAGCACTCCTATCGTTTCGAGCTTTACACGGTGATTCAAAGACATCAGACAGCCTTTAACGAAGGCACGTCAGTCCCATGAACGTTGGGAATCGTAATTAGTAAGGTTCATGTAGTCTGTCTGGCAGGACTTCATCCATCATGACTTGCCAGACTTTTGTAAGTATGCAGTTTAGCGGTAAAGACAAAATGTTTGTTGGTGGAGAAAATGGCGGTTTTCCAACCGCTAGGTAGCCACCTCCGCGGTTAAATGTTTTATTAGCTGGCTGCAGCGCATACAAGAATGGCAATTTCACCCATTCTTCAAGAAACAGCAAATCCGCCAATCCACATCGAAGCGACATGACCACAAAAACCGCAAACTTGCGTTCAATCCATGCACCTGAAGAGCAGATTCTTTGGGACGACAATTCCCCTCTCTGCATGGAAATCGAGACAAGAACAGGGAAAATTAGGACCCGCTACGGGATATTTTCTGGTGGCGTTTCGGATCGTGTTGAGGTGATTGAAGTCGATACGGGGTCAGTCAGAGCAATGATTTTGCCGACTCGTGGAATGGGACTCTGGAAAATCGAGAAAGATGGTGTCGACTTCTGTTGGAAATCACCGATCTGTGGCCCAGTTCATCCCAACCAAGTGCCAATCTTTGATCCAAGTGGCATCGGATGGTTAGAAGGTTTCGACGAACTCGTGGTGAGATGTGGCTTGGAAAGCAATGGAGCACCGGAGCATGATGAAAACGGTCGCCTGCTGTACCCTCTTCATGGAAGAATCGGAAACTTGCCGGCTCAATCATTATCAATTGAATATGACGAAGCATCTGGACGTCTGGACGTCATCGGTGAAGTTGTTGAATCGCGTCTGTTCATCAAGCGATTAAGACTTCGCAGCCGAATTCGATTTCAAGCAGGTGGATCTGCAATCTCACTTTTAGATGACGTGACTAATGAGCTGGCAAAACCAACAGGAATGCAACTGCTCTACCACATTAATATCGGCAATCCTGTACTAGAGTCAGGATCCGTTCTTGAAGCGCCGGTCTCTGAGCTTGCACCAAAAGATGCATTATCCGCCTCCGAGATTGATCGCTGGAATGAATTCGATGGGCCGCAAGAAAAATATTCTGAACGCGTTTACTTTGCAGAACTAAGGGCGGACGCATCTTCCGCCACCACCGCTTTATTGCGTTCGCCCAACCAAGACCGTGGATTAGCCGTTTCCTTCAACACCCAAGGGTTACCAAAGTTCATCTTATGGAAGAACACAGCCGCAACTGCTGATGGTTATGTCGCAGGACTTGAACCGGCAACAAACTTTCCGAATGCCCGATCATACGAGGAAAGCCAAGGCCGTGTGATCATCCTGCAACCGGAAGAGACGGTCTCATTTCGAGTGACAATCGAGCCACTCACGAATCGAGAAGAAGTCTCGAGTGTTAGCGAGCGTGTCGCCCTATTGATGGGAGAAAACACTCCAATCATTCACAGCCAACCAAAATCGGGATGGACACAGTGATCAACATAGAAACAGTGATCAACAGCATCGCTAGGAAAATCATCAATCAAATGAAAAGGGTCGGCTCACTCAACACTTAGGCCTTCAATTCTGAAGATAGCCATGTGAGTCGCCCCGTTTGGAGAAAGGCCTGGTGGATAGCGATAGGATTCCGTATCGATCACAAACCGCCCAGCAACTGTTACGGGTCGAGTAACAAAATCGGTAGTATGGCCCTCCACCATCTGGACCATCACGCAGTCGTAGAGGGCTGCTCCAGGACCAAAACAACATTCTTGATTATCTCGTACCAAAACGAATTGAGAGATGTTGGTCTCCGAAAACAAGGTCGAGGGTAAAATGTATCCTCTCAACGTTACATCACGACCATTGAGCTGATTAAGGCCTTCCGTTATCAAACTTGGGTCGAACGGAGCATCCTTCGCTAAATCAAACTTGAGATCATCAAAGTTGATATCGCCCTTCATCAAGGCACTTTCACTGCTCCGCCGTTCCTCAACTCCTTTTACCGATGCTGTATCTTGATTCACTAAGGGACGCCTGAAATCATCACCAGTCGTCGGCTCATCTTGCGCGGCACCATTTTCATCTGCAGCAACACCCATTTGATTTGTGGAAGCATCCTTATCGTTCGGTTGATTAGGTTGCTCTTGCAAAAGTGCTACATTTGCGGAATCCCCAGCGGCAATGTTTTGTGCGTCCCTCTGATCGACTAATCCATCAATGCTCGCTTCTTTTTCTACCGAGCAAGACACACTGAGACCAGTAACAAGCAAAGGTAAGAGAATTGGTCGAACGAATGTGATCATTTGCAAATTTTCATGGGTAAACAAATTTTTCTAACCAAACGGGGACTCATTCCGAGCGTCTTCAGCTGCAATGAGATTCAACTTACTGAATGATGTCGACTTTCATACGATAAAAAACGTTATTGTCAAAATCAGTGACCCGTCTCGGCGCATTATTGACAGAAAACTCGCCTGCCAGCTTTTTTTTGGTCAAACCAGCTTTGGTAGCCTGACCATCCATCAGTGTGACCTCAATCATATCACTGCTCTTAGGCTGCCCACCAAAGCAGCAAGTGCCTAAGTCGGGAACAAGAATAAACTTCTTCAACATTCCGCTTCCGGATGACGGGTGGATATAACCCTTCAAAAATACCGCTTCGCCATTCATTTCAACGGCACGCTGGGTTGGCGTCTCAACCGTTTGCGACGCATCTTGCTGCAACTCGTAGAACTGGACTCTTGTGTAACCATCTGGCACCTCAGTTGCATAAATGTAGATATGCATTGATGCGCCACCAAAAAGCACCAATGCATTGACAGAAACACCGAGGATCGCCAATCGCATTCCTTCGAATTCATCCGGATAACGTCGAATCTGCCTAACACCTAGCCAGCCTGCAATCATTCCAATTAATGAAAGTCCGAGAGCTGGCCAAAAGAAAAAACCCCCTAATGCACCCAGTCCAGAAAACACGATGGAGGTAATTGCGGTAGAACTAATTGCCCGGTACGGGAACTCAACTTGGTCGGATGAGGCTGAAAGCTTTTGCTCGACTGACATCGTCAACAATCTCTAAACAGATGGAATATCAAAGCAAGTATTTGAAAGTCTCTTGCTAACAGTAAATTAATGGGTTCCAGCGTTGATCAAAATCAATTTTTTAACCATCTCAAACCCAAAGTACGTCTATTTTTCCGGATAGGTCCTGCAACTTCAGGATTTTAGACGTGCTGATTTACAGTCGTGATACGATCGAAGTATCACTCCAGTTCAGATCATCATCAAACTTCGGAACACCCATCAGGTCGGTTTCTGAAAGCCATCATGTGTCTAACCTACCAGTGCAATCTGCTTAGGGGGTATTGTTTGGATCGACGAACTGCTACTGCCTTTATCGCGAGCGGGCACGGGAATTGAAAAGAATGTATTTGCTCGCCGAACGCTTTCGGGATCAATCTCTTCGATTTTCTTTAGAGCCTCTTTGGCGGAATCGAGCGGACAAGCGCGGAGGTAATTTACGACGGGAACTCGTACCCAATTATTCTCTGGATCTGCATTCACAAACAGATTGACTAAACGATCAATCTGACTCCAATCGCTCCACCTTGCCAAATCGGGAATCACCAAATCGGCTAAATCTTTACGATCTAAAACGTGGTGCAAGGATTCGACCAATGCACTCCGAGGAATCACGTCACCCTCAGTTCCATGGAATCGAATCGCCATGATCGCTTGATAAGTGTCTGCATAAGGAGCCTGCTTATTCGCTAGAAATAGCTCATTAATCAAACCCAGCCCGTCCTCGCCACCGAGTGTTAAGTAACAGGCAATCATGGCGTCTAATCCGCCACGCGAACTTTTCGAGGTGCTCCGCAGCATTTTCTCGAGTAGTGGTAAATCATCCTTGCCGCCACAAACTCCCAACATTGTCAAATACAACCGCTTGCGATCAGTTGGCATTTCTGAATCACTAATCCAGGTTACCAATTGATCATGATCCATCTCCGGAGCCAGCTTTTTGACTGCATCATAGGGAGCAATCGCGAACTCATCATAAGCATCACGTGCTAGCATCGATTCTTCGTCTTGCAAGAATTGATAATAGAATCTCAACCTCACCAGATCATCGTCGGCCAGTGCATTCATTTTGCCGATGTAGTCCTCTGCTCTCGCGGTCACGGGCAGACACGACCATTGAAGTTGCGGAGGATCAACACCCGAAAGCATGAATCGGCGACCTTTGGTGACATCGCCGTAGTAGATCGCTTCAATTTCATCGCCATTTTTAACCAAATCCCCGCCTTTCAAAACCTGCACCACTTTCATCTGAAGCTTTCCGGTTTCTGCATCACGGTCGGCGGCATCTTGCATAGAGATGGCAATCACCACAGAGTCCATGGCTGCCATTTCTTGGCGCAGCGTTTGAGACACAGCGTTACAGAACGGGCAAGCAACGACGATTGTGGGAATAAGGTTGATGCAAATCGCAACAAGCAGTGAAGCAGTTGTCAGTCGTTTTAGTAAAGGAATCCGAAGGCTCATAAAATTAATCACCAAAAGCGTAGGTCGGCCAAAAAACATAGGTAGACGCCGAATGTCGTGGGAAAGAACGAAGCCGCTGTTGACAACTCGCACTTCTTACCCAACGTCATCATAGGTACTCAGTGGGTGTGGTGAGAAGGCTTTCTGGCATCTGCAGAGAGAAAAGTAGTCCATCCGCTAGTCTGTTCGACATCCTAGCAGGCGATGAATTAGCCTGAAAAAGCAATCACGAAGGACTAAACCACTCCTAATGAGAATGCCGATAGTGACGATAGAGGAAGGGGTGGTGATCTGTCCGACGGAATTCCACAGGATCTTATTCTTACCCCAAAAGCGTCAATATCACGCAAAAACTCACGACAGAGAGCTTTTTGGAGTGTATCGGCCATCAATTGGAACACAATTCTTGTCAAGATCATCCATTGAGATGCTCTCGACCGTCTCGAGGGGGGACGTTTGAATGTTACGTCATCTTATGATTGCGGCTGTGCTGATTTGCAGCTACTCAGTGGGAACAGAATCGGCGACCGCGGAACAAAAAGCATACGGTCGAGCATGGGGGGGACAGGCAGATTTCCGAGATTGGAATCGCTTCTATCACTATCCCTATGTCTACTATCCCCAGAACTTTTACGGACAAGAGTACTTTCGTAGTAACGATAGTCTCTATCACCGTTACCCCGCCGAAATGAGAATTCCTGTCTACAACAAGAATTGGCACAACTATTATCCGAGCAACCGACGGTACCACTCGGGTCATCATTTTATGCTGGATGTGTTTTAATCTCCACCAAAATCATTGGCGGCCGCTGACATGGCGGTCGCCATTGCTGGAAAACCCTTGCGCATTGTGTTCGTTTACACGCGCGATGTGACCAACGACGATCAGTGATGATGCGGATCGTCTTTTTGGCAGAGACTCCAAATAGTAGTGCAGCCGCAAACGTGGTCGGCATATGTCAACAAGCACAAAGATTCGCCGGCTAGCTCGTCTCCTCGAGCAAGAATCTGCGGTGGTGTGGGCGATCAACCAAGATGATGAGTTGGCTTATCTTTCAGCGGGCTGCTCAGCCTGGCTCGGAGTGGATGGTGAACTGCTAATCGGTCGTCGTTGCAAAGCCGGAACTCCAATCTCAGGTGATCCCCTCGACCTAATCGCCGCAAGTCTTTCTCCGCCGCCTGGGTTCTACAGTCGTGGAACCGCCTCGTTACGTCTTCACCCACCCCAGTCCGGCGGTGCATTGCGTCCCGAAACCAAAGAGGTTCGATACGTTCGTGTTGGATCATCCGAGAATCGCTTTACACTCGGTATCGCTGGTTTGTTCGAGGATCGCCAAGTAGATCCAGAAATACAAGACGCTGTGGCCGTCAGGCAGCGTCTTGATCAGTGGCGGCAACGTCAGGCAGGTCTGGGCTCATATTTGCTCATTGGCACATCTCGAGAAGCAGAAAAGATGCGGCGTCGGACCGAGATTGCTTGCTCGGTTCGAACCCACGTCAACTTGTTTCAGTCTAGCGGTGGTGGAGCAGAATTATTGGCAACACACGTCCATCAACGTTCTGCACCCGGGGAACCCCTGATTCGAATCGACGGCCCCCTGATGGATGCGGAGCTACTGGATGCCTCCGTCATGCCTCTTATCAATCGCCTAAGTGATTCAGAATCTGCAACCGGATCGATACTCTTCAATCAACTAAATCGAACCTCTTTACCGACTCAACAACGCCTATTGTCGCTGCTTGAGAGCTATCCGAACCGTCTTCGCCTGATAGCGATTTGTGAAACCGTTCCACAGTTGACTAATCACAAAACTTTATCCGATGAACCAAGAAGCCCGACTCACTCTTCAGAAGTTATCGATCCAAGATTGAGCGATCTCTTGGATACCATTCAAATCACTTTGGCAATGCTTTCTGCGCGAGTCGAAGACCTTCAGCTAATTGCGATGGCAATATTGGGACAGTATCGAGTTACCGGTCGATTTTCTGCAGAACGAATTAGCCGTCCCGCCCTTGATGCTCTGGTTTATTATCCATGGCCAAATAATTTTCACGAACTTGAAGAAACGATTCGGTATGCCAGTCAAAATGCCATTGGAGAAGCGATTCGAGTAGAAGACTTGCCTCTCAGTGTTAGATCCTTCCGACCTTCCTCACCAAAGGTAAAAAAACAAATCCAATCACTAGATGAACAAGTCAAGCAATACGAAAAATCGTTGCTGTACGAAGCAATGAATGCCGCAAATCAGAATCGTGCAGAAGCGGCAAGAAGTTTAGGTATATCTCGATCTCGATTGCTTCGAAAACTAGACAGTTTTGAAGCAGAGCAAATGCCCAAGCGGAGTGAGTCTTGACAAGTCATCGACATCAACACGGTATCGGCGAAGCACCAACCCTGCATTGGATTTTTTTTGAACACGGAACACGCTGGTCGGATAGCCTCCGCAGATTTTATCCCGATCTTTTCGGCTCGAATGTGAACTTTATCATCAACAATCTGCGATTAATCGACATCCCCAGCATTACCCCTCACCAAAGGGCCATCGTATTTTGGGAGGTTAGTCGAAAAAATCTGGTTACTTCTTTGGATAATATTTTAACGCTTAGCAGAACACCGGTATCTCGACTGCACTTTGTAGCTTGCAATCAGCTTAACCTGAGCCAAAGGTTAGCGTTGGCGGAGTTCGATATTGCATACTTTTTAGAGCAACCGGAAGATCTATTTCGGTGCAAGCCAATACTAGATGGCTACTTCGCAAGACTGGGCTGGGACGTAGACTAAAGCAGACGGCCCATTGAGTGTTTTTGATATTCGATCAATGCCTCCTATCTCTGACCGAGCACACCCAACACGCCGAATGCTTTTTCCAACTCGTTTTTGTCTGATTGAATTTCAATGTCAAGTTTTACCGCCGAAACTATCCGCCAAGCTATCAGCAATCACCCAGACCCTGAAACCGGTCGCCCAATCGAAAGCATGGGACAAATTCGATCCTTAGCGATTGAGGGCGACGTCGTCAAAATTGAAATTGGTCTCAGTTCACACTCGATGCCAATCCAACAAGAATTTGTAGACGCCATTGAATCCAAGGTGACGGCTGCTGCGCCAGGTATATCACCTAAAATCATCATCTCGCTACACGATCGCCCGCCAGTGCGGCTTGGTCAGATTGCTCTCCGTGCGAAAAGCGTCATCGCTGTAGGTAGCGGGAAAGGTGGTGTCGGTAAAAGCACTGTTGCTGCAAGTATTGCCCTTACCCTTCGAAGACTGGGTTCTAAAGTGGGATTACTGGATGCGGATGTCTATGGTCCGAGCATTCCTCAACTACTAGGACTGTCAGGCCGTCCAGCGGTGAGTGCCAACAAGAAAATTGAACCCATCCTGCTAGGTGGCGATATGCCAGTGATGTCGATGGGATTTTTGGTTGAACCGGATCAGGCTGTAATCTGGCGTGGTCCGATGCTTCATGGCTCAATCAACCAATTCCTTTCCGATACGAATTGGGGTGAATTGGATTACTTGGTTATCGATATGCCGCCTGGAACTGGCGATATTGCGCTGACCATTTCTCAAGCAATTCCCTTGGCAGGAGCCGTGGTTGTTTGCACACCTCAGGAAGTCGCTCTTCTGGATGCGGTCAAAGCCATCAGCATGTTCCGTAAAGTGAATATTCCGCTGTTGGGAATGGTCGAGAACATGAGTGGATTTCTATGCCCTGATTGCGGAAAGACCTACGACATCTTTGGGCGAGGAGGAGCCAGGGACAAATCAGAACAAACCGCCGTGCCTTTTCTAGGATGTTTACCAATTGACATCACGCTTCGAACAGCGGGTGATGAAGGTCGATTGGCCGACGTCATTTCCTCGGATGAGAAAGCTCGAGCACCGCTCGAAGCAGTAACCAAAGCCATGGTGAGGCAAATAGCATCACAAACGATGCAGAAACCGAATCAGGGATCGTTACCGGTTTTGTAATCCAGCGCCCCTAAGAAGGTTTACTAGGCTCCTGTAAATAGAGAAGTTGCATGTTTATCAGGAGCGAACAGGGATAGACAACTCGCTCTCCTTGCGATGCAAAAAAAAGACCAAGCCGGAGCGTAAACTCTGGCTTGGTCCTTGGTGGTCATTTGGAGCGATTCACGCACCGTGAAGACATTTTTAACGACGCTTCTTAGCTGCTTTTTTTGAAGCTTTTTTGGTCGCTGCTTTTTTAGCTGCTTTTTTAGCTGCTTTTTTAGCTGCTTTTTTCTTTGCAACTTTCTTAGTCGCTTTTTTCGCAGTAGCTTTTTTAGCTGCCTTTTTAGCTGCCTTTTTCTTAGCAACTTTCTTGGTAGCTTTTTTAGCTGCTGCTTTCTTAGCTGTGCGCTTTACAGCCTTCTTCTTGGTAGCTTTTTTAGCTGCCGCTTTCTTAGTAGCTTTTTTCTTGGCCACGTTTTCCTCCGCTGAGAAAAGATACGTTGGCGAGTCCTCGTGACTTCAAAAGCGCCGCTTTAAAAGCCACCGGCCACGGCTCACCAATCGTCATTGGTGGTTAAAAAGAACAAGCTTTGATGCACAGCATCGGTCCTGCTATTCCTTATAACCGTTACAAACTTGGCGTAACTTTACGCGCTTCTAGAGATTCCGCAACATCTTTTTGTAAAAAAAAGTGGTTGCAAGGAAAAAAATTTTTGGTAGGCGACACAAATCCTGATCGCTTCTCATCAATCTCTAACGTCTATGACATCGTCTGATGACCATAAAAATCATCAAACAATCTATCTAAAGTTGTCTAAATCCGTTGTGGCTATCGCGAACCTTGTAGCTGTTGGACAGCTTGAAAATTGTTCCATCCAAGAATCAAAAACATGAATCCAAGAAAGGACAATTGATTCTGAAACGCGAAGAGAGCAACTAATGCTGAAACAACGACGCCTACCATCAAGGTCATCACAATCGTGCCGCCTCGAAGTTGCATCAAGGAGTGAACAAATCGACCACCATCCAAAGGCCAGACTGGGATTAGATTTAAAATCGCCCAATGGATGCTCGGCTGAATGTACATGATCGAAAGCGTGAGTAAGCCTACGCTATCGATTGGATTCCCTGCTGAAAAACGCTGCAAAAACTTGATTTCATTGAGTGGCCATGGAATAGGTGACGCATAGGAAAACATGGCCAAGATGAAAATAAACACCAATGCCGAAGCTAACTGCGCTAGCGGTCCTGCAATCGAAACCCACATCGATTGTTGTGGAGTTAGTTCTTGCCGGTACTGGAATGACCTGCTGGGAATTGCCATACCACCCATGAAATACAGAACGATGCGTGATTCGATACCAAAGCGACGAAACGCAATCGCATGTCCAAGTTCATGAATGGTAATCGAAACAAAAATGCAGACTCCCCAAATCGCCAGTAGCGGGACGACTCCGAAACTTTCGCTTCCTAGAGCAAGATCCAACCCATTAGCAAGGTCGTATCCAATCACAGCCGCAGCGACCCAAAAAGTCCAACTAACTCGAAGTGGGAACCCCAAGACTCGTAACTCTAAGTCATAGGGATTCGCTGCGGGTTCTTGTAAAAACATCTTCTTAGTCGGTCGGTACGAGATGGGGCCGCGGGGTCAGACATCAGCTTCAAAATATCTCGCCACAACCTTTGTTGATACGTGGCTTGAATCCACCTTAGCGATGATCAAGGCCTAACTTTTATCTCATCTCGAACATCAATTGGCAATATTTACCGAAGGTTTGACATCAGAAAGGACCACAAATCAGCATACTCATCGATTTTCATGCTCGTCGGTGTTCCGGCTCCATGTCCAGCCCGAGTTTCAATACGTATCAGCACCGGATTGGAACATGACTGCGTTTCTTGCAACCTCGCTGCAAACTTGAAGCTATGACCCGGAACGACCCGATCATCTCGCTCAGCGGTTGTGATCAGTGTTGCGGGGTAGCAAGTCCCTGATTTCAGATTATGGAGCGGAGAATAACTAAGCAGATTCTCAATCTGATCCGCTTCGTCACTGCTACCGTACTCGGCAACCCAGGCCCAACCAATGGTAAATTTCTGATACCGAAGCATGTCCATCACTCCGACCGCAGGAAGGCAGGCACCGAACAAATCTGGGCGTTGCGCCATGACGGCGCCTACAAGTAAGCCGCCATTACTGCGACCTTGTAATGCAAGACGCTTCGGGTCCGTGTACCCCTTTTGAATCAAGAATTCGGCACTGGCAATGCAGTCGTCGAATACATTTTGCTTTTTTTGGCGCATCCCTGCTTCATGCCAAACACGACCGAATTCTCCCCCTCCCCTCAAGTTGGCAACGGCGTAGATACCACCTGAGTCTACCCAAGCTGCTGTAGCTGGTGAAAAAGAGGGAGTGATCGAGATATTGAATCCGCCGTAGCCGTAGAGAAGTGCACGATTGGAACCATCCAGTTTGGATGTTTTAAGACGAGTAACGATCATCGGCACCTGAGTTCCGTCTTTGCTTTCAACGAAAACTTGCTCTGTCAAAAATTTTTCGGGATCCAAATCTAATTGAGGCTGGCGCCATAAACGGATATCTCCGCTCTCGAGTTCAACGCGATAAATTGCGGCAGGTGTGACGTAATTGGTGAACGAGAAAAACGTCTCTTTAGAATCTTGTGAGCCACCAAATCCACTAACAGTTCCAAGACCAGGCAATTCAATTTCTCCGGTCTTTTGACCAGATAGATTGTGTATTGAAACACTTCCGCTCGCGTTGATTAGGCTTTGGGCGTAGAAGGTGTTGCCAAATAAGCTAACCGATTCAAGAACATGCTCGCCCTCGGGGATAATCTCTTTCCATGTTTGTCTTTTCTCATCACCAACTCTGACAGCAATGAGTCGACGTTTTGGCGCTTCGTGATCGGTCAAAAAATAGAGTTCATCTCCTGACGATCCAATCCACTCATATTCAGCGTCAAAACCGGTAATTAGCGGTACAACTGATCCGTCGGGATCTTGCAGATCGAGAATAAAAACCTGAGATTGCGGCTCACTCCCTTTCCAGTTCTCCAGTACAAGAAAGTGTCCATCATCGGTAACCCGTGGAGAGAATCCCCACTTTGGATGTTCAGGAGTCTGAAAAACCAACTGGTCTTGTTGTTGACTCTCACCGAGTCGGTGAAAGAACACCTTCTGATTCTCATTGGTGCCGGTAAGCTCCTGACCCTCTGTGGGTTCATCGTAACGACCATAAAAAAACCCGCTACCGTCTGGTTTCCAAGCAACACTGCTGAACTTCACCCATTCAATACTGTCCTCCAAATCTCTCCCCGATTTGACATCTCTTACCTTCCAGGTTCGCCAATCACTACCTCCGTCAGCTAAACCATAAGCGAGGTACCGGCCGTCCTTGGTAGCGACATACCCAGCTAAAGCGACTGTCCCGTCACTTGTGAGCTCATTCGGGTCCAACAAGACCTTTCGATCAGCTTCTAAGGTGTCCGCTCGATAGAGAATACTCTGATTCTGCAGTCCATCGTTGTGGGAAAACAAATAGAACTCACCTCGCTTTTCAGGTATGCCAAACCGCTCGTAATTCCATAGATCTTCCAATCTCCGACGAATCTCAGATCGATTTTTAAGACGCGATAAATAGTTGTCGGTTACGCGATTTTGATCGGTGATCCAAGCCTGCGTTTCTGGACTCTCGGTTTGCTCAAGCCATCGGTAAGGATCCTTCACCAAATGACCATGGTAATTATCAACCACGTCGATTTTTTTTGCCTGTGGATACTTTAGGTCGATCACTTGAGATTCACCCAACTTTTCTTGAGACAATGCAGGAGAGATGATACTAAGGCCAACGAAGAGACTGCTTGACAAGATGGCCCGAGTAGAAATTTTTGAATACGACAACATCACCAACCTTAATTGTTCAAATGAATACTTCGGAGCTTTTGAATTGATGTATCTAAAATTTTCTGCAACGAAACGAGCGGCGATATCAGAAAGATCGATCATCTGAAAAAGATTTCTCCCAGAGAAATTCTAGGAAGAATCGAGCTATCATATCGTCGACTGAATCACTCGATTGTACCGTTCGCAATTTCTGCGGCGACGGGTATTGTTGTTGACCATTGGATTGCCAACAGACATCCTGATATTGATTCGGTAACACGCATCATCAGCTGGTTGTGTATTTCGTTGTTATGCGCAACTTCGCTCGCATTAACTCCGAGAACATCACTTGTGGCTAAGGGGAGCGCTCTGCTTTGCATCCCACTTTTTGCAACGATTCACGCCCACGAGCAACATCACTTCAAATCTTCGCCGCTGGCTCACATTCTAACTATAGAACCCCAACCTTGCATCGCTACCGGTACCGTTGTTAGTGAAATTGAATCTTCTGTTAATGATGCGAATCAAACAGCAAAAACACACAACACAACGTACACGCGATTTGAAATCGAAACGCAAAGCATCAATTTGGGGAAAGAAACAGTACCAGTCTTTGGCCGCCTATTGATTGTTCTTTATGATCAAAAAGAAGAACTGCAACCCGGTTCGCGTGTCACGTTAGCCGGAAGGGTAAAAACCTACCGATGCTCCAGTAATCCCGGCGAGATTAATCGATCTAAGATCTACGAAAACCGACGAATCCATGGACAACTGCAGTGTAACCATTCAAATCTTGTAGACATACATTTCGGTCAACGGCCTTATCAATACAGAGTCGAAGGCTATGTTCGAAAATATTCACAATACGGCGTCGAAACTTTTTTTAAATACCTGAAACGTTCGAACGCTGAGTTTGCTTCTGCCCTTAGTCTGGGACGTCGAGAATTTATTTCTGACTCAACCAGAGAAAAACTTCTAGTTACCGGAACTGCTCACCTGTTATCCGTAAGCGGTCTCCATCTTGGACTAATCATTAGCAGCCTTCATTTTGTATTCGCTGCTTTACGCATTTCCTATCGGAAAAAACTATTCGCAATCGTTGCATTTTGCCTGGTTTACAGCGTACTAACCGGACTTAGACCACCCGTCATCCGAGCTGCAGTCATGTTATGCTCGTGGGTGATTGCAATGGGAATAGGACGTCGAAATCTGAACTTCAATTCCCTCGCACTTTGTTTATTACTGTTTTTAATTTATGACTGCTTTCTATTATTCGAGCTCGGCGTCCAATTGTCATTTCTCGCCGTTTCCACAATTTTTTTTCTCAATAGCCATTCGAAGTTATCAAACTCTAGTTCGAACCAACAATCAAAAACACTTGCATCTCGACATAAACAATTTCAACCTAGCAAGTTCATTCTCCGAACACTGTTCGCTCTCAGACTCTTTGCAACCTCTCTTTATTTCAGTTGTGGTTTTTTCCTAATAACTACTCCGTTTTTTTGGATGCATTTCAATGTGATTGCACCAGTCAGTATTTTGACAAATGTAATTCTATCACCTGTTGTTTTACTCGCTCTGCTTTTATCACTCGCGTTTCCTGTCTGTGCATCCATTCATGAATCATGTGGGATTCTATTGAGCATGGTTCTCGATTTTGTTCTGGACATTAACCAATATGTCATCGAATTAGCGGCTCTATTTCCAATGGGTCATTATTGGGTGCCAACACCACCCGTCCATGCGGTGATCCTTTTTTATTGTCTTCTACCCGTAGGATTTTGGTTAAGGAGCAAATTCCGTTTGCGTTGGATTGTTTACTTATTGCCTAGTATTTGGACCGTTGTTTATTTGCCGTTCAATGGAAATAAACAAGTAGACGCATCTGAGGTTGAAGTTACGTTCTTAGACGTCGGCCATGGCACTTGTGTGATTCTGCGCGACAACCAATACACTTGGCTGTACGATTGCGGTAGCTTAGGCCAAGCGAAACGAGCTTCTCGAATTGTTACTAACGCTTTGTGGGATATGGGTGTTTCTCGTATTGAGGCCATTTTTTTGTCTCACGCGGACTCTGACCACTACAATGGACTCCAGCAGGTGATCGAGCGGTTCCATGTCCGACGCATCTATACAACCGCTACAACCCGAGACAGTAGTTCACTAGTTTTGCAACGAATGTTTGACAAGGCAGAGAGTCTTGGCGTTCATCTTAGTACAGTCGGTAGTGGTGATCGGATTGAGATGCTTGGGGGGTCCACCCAGGTTCTTCATCCTCCAAGACAGAAAATCTACGATTCTGATAACTCCGCAAGTTTGGTTCTCGAAGTTGTCGTTTGCGGTCATAGCCTGGTTCTACCAGGTGATATTGATGGCG
>Ga0181564_10001810_pt1 | contig 19001 bp, 9 predicted proteins | sample 011ome_24_FD_134512 | JGI IMG/M metagenome (GOLD analysis project Ga0181564, IMG submission 134512) | Coastal salt marsh microbial communities from the Groves Creek Marsh, Skidaway Island, Georgia - 011513CT metaG (megahit assembly) | ecosystem: Environmental > Aquatic > Marine > Intertidal zone...
GCGAAAGGCGCCGCCGGCGAAGCCCCCCGGCGGCGGAGCCAAGAAGACCAAGCCGCGGTGGTCTCCCGGCGACGCGCCGAAGGACACGGCGTCCGCCACGCGGGAACCCGCGGCCGCGCTGCTCGCGGTGGTCGGCCTCGGCGCGCTTCTGCTCGCCGGAAGCACCACCACCGCGGACGGACCGAGCCGGAAGAGCGCTTCTTCGGCGAAGCGCGGCGCGAAACCGTCCGCCGCCGCGCCGAGGCGCGCCGGCGGCTTCAAGGCGCCGACGTTCGAGGCGCCCGCCGTGGAGCTCCCCGCGATCCCCGCGATGGACTTCAACAAAGGCGTCTTCGAAAGCCTCGAGGTCAAGGTGCCTGAGATGAAGGTCTCCTTGCCCGCGCTGGATACCGAAACACCCGCCGCGACGCTGGCGGGCGCGGCGGCGCTCCTCTCGGCGGCGGCGGCGCTCGCCCGCGTCGGGCTCGGGAAGCGCGGGTCCCTTTTCAAAAAGGGTCCCGCGGCGCACGACCCCGCGGCGGTGGCGCGGTCCGTCGCCGATGCGCAGGTCTGGGTGGACGCCTGGCAGCGCTCCATCCTGTACCCCGAGAACCCCGAGCACGTCTTTGAGTCACAGTGGGACCGAAACGCGCCGACGCCGGAGAAAGCCGCGGAGGCGTCCACGTACGCCGCCGAGGCGGCGCAGTCCCGGCGCCCCCGGCCGTTCTCGCGCGCGGACGTCGCGCGCCGCACGGGCGACGCGCAGGCCTGGATCGACGCCTGGGCGGCGAAGACGCACGCGCGCTCGGAGGAGGCGCTGCGCGGCTGGGAGACCGGGCGCATCATCGGCGCCTGGAACAAAGGCTTGTTGTCAGAGCTCGACTCGGCGGACCTCGACTCGCACTTTGACTCGCCCGCCGCCGCCGAGCCGCGCTCCGCAGTCGCGGCGCGCGTGAAGCAGGCGCAGACCTGGATCAACGCCTGGCAGAAGACCCTCAAGGCGAGCGCGACGCGCAAGAAGGCGACGCTCAAGAAGACGAAGAACACGACGACCGCCACAGACAAACAGACGAAGACGAAGACGAAGAAGAAGGGTTCGCGCCGCGCTTACTACGAGACGATCGCCGGCGTGAAGTACGACAAAGCCGTGCTCGAGGAGTGCCGCGGCTTCGCGGCGCGCGACGGCGCCGTCGATCTCGCCGCCGCGAAGTCGACCTGGGCGCTCATCGCGGACGGTGCCGTCAAGAAGCAGACGCGCGCCGACGGACGCGTCGTCAAGAGCTCTGTGACCAACGTCGAGCTGGCCACCGCGCTGTACGCGCTGGAGACGTTCGCGTGGGCCGACGACGCGCAGGCGTGGTTCCAGGAGCGGGTCGAGGGCGTCGACGCGAAGTGACGCCTTTCGGGAAAAAAAAAGCCAAAGAACGAACGAAGCGTCGTCACGAACCGACGACGGGAAGTGAGAGAGGACTCGCGCGCGCGCGCGCGCGCTTGTCGTCTGTTTGTCTTCATAAAGCGCGTGGAACGCTTGGACGTGTTATAATAAGATTGCCGTATACGTATACTATACGTACTTGATGACCCGCCGAACGCAACGCCGAACTCAACGCCGAAACGCCGACTTCACCGCGCTCGTCACGCGCCAAAGCAGGTTCGAGTCCTCGGACCGGTCACCCTCCCTCGTGTCCCGGTTCGGCGCGCGCGCGGCTTTCCGACGCATCTTCTCCGCGCGCCGCTCGGCGTCGCGCCACTCGTGCGCGGTGTCCTCCGCGTCGCGCGCCGCCGCGAGCGCCGGGTTGGAAGCGGCCACCGCGCGCCGGTTCATCGCGAAGGGCGCGGGCGCCGCCGCCTTCTCAAACACCCTCTCGTACTTCGCCGCCGCGACGTTCCAGCTCAGGTCCTTGCGCATCGCGCGCGCGCGCATGCGGTCCCACTTGCCCTCGTCGCCGTTTTCGCCCTCCTTGCCTCGCCGGCGGTACACGCGGATCGCGCGCTCGACCGCCTCCGTCAAAGGCCCGGGCTCGCACGGCGCGAACGGGAACCCGACATCCTTCGTGACGGTATCGCGCAAGCCGCCCGTCGCGTGCGCCACGGGCGCGGCGCCGTAGCGCAGCGCGTACAGCTGGTTCAGGCCGCAGGGCTCGAAGCGCGAGGGCATGGCCAGGATGTCCACCGCCGCGGTGATCCTGTGGCTCACGGGAACGGAGAACCCGACCCATCCCACGGCTCGCCCCCGGAACGCGCGCTCCACGTGCCTCAGCCCCTCCTCCAGCCCGGGGTCGCCCGAGCCCAGGAGCACGATTTGCGCGCCGAGCTCGACCAGCCTCGGGACGGACGCCAGCAGGACGTCCACGCCCTTCTGCCCGTCCAGCCTCCCGATGAACCCGATCAGAGGCGCGTCGGGGTCGACATCGAGGCCCAGCTCGAGTTGCAGCGCGCGCTTACACGCCGCTTTTCCCGCGCGCGCGTCCAAGACGACCCTCCCGGTCTCCTCGCACGTCCTCGTCTCGCCTAAACGCACATCCGCCGCGTAGTTCGCCGGCAAATGCGAATCCGTGGCGGGGTCCCACTCGGCGACGTCCACGCCGTTCACCACGCCCACCAGCTTCGAGTCGCTGAGCTTGCCGTTCAGAGGGCCCAGGTCGACGCTCGAGCCGTGGTTGCCCACCGACCTTAAAACCTCGTCCATCCCGCACCCGAGCGCGCGCGTCTGCGTCTCGCGCGCGTACGCCGGCGAAACCAGCGCCGTCGCCGCGCTCAGCGCCACGCCGGCTTTCAAAAAGTTCATGCACTCGCCGCCGTCGCTCCAGCGCCAGCGCAGCGACGGGAACCACTCTCTCTCGTGCTCCTCCGGCAAACCCAGGCTTTTGTAGAAGTCGCTGGGGAAAACGCCAAGGTGAAACAGGTTGTGCACGATGGTCACCGCGCGCGCGCGCGCGAGCGCCTCCGGCGCGCCCTCCGGCGCCCAGCCCGCTCGCGGCGCCAGCGCCGTCGACGCGCGCGACTGGTACCGCGCCGCGAGGAACACGGGCGTCAGCGCGCCGTGCCAGTCGTTCGCCACGAACACGGGCGCGCTCGTGAAGTAAAACGCGTCTCTTTTTGTCTCACCGTCCACACCGCCACCGAAGAACAGCTCGCCCCACGGAACGCACAGCAAAGACTCGATGGCGGCGAGGCACAGCAGCGCGAAGCGGAAGGCGTTGTCCGGGTAGGGGTTCCCGGGGGAAGCGCCGTATATGCGCCCGCCCCCCCCGCGCTGCAGCGCGGGGTGCTGGCAGAACACGTATGTCACGCCCTCCTTCGTCATCCGAAAGTACCGCACCGTCTGGTTCGCGTGGCTCAGGACAAACTCGCACCGCCCGATCTCCTCGCACCCCTCGTACGGTTCGTACAGCGGCGACACCACCAGCACGGCGTGGCCCCGCTTCGCCAGCGCGGCGGGCAGCGCGCCGCAGACGTCCCCTAGGCCGCCCGTCTTGGACCAGGGCGCGACTTCGGAGGTGACGAAGACGATGGGCGCGCCGCGCTTCGTTTCGTTTCGTTTCGTCACGGACGAGGGGGAAACAGCGGGAATCGCCGTCGTCGGATTCGACACAGAGTCGTCGGACGACACAGAGTCGCCGACGGCGGAGACGACGTTGTTGGTCATCGCGGCGTCGGCGTCGGTTTTCTCACTCGCCGGCGAACGAGTCGTCTCGTTCCGGAACGAGACGTCGTCGACGTCGTCTCGTTCGCCTTCGGTATCCATCACGCGCGCGCCTTCGTGCGTTCGCGTCACGTCCACAGTCGCGATGGGCGCGAAGACGCTCGGGTCGCGCTCGGCGGCGGCGATGAGCGCGGCAGCCTCGGACTCGTCGAGGTTTTCGGCGTCGTCGTCGCGTCGCGGGTTTCGCGAAAAAAAAGAAAAAGCCTCCGTTTCCGCGTCGTCGGCGTCGCCGTCGCGCGCGCCGAGGGCCGGCTCCGCCGAGTCTCCGCGCGCCTCCGAATTCGCGTCCGTTCGCCGGGACGGGAACAGGTGGGCCACGATGTTGTTTTCGTGGTCGGGTATGAACCCCGAAGGGGTCCAGGACAGTTCCGCGACGTACGGGTCCGAAACGCGCTCGGGTTCCGCGCGCGTCTCCGCGGAGAACGCCTTCGGTCGCGACGCTTCGGTGACCGTTGCGCGTCGAGACTCGGTCCCGGGTGTCGGCGGGGCGAAGCGGCACCGGGGAGGCGACGCGCCGTCCCACGTGCCGTCATCGCGGCGGCGCATCCCGCCGAGACGTTTGGGGAGCGACGCGGAGGCGCGCGCGATGCCGGCGATGGAACCGCGGGATGCGGGTCCGGCCGGGCGTCTCGTCGTTCGCCGCCGATGGCGATCTTCGGTTTCGCGCCATCCGATACCCTCCAGCGCTCGGCGCTGGAGGGGGAACGCGCGGGATGCCATCCGCGGGCTCGTTCGGTCTCAGCCGCGAGGACGACGATACGGGAAAGCGCGCGCGTGTGCACGGCACTCGCCTCGCGAACGCACTGCGCGCGAACGCGGTCGCGTCTACGGACGCGCGCGAGGGCCACTATGTAGCAAGATGAGACGCGACTGTCGGAAGGGACGCCAAGTGTCGGGGGGAACTTTCCCCCAACCTCGAGAAAAACGCCAAAAAAAATTTCTTCATCACGAAATTCGACCGTTCACGAACCTCCGAGACGCGCGTTTTTCCGACGCGTCTCGGAGGTTCGCGCGCGATTCTCACTCATCGCGATTTTTTTTTCCGGTCCAAAAAACGAAAAAAAAAATCTGTCGTGTAAAAAATAAAAATTGTTTTTTTTTCTTTCGTTCTCACCGGTCCCTACTCGCTCCCGAGCACGGCCATGGTGGCCCTGGAGTCGTACCGCCCGCGGCCGCTCCAGCCGTCGTCCGCGTCCGCCTCGTCGACATCAAGAAACGAGCCCCGGCGTTTAGTGAAAGAGACGCGCGAGCCGCGCGAGCCGCGGGGAGACGCCGCGGCGGACAGACGCGCGGCGACGCTCGATTTCCCGCTCGAGCCTCGCGGACAGACGTGCGGCGCGGCGCGTTCGTCGAGCCTGGCCAGCGCGTCCGGCAGGTCCGCGAGCGAGCTCCGTATTTCACGCGCGCGTAAGTGGAGCAAGCGCCGCACTTTGATGCGAGCCTCGTCCGCGCGCGCGACCAGGAGGGAAACCTCCGAGGGCGACAAAGTTTTGTCGGACAAAGTTACGTCTTTGTCGCCGGGAAACGCGCGCCGAGCGTTTCCCGAACGTTTCCCGCTCTGTTTCAGACTCGACAGTTTCGCCGCGGAGTTTCGCGGCGGAGCGCCGTCGGGCGCCGCCGCGGCGTCCGCGCCGGCGACGTCCGCGGGCCTGAGCGTGACCGTGCTCCGCCGCTCGGCGTCCCGCGCGGCGCGCGAGGCGTCGCGGAACGCGGCCAGCGCGCGCGCCAAGCGCCGCGCGCCCAGCGCGACGCGCCGCCGCGCCACGATGGACGCGCGCGTCGAGTGAGTCGAGTGATGAGTCGAGTGATGAGTCTCGTTCGAATCGGACGCTTCGGCGTCTTCGGAGTCTCCGTGGTCATCGTCCGAGAGGTCATCGTCCGAGAGGTCGTCTCGCGAAGGAAGCGCGGCGGCTCGCGCGCGCGCCTCGCGCTTCTCCACCCACGCCGCCGCCACGCGCGCCTGCGCGTCGGCGCGCTCGAGCCTCGCCACGCGCGTCGCGCGCGCCAGCGCCGACTCGCGCGCGCCGTCCGCCGCCTCGCCCAGTCGTTGCGCCGCGGCGGCGGCTTTCTCGCTCTTCTCCACCTTCGCGACCGCGTCCAGCAGCATCTCGCGGATGCGCCGCGTGTTCTCGGTGTGGTCCGCGCTGCCCCGGTCGACGAGGCTGAGCGGCGCGCGGCCCTCGCCGTCGCCGGCGCGCGGGTCCGCGCCGGCGTCCAGAAGCGCGCGCACGGCGTCGTGCTCCTCCTGCCACACCGCCGCGAACAGAGGCGTGCACGTCGCGACGCCCGCGCCCGCGGAGAAGGCTTCGCGACGCGCGTCCTTCCGGTCGACGTCGCCCCCGCGCTCGACGCACAGGCGCACGGAGGTGGCGTCACCGGCGCGCGCGGCGGCCCAAAGCGCCGTGCGCCCGTCCGCGTCCGCGTGGTCCACCTCGGCGCCCGCTGCCAACAAAAGGCGCGCGCACGCGTGGTTGCCGCGCCAGCAAGACGCCGCGAGCGCCGTGCGCCCGTCGCTCGTCACGCGCTCGAGGTCCGGCCGGCGCCCGGGACCATCCGCGAGCATGGCCGCGACCGCCGCGGCGTTGCCGCGCCAGCACGCGCCCACCAGCGGCGGATGACGCCCTGCGAAGCGTTTCGGAGACGGCGTTTCTTTTTCTTCGGGCGTGAGACCCGCCCGAGTACGCGTTTCGCGTGATGAAGAAACGTTTCCCGCCGCGGCGTCGTTTTCCTCGTCTCCCTCCGCGAGTCTTTTCTCGTCGAAAGAACCGGAACCGGCCGGTTTCGTCTCCGGCTCGCCCCCGTCGACGTCCGCGCCCGCGGCGACCAGCGCGGCGACCGTCGCCGGGTGGTTCTCGAACGCCGCCGCGTACAGCGGCGTCTCGCCCTCGTCGTCGGCGGCGTCGATGTCGGCGCCGGCCGCCACCAGCGCCAGCGCGATCTCGCAGTGCCCTCCGAGCGCCGCCGCGAGCAGCGGCGTCCGGCCGTGCGCGTTCCTCGCGTCGACGTCCGCGCCGGCGGCGATGAGCTCGAGCGCGACGCCGACGCTCCCGGACGCGCACGCCGCCCACAGAGCCGTGCACCCGGTGAGCCACTCGCGGTGCTCGAGGTCCAGCGCGTCCGGGTCGGAAAACGTCAGCGCCGCAGTCACCGTTTCCCGCGCGCGTTGCTCGAGCGCAGCGCGTTTCTCGCCGCGCGCGTTTCGCTCGCCGCCGCCACCCTCGGCGGCGGCGGCGGCGATGAGCGGCGTGGTCCCGTCGCCGTCGCGCGCGCTCGGGTCCGCGCCGAGGCACAGCAGCCGCGCCACCGCGCTCGGTCGCAGGTGATAGCACGCCGCCCACAGAGGCGAGCGCCCTTGGCGGTCCTTCTTCTCCAACGCGGCGCCGGCTTTGATGACGAGCTCGACGACGTGTTCGTCTCCGCCCGCCGCCGCCGCGTACAGCGCGTGTTTGCCGGCGACGTTGGTGAAGTTGACGGTGTCGCCGCTGCTCAGCTCCAGCGCGCGCCGAGCGAAGCGCGCGTCGCCTTTGCGGCACGCGACGTACAGAAGCGTGCGGCCGCGCTCGTCCGTCTCGTTCACGTCGCGCACGGATTCCCAGAGCGCTGCGCGGTGGCGCGACGTTGTTAAAAAAAAACGGGATGTTGTTTTCGCGGGATGGTGTTAAAAACGCGCGTGTGTACACACGGGGGGAAGGGTCGTTCACGGGTCAGGCTCGAGAGCGGGTTCGTGGGTTCGTTCGCACGAAACGCGAAAGGTAGACGATGTCCGAGCGATTCGCGTCGTGATCTTCACGCGCTCGTCTTTCGTTCGCCGCGACGCCGTATCGAACGTCCGCGGCCGTCTCTCGGTCGCGCCGAAACGGGAACTGCCGAAAACGGCCGCGAGGCGATGAAGGGGCGGGCGCGACCGAAGGCACGCGTGGCGGGAGAGGAAACGTCGGGACACCACGCACTCAGACCGCTTATGACGGCGTCCCAGAACGAGCGCGTCGGCATCGCGAGCGCGCACGAGGCGTCGACGCGCACCCGGAAGTGAAGCCCGCGAGCCCGCGCCACCTTCTCGCGGCATCCAAGAGGCGTTTTTCCAAAATGGGGCTCATCGATTTGGCGGTTGGCAAAACTTGGCATACAGCCTACGTATCACGCCCACACTCGGAGGCTCGAGCCGAGGGCGGGCACGGAGCTTCCCCTCGCGCCGGCGCGGTCACTGCGTGGCGCGGCGGGTGACATCGGCCGCGCGTAGTCCCGCGAGTCTCGTTCGCCTCGAGCTGCGACGAGACGCGCTCGGCTTCGGGGACGCACGCGAGGGCGAGAGGCTGGTCCGGGAACGATGTCAACAACAACCATGAGACCGACCGGTGTGCCCGCTCGCGGCGTCGGCCGGTTCGCGCTGCTTCTCGCGGCTTGCCTGGTATCCTCGCGCGGCGCGTTCGCGCAGAGCGGCTACGGCGTCAGCGAGGACTTCGAGGAACCGCCGAGTGTGCGTGCGCGCGTCACGACTCGAACCCGATGACCTTCCCGGTCGCCTCGCACCGGACCGGGGCTGCCTCCTCCTCGCGTGCCTTTCGCCGACGCATCTTTTCCGCTCGCCCGCCGATCGACTGACCCGCTCCCCGCCCCCCCGCGCACGCTCCAGATCACGTGGCTGTCCCCCCCCAAGGGCAGCGTGAGCGGCGGCACGGTCATGACCGTGTACGGCTCCGGGTTCAAGCGCTCGCCCGTGGCGAAGGTACGTCCGCGAAGCCCCTCGCGCGTTCAAATCGAACGCGCGCGAGCGCGAAACACTCGCCCGACCGATCACCGCGCGAACCCCACCCATGCTGATTCCGCTCGAAACTCCTCCGCTTTCAAACGCCAAACGCCATCCAAACGCCTTCGTCGCGAAAACCCAGTGTCGCTTCGCCACCGAAAACGAGTTCGACGAGGTGGAGCTCGTGTACGTCAGCGACAGCGAGGGCCGGTGCGTGACCCCCAGGCGCCGGACGCCGAGCACGGCGCAGGTCACGGTGTCGAACGACGGGCGGCAGTTCTCGGGGTGGCCCCTGGTGTACACGAAGGGCTCGGGCACGTTCCTCAAGTTTCTCTTCGACAACTCGCAGCCGGGGTGCTTCGACTGCGTCAACTCCCAGTTCCCCGGCTCCGCGGACGGCAGGGGTTTGAACCCGGCGCAGATCACGGAGCTGTGGACCATCGACAACAAGACCGGTCCGTACGTCGGCGGCACGGAGGTGACGGTCACGGCGAAAGGGCTGGACTGGGCAAAGGCGGACGTCGCGCACCCGTACGACTTGTCCGTCCCCGGGTTTGGGTTGCGGTACAACGGCCCGGTGGGCGGACCGGGCGCGCCGCACCCGCACAACGTCGACCCTACCAGTCACGGGAACGGTCCGCCCGTCACCGGCACGTTCTACCCGCATTTGAACTTACGGTGCCAGTGGCAGTGCTTCTTCGACCGCGACCAGAACATCTGGTCCGGGAAAAACTACACGGTGGACGGCGCGCTCGTGCGCGGCGTCGAGAACGTCACCTACTCGGACTGGGTCCCCGCCAAGTGGCGGGACTACACGGAGGTGACGTGTGAGTCCCCGCCGCACGAGGTGCCCGCGGCGGCGAACGAACCGATCGCGCCCACGACGTGCGTGATCCGAGTCTCCAACGACGAGGGCGCGAGCTACCACAACGACTCGTACGCGCTTTGGCGCTACGAGGACCGCGCGCCGACGGTGACGCGCATCTCCACGAACCAGCGGAGCGCGTGGCCGGCGCGCGGGCCGTTCGCGGGGAACACCGAGGTTCGCGTTATCGGCACCAACTTTTTGCCGTCCAAGTATTTGAAGTGCAAGTTCGGGGGCGTGAGCGCCGCGGAAGGCTCTGGCGCGTACGTGGAGAGGGACGACGTGAGCCACGTGGTTGGCGAGCTCGGCGGTCGCGCGCGCTACATCAGCAGCACGGAGATCGCGTGCGTGACCCCCCCCTTCGGGCCCGCCGCGTCGCGCGCGCAGTATCCGAGCGGGAGCCCCGGTGCGGTCGGGTCGGGCGCGATCCTGGACGTCTCCGGGTTCGTGACGAACGCCGAGCCGAACGACGCCGTCGGCGGCGTCGCGATCGTGAGCGGCGGGCGCGGGTACGCGACGCCGCCGTCCATCTCGTTCGAGGGGGGCGGAGGCACCGGCGCGCGCGCGAACTGCACGATCGACCAGTACGGCGCCATCGCGACGGTGACTGTGACGGATGGAGGCCGGGGGTACAACCGAGGCGCGGGCGCTGCCGCGACCGCCGCGCTCACCACGGCGTCCGGCCACAGCGCCGGAAAACAAACCGTCTCCGCGGTTGACGTGACGGACGGCGGAAGCGGGTACCTCACGCCTCCGGAGGTTTTCTTCAGATGCGCGGGGGGCGCGGAGGACCGCTCGTGCTTCGCCGTCGGCGACGTCTCCGACGGCGCGCCGTCGTCGGCGATCAGCCCTGGCGTGCACGCGCGCGCGGTGGCGGTGCTCGGCGAGGACCCGAGCTGCGATCGGTCGTTCGAGCGGTGCCAGGGCCGCGGCGCGGTGGTCCGCGTCGACGTCCTCTTCGCGGGTGCCTTTTACGCGTCGGCGCCCGTCGTCGCCTTCGCGCCGCGCAAGCCCTACGCGCGGGTGACGGCGAACGAGTGGCGCGACGGCAACGCGACGCGCGGCGACCCGAGCGCTGTCGGCGGCTACTCGAAGCAGGGCAAGGGCGCGGACGAGCTCGACCCCGAGCGCGCGCACGGCTCGTGGCCCTCCGGCGCGCTCAGCACCGCCGTGCCGTACGACGTCGAGTACGCGCGGTACCCCGACGGCGGCGAGAGCTTTTACGGCGTCCCCGGGCTCGTGAACGGCCGCGCGCCGGGCGTCGACGACGGGCCGTGCGTCAAGTCCGCGGACGAGTGTCCGGACCCGGCGAACGGCGACACGAAAGCCTCCGGGTGGAAGACGTGCGTTTTGTGTCCGGAGATGCGCAACCCGGAGGACCGGGGGCCGTTGCTTCCGCCGTTGGGCGAGGCGTTCATGGACGGCTCCATAAAGCCGGGGCACCAAGAGCTGGTGCGCGTCTCGAACAACTACCACAAGTTCGGCGTGGTGCCCCCCTCGGATCGCGACGCGCCCCGGACCCACGTCGGGTACCGCGACCAGACCAAGGACCCGTCGATCGGGCAGGACATGGGGTACTGGATCTGGTCCACCAGCGGCACGACCGCGGAGGAGATGAACAAGTGCCGCGTGAGCAACAACCCCCCCGCGCGCGAGTTTGCCGGACTGCAGGGCCACGGCCTGGACGCCGCCTTCGGGTTCGGCGCCGCCTCCGACGGCGGCGGCGGGCTTCTGCGTCTGGACGGGAGCTCCGTGGGGGGCGCTCCCGGGTCCGGCGCGACCGCGCACGCCGAGCTTTCCGGGAACGCCACGCAGTGCGCGACGACGCTCGGGTGCTACGTCTCCGCCATCGTGGTGGACAACCCCGGGGAGGGGTACAACAAGCCGCCCGTCGTGATCGTGTCGGGCGGCGGCGCCGGGCACGGCGCGCGCGCCGTCGCCGTCTTGAGCGGCGGCACCGTGTTCCGCGTCGACGTCGACCCGAACAACCGTGGGATGAGCTACACCTCGACGCCGACGGTGACGCTCGTCGCCGCGACGGAGGCTTTGGCGTACGACGCGGGCTCGGGCCACGGCACGTACGGGTTTGACCAGAGCACTTTGGGTTTGGGCGGCTCGCCGAGTTTGGCGACGCGGTACCGGGGGACGAGTAACTACGACGTCGGGCACGGCGCGTTCCCCGGGCACCCCGGCAACACGAATCTGGGCCACCCCGACGCGGACTGCGTGTACTTCATGTACAGCGACATCTACGTCAGCCCCAGCGGATCCGACAGCACGGGCCAGGGCACCGCCGGGCGCCCCTACCGCACGATTCAGAAGTGCATCGACGCGTCGCTCGCCGGCGCGCGCGACTATTACGTGTACAAAAAGGCGGACGGCGGCGACCGCGACCCGGCGGTTCCGGACGGCTCCGCGCGGTTCGGGGTGGAGACCGCGGGCGAGCGCGTGGACGCCACCGGCGAGGGGATGAACACGCCCACCGGGTACGACGCGGGGTACACCGGGCGCGCCGTGCGGCACGTCGCGAACCGCGCCACGGGGTGGCGGCGCCCCAAGACGGGGGCTCTGTACGGCGGCGCGAGCTGGAGCGACGACTCGCGCGACGCGCAGAAGGGTTTCGGGTACGCGGTGAACCGCGACCGGTGCGTGCTGAAGGACGGCACGTACTGGGGCGAGGGCAACCGCGAGCTGCAGCCGCACGGGCACATGGTGGAGGTGTGGGCGGAGAACGCGCAGGAGGTCACGCTGGACTGCGGCGGGAAGTCTGTCGGGCGCAACGTCTTCGCCGGCGACAGGCACGGCGGAGAGGACGTTCTCGCCACCGGGAGCGTATCGATCAAGGGCGTGGTGATGCGGCGGTGCACGGTGCGCGCGGACCCGGCGCCGAACTACCGGCCGTACTACCCGGGCCGGCCGGGGTACGGGCCAGGCGCGCGGGACCCCGCGGGGACGGCGTGCTGGCCGGGAGCCACGGGGTGCCAATTTCAGCAACAGTGAAAAAAAGTGATACGCCGATACGTCGCCTTGTTGCACCTGTCGCTCTACCGCTCACACGCTTCTCACGATGTTCCCCCTCCCTTGCCCTTCCCCGCAGCCTCTCCCGCCTTGCGCTCGATCGCCTCCGCCTCCGCCTTGACCGTTTCCCATATCGAGCGCGAAAACTCGGACATGGTCTTGGCCGCCTCCGTCGGCGCATCCGCGAGCTTGGAGATCTTGCCGCTCGCCTGCGCCTCGCGCAGCGCCTTGTCCGTGCGCACCGCGAACCGCTGGAACGTCTTGCTGTTCGCCAGCGCGTCCACCAGCAGCTCGTTGAACACGTAGTTCATCACGCGGCTAAAGAACGCCATGCTCGCGTCCGGGAAGGTGCCTCCGGGTGGCTCGGTTTCGCGAGCGAAGGATGGAACGAACGCGCGACGCGACGCCACCGCCGGGCGCGGCGAGCGCTATCGGCGAGCCCGAACGCGCTTCGCGAGTGACCGAAACGTCAGCGGCGGGCGTCTGCACCGGCGTGGTCGCCGAGCGCGCGTGTCTCGGGACGCGCACCGCACGACGAACGCGCGTCTAGAAGTAGTATGTCGTGGAAGGTTGAAGACGAGCGGAAACCTCTCACGTGTGGCGATGTGGACCCAAGATAGTGTCAACTGTAGACCCGCATAGTTTTCTCCTGAGGAGCCTCGCCCGCCCGCGCACTTCCGACCGCGCAAGAAGCCGCGTCGTGACCCGCATTTCGGAGCGCACCCTCGATCGCGCATCGCAACGATGGGGGGGCCTTTCAAGATGCCCTCCTCCGCGGAGGCTGAGGAGGACAAGCGCCGCAAGGTGAGTGGATCCGCCGCTCCGCCCCAATTTCTCGAGCGTCCAAGCGCTCTGATCCAGAACCCTCGGTACGCACCCAGACACGGACGCTGACCTGCTTCACCCCCACTCGTGCCCTCCACAGGCTGCTCTCCTCGAAGTCAAGGGCTGGGTCGAGGGTTACATCCCCGCGGAGCACCTCTCGACGCGAAGCTGCGTCGTGGACGTGCAGGAGGTACGTCGCGAATCCGATCACACGCCTCACCGCTCCGCGCGTCGGCGGAGCCGTCCCGCGTTTTTCCTGCGTACGGCGCGCGAAAACGACAGCCCGCGTTTTTCCTCGCCGCTCGTAATCGGCTGACCCGGCGTCCCGAATCGATCCCGCGCGAATCTTCCCTTCCAGGCCCAGTGCGGCGACCCCGATTGCGCGCCGATCGACACGATCGTGCGCATCATCTACGAAGGCCAGTGCGGCACGGTGTTCGGAATGCCGTGCGAGGCGTGGGAAGTGAAACCCGAAGACGTCGAGAACATGATGCCGCCGGCTGACTTTTTCGCGTGCTGGAAAAACGGGGAGCAGAAACAGTGGCCGCCGGAGCCGGAGAACCCCGAGCCGGGCGAGCCGCCCGAGATTGACCTGCGCTTCAAGGTCGGGGACAGGGTCGAGTGTTGCGTGGCGCGAGGGCCGGACGGCTGGCGCCCGGGAACCGTCGTCTCGCTGTGGTACCGAGCGGTGTCGTGGCCCACCGGCCAGTTCGCGCCCTACCAGATCAAACTCGACGACCACGAGTCCCTCATCTTCGCGCCGCAGGACAGGGACAACTGCATCAGGAAGGCGCAGGAGGCGGATGCCGCGAACGACGCCGACTGATGCGCTTACCCACGTAGCTCGCTTTAGGCTCGTACGCGCGCGGCGCGCGGCGACGGAGTTTGTCACTGGGCCCAATTCACAAATCTTCTGCGGAAACGTCCAATTTGCCACGGGAAGGGCCGACGGTTGAGCTTCCACTGGAAGCTCGCGGACGCGCCTCGCGCGACCCGTCTTCGCGCGTCGCCAGTCTCGCCGGCGCGTTCGACGCGCACGAAACAACATTCTTCTCGTCGCTCGAGCCTCCCGCCTCTCGCCGCTCTCGACCCGCGCGTCGCTCGGCTCGCGTCGCGGTGTCGCTTCCCCCGCACCATCCGTCCGCGCGCGTCGGATCGTCCGAACGCCTCTCGGCCTTCCTCTCGTCGCTCGACCCGAGCGCGTGCGCCTCGTCCCTTCGCGTCGACATGCCCCCCGAAGCGCTCGCGCCCGCGCAGTGCCCCGACGCGCGTGACCCCGCCGCCGCCGAGGTTCGCGACGCGGAGGGGTTGCTGGCGAGCGCCAGGGAGACCGCGATGGAGAAGCTGCGTCGCAGACGACGCGTCCAGAAGAGGCGAGAGGAAAAGGCTGTCGCGTCGGTTCGCGACGCGCGAAAAGGCGAAGCCGCCGCCGCCCCCGGCGCGTTCGAGGAGCGACCTAATCGTCCTCTCATCGAACGCGTCGTCTCGGATCAGGTCCCGCGACACGTCCCGCATCTACATCTGCGCGCCGTCGTCACCCCGGGGCGCCTCGTGGCCGACACCTCCGGCGACGGAGTGACGAACGCCGTCGCGGCGCGCGGGGAGCCGCCGAAAACGAAAACGCGCGCGGGCGTCACGGCGGCGGCGGCGATTGGCGACGCGATGGCGTGCGGCACCGAGGACGGCGACGTCGTGGCGTACTGCGTACGCCACGACGTTCTCGATGGCGCACGCCATCAAAACGCCGAAAGAATGAGCTGCCCCCGCGCCTGCGGCGACGCCGGCCCCGTGCGCCTGATCCACCCCGTCGAGACCTCCGGCGACGGCGAAAAAAAATTGGTCGTCGTCGCGTACGACTCCGGCGCGTGGTGCGTCTTGCGTCTTTCGCGAAAAAACGTCTTTCGCGAAGAGAAAAACCGCGAGTCGCTCGACGGCGACGGCGACTGTCACTCGCACGCGCGTTTCTCTCTGGCGCTGGTCACCGCGTGTCCTCCGCACGTCGCGTTCTCGGACGCGTACAAGCACCGCAAACGCACGCCCTGGGCGCCGGCGCGTCGGCCGTCGCTGGGCGCCGCGCTGGCGGACGCGCGCGGCGAGACGCTCTTCGTGGCGTCGCCCGTGGTGGGCGATTCAAACGCGTACGCGTGGGACGTGCGCGACGTTTTGAAAAACGCTTTTACGCGCGACGAGACGGCATCGAACCCGGGGGTTCCCGCGATCGCCGTCGCGCCCGCTGCCACCGACACGGGGCGGCTCGCGGTGTTGCGGAAGCACACCGACAAGGTCACCTGCCTGGCGTTTCTGGACGCCCGGGAGACGCGCGTCGTCTCCGGCGGCAACGACAAGGCGTTGGTCGAGTGGCGCCGCGAAACGAAAAAAAACGACGAAAAAAAGACGCCTCTTCGTCCAGACACCTCTTCCACGCCAAGTGACGTCGGTTCAACCTCCGCGCTGGACGCACACGACGAACACGACGAACACGTGTGGGTCCCCGCGAAGCGCGTCGTGGCTCCCGGCGGCGCGATCCGGGCGCTGTGCGTGTCGCGCGGGGCGGGCGCCGACCGAGAGCTTCTGGGAAAAAAAAACGCCGCGCGGGTCTACACCGCGGGGTCGGACGGCGCGGTGCGCGCCTGGGAAGTCTCCGACGAGACACGCGGGTTCGTGCTCCTGCGGACGTTCCTCGGCGGCCACGGCGGGTTCGGCGTGTGTGTCTTCGCGATTCGCCTCCCGAAAGCCACGGGGAGCCACGACCTTCCCGCGCGTCACTCGCGGCACTCGCGGAAGGCGGAGGAAGAGGACGCGGCGGACGCGTCCGAGGAGTACGTGCTTTCCGGGTGCGAGTGTCCGCTCGCGGGCGGGTACTGGGTCGAGGGCGACGGGAGCCTCAAGCTGTGGCGCGCCGCGGACGGGCGGTGCGCACAGACCGTGACGCTGCAGAAAGGAAACATCAGCGCGATCGTGCGGGAGACGGCGGGAGACGGCGGAGACGCCGGCGCTACGCGCGCGCCGCGCGGGACGCCCCCGACGCGTCCCGACGCGTTTTTTTGTCGTCTCGCCGTCGCCTCGACGGACGGCACGGTGGCGCACTTCCATCTCGGGACGCGCGGTTCGATCTCGGGTTCGATCTCGGGCGCGAGAGACCGGGAGAAGAAAGACGACGTCGACGTCGTCGCGAAACGGGACGGCGACGCGAGTCTCGCCGGCGCCGGCGCGGACGGCGACGGGCGACCCGCGTCGTTCGCGTGGACCCCGGGGTTCCTGTGACGATGATCGGAATCGCGAATCGCGAATCGCGCCGCCTCCGACTCGACTCCGGCGGCGGAGTCGAGTCGGTCGCGTTTACGTTTACGAAAGTAGACTACCATACATACGAGCGCGATTCATAAGGGCCTATATGGTACTCTATAGCTACTTTTTCTTCTTGGCCACCCCTCCCGCCGCCTTCGGCGCGCCGCTCGGTTTCTTCTCGGGCTTCGGCTTCTTCTTCTTGGCCCCGCCGTACTTCGCCTCGAGAGACGCGAACAGGTCATCCGCGCGCGTCTCGCGCCGCGCCAGGATGAGCGCCGCCAGACCTGAGGCGTCGTCTTTGTCTTTTTTTTTAGTATTCGCCGGTTTCCTCGGCTCCGCGAGGGGATCCTTCGGCGCGGGCTTCGCGCGAACGCGCCGCGCCCAGTCTTCGAACGTTTTGTACAAAGGCGCCGACCCGTCCGCGACGGCGGCGTCCACCGCGTCCGCGAACCTGTGCGCGTCCTTTGCCTCGTCCGAGCACATCACCCACATGAACACCTTCCCCATGTCCCCGTGGAACTTGGCGTACGCCGCGACGACGTCGGCGCGCTCCTCCTCGCTCCCCCGGTACGTCCGGAAAAACGCATCCACGTCATCCTCGGTCACCGCGCGGTACACGCCGCGGTAGTACTCGTAGAGGTTTTTGAAACTGTCCCCGGACAGCTCCGCATCCTCCGTGCGCCCCGTCTCGTCGTACACCTTGCGCTTCTCCTCGTCCCCGAGCACGCCGTACACCTTCTGCAACGTCTGGAACTTCGCCGCCGCGTCCGCGGAGGGGTTCTTGTCCGGGTGCAGGCGCAGAGCCGCCTTGTGGTACGCGCGCTTGATCTCCGACGCCGAGGCGGTCTTCTCGACGTTCAGGATCTCGTACAGGGACTTCCCGCCGAGGCCGTCGTCCGACTCCGAGTCGGAGTCCGACCCGGAGGCGGGGAGGGCGTCGTGCTCCATCGCAGCCGCGCGGGCCATGCGGACGAGGCGTCCGGGGGGAAGACCGAGACGCGCGCGTCGAGATGTGAAGTCATGATGGTACAAACCAACGCTGACGCGGTTGTGCTCTTCTCTCGTCGTGGTCACGTCGGAAACGGAAAGTTGTCACGCGTCGCCTGATGGTTTCGCGAAGTCGCCGACTCTTTGGTGGCATTTGAACGCGCAGACATGAATATGAGACCAAAGCCGAAGGTCACGCGGAGAAGTGTAGAAATTTCTAGAAGTTTTGTCTGCACGCAAGACGCGGGGGCGCGGGGCTCGCGCAGCGCACGCCCAGGGTGCGTTGTTCGACATGTCCTCGCGAACGCCGTCGTCCCTCAGCCCGCCGCGGCGCGCGACCGCGCGCGCTGTTCGAGCCGCGCGCGCAGTCGAACGCGCCCCGCGCGTTGAGAGGTTCCCGGCGGGGGATGGTTCACCGCTCGGCGGCACCGCCCAGATGAGGCGCACGCGCTGCTCGCACCGGCTTTATCGCGACCAGTGCAAGATCTGCACCGCGAAATTGTCATGTCCGCACGGGAAGGTGCCCTCGCGGTGCGCCGCGTGCGGCGGCGGCGGCATTTGCCCTCACGGCCGCCAGCGCTCTCAGTGCTTCGCGTGCGGGGGAAACGGGATCTGCGAGCACAAGAACATCCGCAGTCGGTGCAAAGAGTGCGGCGGCAGCGGCTTGTGCGAGCACGGCCGCCGGCGGTACCGCTGCCGCGTGTGCATCGAGGCCAAGCGGGCGAACGAGTCGGCGAAGGCCCCGTTCAGCATCCGCGCGCACTTCCTGGGCGAGGACGGAAACGCCGCCGCCTCCGCGGAGGACTTCGAGCGCGAAGACGAGCCCGAGCCGCTGCCCAAGGAGACAAAGGGAAGCGACGAGGAGGAGGAAACCGCCGGAAGCGACCTCGAGACGCCTATAGATAAGACGCGTCTGAATCGTGACACCCCGGGAACGTCTTCGGACGAGCCGGACGGGGACGGGAACAGTCACGAACGCCGCGGACGAACACCGCGGAAGAGGAAACGTCACGACGAGAGGACGAGGAACGAACGCCGCCGCGGCGGACGAACGACGACGGAGTCGGCGTTTCGTTTTCCGGGCGAACCGATCGATACGTAATACTTTTACAAGGTACCCATACTTTCGGAAACGACGAACGACGTTCCTGTACGTACTCCTACTTGTTCGGCGCGGACAGACTCTTCTTGAGGTGCTTGGTGGTCCCCGCGCCCCCGAGCAGCGTCGCGATGTCTCCCCAGCGCGACGCGCGCTCGCCGTCCGGGCGCTCGCGCGCCGAGCACAGCGCGCGGCGCTCCGCGAGCGCGACCGGGGTCTCGCCGCGCGCGTCCGCGACTTTCGGCGAGGCGCCTTTTTTCAACAAAACCGCGACGACGGCTCCGTGCCCGTTGAGCGCCGCCCAGTGCATCGCCGTGCGCCCCCAGACATCGCGCCACTCCGAAAACGCCACCCTATCCCCACAACCCAGTCGTTTCTGCGTTTGCAACGTCTCGGCGGTGTCCATGAGCCACTCCACGGCTCCCGCCGCCGCGCCCGCGCGCGCGGCGTAGTGCAGCGGGCTCTGCTTGTCGTCGTCCAGAAACGC
>Ga0181564_10001813_pt1 | contig 18992 bp, 22 predicted proteins | sample 011ome_24_FD_134512 | JGI IMG/M metagenome (GOLD analysis project Ga0181564, IMG submission 134512) | Coastal salt marsh microbial communities from the Groves Creek Marsh, Skidaway Island, Georgia - 011513CT metaG (megahit assembly) | ecosystem: Environmental > Aquatic > Marine > Intertidal...
ATCCGACGTCTTCAGTTTTCTCATAGTTCATTCCTAGAGTTCTTCCTGTAAATGAAAGACGTCCCAACCAGTTGTGAAACGCTCACGCGCGCGCTCAAACATGACTCGCCTCCACTGCGCCACGCCCCATCCAGCGCGCGCGAGAGAGAGAGAGAGTCATGGCGACGTACGCATCGCTCCGTCGCGCGCTCCTGCTCACGTCGTTCAGCGCGTCGACGAGCGACGCCGTCGAGAATGACGGCGCCGGCACCGATGTCAGCGCAGCCGCCAGCCCGGCGGCGCGCGGCGTCACGGACGCCATCGCGCGCGGCGCCTACGTCGACGCGCTGTGCCATGACATCGTGTGCAACGTGCTCGACGTCGACGCGCGCGCGGGCGCCGATGCGCGGGCGTATTACGCCGCAGTCGCCGCGAAAGCGCGCGAGGTGGCGGCGAATCGAAGCGAGCGCGGCGACGAAGCGCGTTTTGTCGTGCTCGCCGCGGGCGTCGCGGCGCTTTACGCGTTCATGCAAGCCACGGTGACTGGTCCGAGGGATAGTCGCGCGCCGCGCGCGCCGTTACGCGGACGTTCGGGCGCGGATGACGATGAGACGTGGGACGCGTACGCGCGGTTGGCGTTGTCGTTGGATGGCGAAGACTTGGTCGGGCGATGTGATTTACCGCAATATTTACTTCTCGCGCGCGTCTTGCTCGTCGATGTCGTGGATGAGACGTTGGATTGGGTGCGAGCGCTCGATGTGCCGGCGTTAACGCTGCACGGGGCGCGTGCGGCGCTTCCATTGGATGAAATATCGACGCGAGACGCACACGAATCAGCCGTCGCGTGGTGGGCGGCGCGCGTAGCCATCGCGCATCAGCGTGCGTTAGCGGGGCAATCACCGACGTTGCGAGGGACGTTGCTTGGTTTGCACGCGCGCACGTTAGCGACGTATGCGCCGCGTGATGATGACAGAGGACGAAAGAGTCGAGAAGATGCGATATTTGAGTCGATGGCGCGATTGGAGGCGTCGCTCATGGAACATCAATACGGGCACGTGGATAGCGCGAATTTGCTACAGCGCGGTGCGGCGTCGGTGTTTGGATTGCGATACGATATTTCAGGCGCCATGGGTTTCCGAACGATTCACCAGGTTGATGCCAAGACGCAGCTGGTGCTCAACGCCGAGCTCGAGGCAAACGATTGGGGCGATAGCGACGACGAAATCGACGAGACACCCGTGAATGACGATTACGACGAGGCGCTCGATGGGCCAGTAAAAAAGTCTGCCGCTATGGCTCGTATCGCCACCGAACTCACGGGATTGAGCGCGGATGGGAGCCAAATTCTATCCCAGCCTCGTCTCGTTGAAGGCGCGCCGCCGCCGAAACAAATGCCCGCCGCGGCGCAAGCGCTTTTGATCGCCGCTGCCGTCACTATTCGCAAAAAGCAAGCCGACGACGGGCTGCGAAGCTATGAAATGGCTCCATACACCGAATTCGTCGGCGCACAAGTAAAATCCCAACCTATTCTCCGAGCTTCGGTGACGATTTTACAATCCAGGCACGAACGTAACCGCGCCAGAACGCGAGAACGCGCGTTGCTCGTCCTCGAAGACCTCGTGCAAAGCCTTGAAAAGCCCGCTCCGCGTGTGTCGTCGCGCATGCGATACGTATTTAGCACATGGTTTCCACCGTCGTCGACGTTGAAGAAAGAACTCGGCGAACAGCTCGTCAGTGTCGGCATGGTCGGCGCTGCGCTCGAATTGTTCGAAGAAGTCGAGCTCTGGGATCCGCTCATCGTGTGCTTGAGTTTACTCGGTAAAAAACAACAAGCTGCGGATCTAGTCCGCCGTCGTCTCGAGGCTGATAATACAAACGCAAAGCTTTGGTGTGCGCTCGGTGACGCGCTCGACGACGAACAGTATTACTGGAAAGCTTGGGAGGTGAGCGGGGAATCCAACGCGCGTGCGCGGCGGTCGTTGGCTCGCCGCGCCGCCGCCCGCGAAGATTGGGCTGCCGCCGCCGAACATTGGATGATTGCGTTAAAAATCAACCCATTGTTCCCTGATGGATGGTTTTCTGGTGGTTACGCGTGTTTGAAATGCGGACGCCGCGACGAGGCGCTCGCGGCATTTGTTCGATGCACGCAAATCGACGTCGAAAACGGCCAAGCGTGGAACAACGTCGCGGCGTTGAACATTCGCGCCGGTCGCTTCGGCGCCGCGCACACCGCATTAACCGAAGCCGTAAAGTATCAGCGAACGAGCTGGCACACGTGGGAGAATCATGCCATGGTGTGCGCCAAGGTTGGGAAGTTTTCCACGAGTGCTTTAGCGTTATTAAAGGTGCTCGAGCTCACGCAAGGCGCGAGGGTGCACGTGGAAACCATTCAGACGTTGCTCGAACGCGTTCGTGAAGCTCGAGCAAATCCGACCACGGCCAAGTGGATTTTAGACGCTGCAAATTGGGAACACGACGATGATGCGTTGAATGATGACAGCGACGAAGATGAATCGTGGGCGAATAGTGACATGGGGGATTTGGCGGCGGAGATGTTGTCGGCGTTTTCTGGCGCGTCTTTGCCGACGAAGACGTACCCGGCGCGAACGGAATCCGCGCATCCATCTGGGTTACCGCGCGTGGCGTTGCAGCTCGAAGGGGCGTTAGAACAAGTTCTCACGCGCTCTGCGACAGGTGGGAGTGGAGGCGAGCGCACGGTGCGGGAAACTTCTCAAGTGTGGGCTTTGCTCGCCGAATTCAAGGCTATTTTGGGCGAGCACGAAGACGCGCGGGACGCTCGCGTGAAGAGCGTGCGCGCGCTCGACACCTCGGGTTGGCGTAAAGATCTGGACGCGTATACTGACTACGCGACGGCAACGAAGGGTATGGTTGAAGGCATATTAGACGATATCGATGCCGGGCGAGGTGGGAGCACGGATAGCGCGCGTCTGCATTTGCGAAGCGTCGTCAAAGTTGGCGAGCAACAAGGCTTTGAAGAATCGCCTTCGTACGCTGAAATGTCCGCATTATTGACGAAACTTTCGCTGCGAAGCTAGAAAATACATAGAATTTGGTAACATCACGTAGCGTGTAGTTCATTAATGACTGCTAAAATTGTCTCTTCCTTTTCGTCGTTGCTTTGTACATGCTCAACCGGCGCGCCGCGTTCGGTTGCCTTGAATCATCTTCGCCTCGTATTCCCTTCTACTCCGGAGAGAGCCACAGTTTACAGCGCTAAATTGAGTAAGTAGTTGGCAGCCAACTGTTCGTTCTTGTCACACGCGAGGTACGCTTCGACGCAAATCTCTAGCGGGAAACCCATTGCCGCGAGTCGCTCCACCACTTCGCGTTCTTCATCCGTGAGCTCGATCTGCATACCTTCGTCGCCATCAAGTTCGGGCATGCCACCTTCACCAAAGTTCGACATCAAGTCGTTGATGTTACCCGGAAGCGGTTCATTCAACAACGCTAAAAACTCTTCTTGATTGGCGTTTATCATATGATAGAGCTGTGGATTTTGTCGTTGCAACTCAGAGAGCATAGGTTGCAATATCGCCGGGTTCCCTTGCACCATGGCCCGAATCGCTTGGAACTGTGGGTTTTCACGCAAAAAGTCCAACATGCCTTCACCTTGAGCTTCACCGAGGTTCGGCATACCTTCAGGGAACAAATTCAGCGCGCCGCCGAGCGAGGAAATATCCGGTTGTCCTTCGCCTCGAGCGCCTGCATCCGCCGGTGGTGACACCGCCGCAGGCGCAGGCGCTGCGGGTTCAGATGCCTCGGGTATGCCCGTAAGTAAGTATTCAACCGCACGATCGGGATTATTGAACGCCGCACGCAGCGCCTTCAACACCTGTTCGCGCTCGAATCCCATGGTCATAATTTGCGTCACCGCCGCCTCGAGTTCGGCGCCCGCGACGAGCCCGCTCGGACTCGCCGCCGCCGCCGCCCCGTCTCCCATCGGCGTATCCGGCGCAGTCGTCGTCGCCACTGGCTCTGGCGCGACCTCCGCCGGCGGCGCGAACGACGCCGTGCTCGGCTTTGCCGCCGCCACCGGAGCCGCGGGCGTCGGCGCCTTGGCTGTCTTCGGCTTTTGCACCATCACCACCACGAACCCTTCCTCCGTCACCCCCGCCGCGGACAGCGTGCTATCATCCGCGAGCACCTTTCCTTTGTGCACGAGAACGATCGAGTCCTGCGCGATACCCTGCGCATCGCGAACCGCAGCCTTCACAGAGGCGACGTCCGCGCTCGCCTCGAGCTCGAGATCAAACTTTTGATTCGTCCTACGTCACGCAATCATCGCGCGTCGCGTCAGTGCGCGCGCGTCTCGTTCGGTCAGTCACTTGTCATCGTCATCATCACCATCGCATCATCGCCCGCACACTGATCGCGATCACCACGCGTCGTTCAATCATCATCGGCGCGTGCACCACATCGTCCCATGCGTGATTGACTGAAATCAACGCGCAACCGTCGCGGCATCGCGTCGTCGCACGCATCGCCGCACGCACAATGTCTTAAACGAAACCTTCATCGCGCCTCCCTCGTCGTCGTCGGCGTCGTCCGTGCGCTCGTCGTCGGCGTCTCGTCGCTCGCGCGCGTCTGTGTGGCGTTTTTTGTCAGCGCGCGACGCGTCGGCGTCGGGCTCACCTCGCCATGCGCGCCGCGCGCGCGCCGCGCGCGCCGCGCGCGCTCGAGGCACGAAGCACACGCATCGCACACCCATCGCGCGCGCGCGCGTCCATCGCGCGCGTCCATCGCGCGCGCGCGGCGCGCATGAAGACGCGTAGGCGTGGGACATCGTGTTCGCAGCCGCCGCGAGTTCGCGACGCGTGATGTCCGCCACCGCGCCCGCCGCGCGGGCGTACGCCGACGAGGCGGCGTTTGTGACCTCGGACACGCCGACGCGCATGCGCATCGCGCCTGGATTCGTCCGAGGCATGCGCGTGCACGGGGAGGTGTACGTGAACGCGGCGCTGCGGGAGCTGGTGATGGATGAACTTCAGGCGTACTGCGACGCGTCGCGCGACGGAGGAGGGGGGTATTCGCCGGCGTTGAAACAGATTGCGAACGTTGCGGCGCTGCCGGGGGTGGTGCGTGCGTCGATTGCGTTGCCGGACGTGCACAGCGGGTACGGGTTCGCGATTGGAAACGTTGCGGCGTTCGACGCGGCGGACCCAGAGGCTATAGTGTCGCCGGGAGGTGTTGGGTTTGATATCAATTGCGGCGTACGGTTGTTGAGGACGAATTTGACCGAGGCTGAGGTTGGGCCTGTGAAGGAGGAGCTGGCGCAGTCGTTGTTTGATCATATTCCGGTGGGCGTCGGTTCGCGAGGCATCATTCCGACATCGCCGGCAGCGTTGGAAGCGGCGTTGGAGATGGGTATGGATTGGTCGTTGCGTGAGGGGTACGCTTGGGCGGAGGATAAAGAGCACACGGAGGAGTACGGGCGGATGTTGAATGCGGATCCGAGCAAGGTGAGCGCTCGAGCGAAGAAGCGTGGGTTGCCACAAATGGGAACGCTCGGCGCCGGGAACCATTACGCGGAAATCCAAGTCGTGGATGAGATTTTTGACGAGTTCGCGGCAAAAAAGATGGGCATTGATCGTGTTGGACAAATTTGTATCATGATTCACAGCGGTTCACGCGGTTTAGGTCATCAAGTGGCGACAGATTCGCTGACGGCGATGGAGCGAGCGATGGAGCGAGACGGCATTGAAGTCAACGACCGCCAGCTCGCGTGCGCGCGGATCCAAAGCCAGGAAGGCCAGGACTACCTCGCTGCGATGGCATGCGCTGCAAATTACGCTTGGGTCAATCGCTCGAGCATGACTTTTTTGTGCAGACAAGCGTTCGCAAAGATGTTTGGCAAGCCTCCAGACGAACTCGATATGCACGTTGTCTACGACGTGTCGCATAATATTGCCAAATTTGAAGAGCACATGGTGGATGGCGAGTTGAAAACGTTGCTCGTACATCGCAAGGGAAGTACGCGAGCGTTTCCGCCTCATCATCCGCTCATTCCCGTGGACTATCAATACACTGGTCAACCAGTGTTAATCGGCGGCACGATGGGAACGTGTTCGTACATTTTAACTGGCACGGAGAAGGGTATGCGTGACACGTTCGGGTCCACCTGTCACGGAGCTGGACGCGCGCGCAGTCGAAATAAATCGCGCAACGTGTTGCAGTACGAAGACGTCTTGGCTAAGCTCAAGACGAAAGGTATCGCCATTCGCGTCGCGTCGCCGAAACTCGTCATGGAGGAAGCGCCGGAATCGTACAAGGACGTCACCGAAGTCGTCAACACCTGTCACGACGCCGGGATATCCAAAAAGTGCGTCAAGCTTAGACCTATTGCCGTCGTTAAGGGTTAAAAGACCACCACCACGAAAGAACGAACAAATAAAACCACTGTAGTAGTAGTACATTCTAGCTCTTGTTACACCGTCATTTCTATACGACTACGCGTCCAACCTCGCCACCATCTCCGTGCACCGACCCAACACGTCCCCGGCCGCGATCTCGCGCATCTCGCGCGCATCATTCGCAATCACTGGCGTCACCACCCCGCTCGCACCGTCGCACACCCACCCCAACATCTCGCACGCGCGCGTCGCCTCCGCCTCATCAAACGCGCACCTCGCCGCGACCTCACGCAACGTGATGCGCCCATACGCCCCCGCGATGGCGTTCAGCGCCTCAAATCGCACGTGTTCTATCAGCGCATGCGCCGCCGCGCGCGCCTCGACGTCGCAATCGCGCCAATCCATGCCGGCGAGCGCCGAGATCGCCGCACCAGTGTCCTCGCGCGCGAGGTGCTCCACGACCGCGCGCACGGCGTCGACGCCGACGTCGCTCGACGACGGCGACGGCGACGCAAGGGCGAACCGCGCGAGCTCGACGTCGCCGCGCGCGAGGTGGCGCAGGGCGTCGACGACGCGAGGTCGCATGGTGCGCGAGGTCGTTACGACGCGTCACACTGTGACGCTTTCGTATCGACGCCGACGCCGACGATGACAGTGACGACGACGATGATGACAGTGACGACGACGACGATGACGAGAGCGGCGATGGCGATGGCGTCGTCGTCGTCGCCCGGTGCGCGCGCGGGCGCCGTGGCGCGCGGGCGCCGTGGATGTAGATGCGTTTCGAGTAAGATGAGAGCGAAATCATGTCGCACTGCGGCGTCGTCGCGCGATGACGCGCGAACGGCTGCCGGCGTCGTCGCACACGTGGCCAGCGTGTGTGTGTTGATGTGTGCGCCGGCGCCGAGCGCGGCGTCGAATGATGCAGTGATGGCGGCGCTGGCGAAGCGACAAGTGGGCGATACGATGGCGAGCGGCGGGGTCAACGCGCGATTACATTTAGACGTCGATGAAGCCGTGCGAGCGCGAACTTTGGCGTTAGCGGGGTGCGTGTGTGATGCGTACATGTTTTCTTCTGATTTTCGACAGGTGGCAGCGCGCTGGCGAGTGTTGCGTTGTATCGCATAGACTGACTTTCGATGAGTGACGTTTCGCGACGACGATAGAAACTACGACGGCGCGCGTCGAATTTTACGCGACGGCTCCTTGGCCAAGTTACGTACGGATTTGCAAGTCACCGAGAAGTTTCTCGATAAGAGGATTATTTTGAGAGACGTCGCGTTGACACTGGATGCCTTTGATGACGCGCTTCGAGCCGAAAGCATACAGAACGTCGCGGCTTCGAGCGAAGATGTGAGGCGCACCGCCGACGAGCTCGTGGTGAAATTGAAGGATGTGCGCGATGCGATCGATGAAGCGACGAGCGCGCCGAGCGTGCGCGGACAATGAAAAATGTGCATGTGCAATGTGCACACTGTCGACGGCGACTTGCACGACTTCGACTTCCGACTTCCTCACAATTCTCCACGCAAAGTTTCTACGCGTCAGATGCTCGCTCAGACCACGACTCGATTAAGCAGCTCGTCGGTGACGGCGTCGTCTCGTCGCCAACATGCGACGAGTGCGCGCGTCGTACGCGCCGTGTCCTCTGCCGAGGAGCGCTGCGCGCCTGCGGACGTCTCGCGACGCTTCGTACTCGCCGCACCCGCATTCGCGGCGCTGGCGCTCAACGCGCCGGTGGCGTTCGCAAAGGATGGTCCGAGCGTTCTCGTCGTTGGCTCCACGGGCGCCACCGGTCGCTTGGTAGTGTCTGAGTTGGCGAAGTGCGGCGCCGCGGGTAAGGTTGTCGCGGGCGTGCGCTCGGTTGAAAAGGCCCAAAAACTTGGGTTGGGGGACTCTGCGGATGCGATTTTGGGCAACGTCGACGTGACGAACCCTGCGGGATTAGCTGAAGCGTTTGCCGGGTACGACATCGTCGTCGTCGCCACGGGTTTTGTGCCCGGGAACCCTTTCAAAATGAACGCTGCAGCACACGAAGTAGACAACGTCGGCGTGTGTAATGTCGCTGACGCCGCAAAAGCCGCCGGTGTGAAGCGCGTGGTGTTAATTTCTTCCATTCTGACCAATGGTCGGGCAATGGGTGCGGAAGACACGCCTGGATTTAAGATTACCAACGCCTTTGGCCAAGTGCTCGATGAAAAGCTCGTAGGCGAAAACTACCTGAGAGCGAGCGGCGTGAACTGGACCATCGTCCGCCCCGCTGGATTGAAGAATGACGAGCCGAAGAACTCGTTGGTCATCACCGACGGGGACGTGATGACGAGCGGCGAAATCTCTCGCACCTTGGTTGCCAAAGTCATGACGTACGCGGCGTTTGACGCTTCGTGCGAAAACCGCATCGTGGAAATCGCTGAAGAAGGCTCATTCGCCGGCGCCGCACCCACGAGCGGTAAAACATTCGCGTTGTCGTCCGACCCAAAATCCTGGTTCGCGTAGACTTTCTTTAATTATTTGTAACGCCCGCGCCGCGCGCTCCAGACCTCACTTTGCGCCTTCTCTTCGCTTCTCTTCGCCCGCAACCCTTTGCTCGAACGCGCGCGCACACACGACAAAGACACCAGGCGTGCACATACCGCCGTCGCCGTCGTGTTCGCGCGCGACAGAGTCTCGCGCAGTCGTTTCCCGAGCGAAAAGTCCCGTAGAAGACCAATGCACCGCGCCAACCTCCCGCCGTCGTTGGAAGACTTGGCCAAGCAACGCCGCGATGCGAACGCCGCGGATGCGGCCAAGCCGACGTTCATGACCAAGGAACAACGCGCGGCGGCGGCGATGAAGCGCAGGGAGGAAGAAGTCGCGGCGCAGCGCGCTAAAATGGACGAGGCCAGAGAGAGGTTCACCAAGCGCGCGGCGGAGAGCACGCGAGAGAGAGCCGGGACGGCGAGCGGCGGCGGTCGTGGCGGCGCACCGACGCGGTTCGGGCGCGATAATCGCGGTAGTGGGAGTGCTCGAGGTGGTGGTCGCGGCCGTGGGCGCGGCAGGTCGGCGATGGAGGAGGAAATGCGCGACACACCTGAGATGGAGCGCGAACGCGAGTTGGAAATGTTGAAGCGCCAATACATGGGCGGGGACGACGGGAAGAAAAAGCCCAAGCAGAATAATAGAAACAAGTTTGTATTCGATTGGCGTAAAGATGAAGACACGTCGAGAGATTTGAATCCGTTGTATGATAAGACATTCGAGGTAGCACCGTTGTTTGGACGAGGGATGCTCGGGGGCGTGGACAGACGCGAGCAGGCGCGCGCAAACGAAGAACGCGAACGCGCGCTCATTCAAAAATCCAGGAAGGATTTAGGTGACGCTTCGGGTGGGGCGAAAGAAGCGCGGCGCATAGAAGACGATCACGATCGTCGTCGCCGTGAACAAGATGAGCGTGAGTTCAAGCGCACGTTTAAGCAACATTGGAGCGACAAGGCGTTGAGCGACATGACGGAGCGCGACTGGCGCATCTTCAGAGAAGACTTTAGTATTTCTTACAAGGGTGGTCGTTTGCCGCTACCTATGCGTGCGTGGGACGAATGCAAGGGGCTTCCAAAAGAGATTTTGCGCGCCATCGCAAAGGTTGGATACGAAAAACCATCGCCGATTCAAATGGCGAGCATCCCAATCGGTTTGTTGAAGCGCGACGTCATCGGCATCGCCGAAACTGGTTCAGGAAAGACGTGCGCGTTCGTTGTTCCAATGTTGGCGCACATCATGGAATTACCGAAGATGACCGACGAAGTAGCCGCGCTCGGTCCGTACGCGCTCATCATGGCCCCAACGCGCGAGTTGGCACAACAAATCGAAGAGGAAACGCTCAAGTTTGCACAATATTTGGACTACCGCGTCGGGCTCGTCGTCGGTGGACAGTCCATCGAAGACCAAGGGTTTAAGTTACGTCGCGGGGTGGAAATTTTAGTCGGCACACCCGGACGTATCATTGATGTCATCGAGCGGCGATACACCGTGCTCGGGCAGTGCAACTACATTGTTCTCGACGAAGCCGACCGCATGATTGACATGGGATTTGAGCCGCAAGTCATCGAAGTCATGGAAGCCATGGGCTCGAGTAACTTGAAACCCATCGAAGAGGCGGAAGATTTGGATGGTCAAGCGTTAGAAAAGGGTTCGGCGGGCGTACGCTATCGTACAACGTACATGTTTTCTGCGACGATGCCGCCGAGCGTCGAGCGCTTGGCGCGCAGTTATTTGCGCAATCCAGCGGTGGTGACCATCGGCAGCGCCGGAAAGACGAGCGACTTGATCAAGCAAGAAGTCATTTGGGTGAATCGGAATGAACGAGATTCAAAGTTCGAGTACGTTCTCTCGCGTCATCCGAACACGCAAGTCATCGTGTTCGTCAACGCCAAACGCTCCGTCGACGCCGTGGCGAATTTGTGCTATCGATTGGGATACTCGTGCGCGTCCATTCACGGCGGCAAGTCTCAAGACCAGCGCGAAGACGCCCTGCGTGGATTCAAGGCGGGCGAGTACGACATTTTGGTCGCCACCGACGTCGCCGGTCGTGGTATCGACGTCAAGGGCATCGATTTGGTTGTCAATTACGAGCTACCGCACTCGATTGAAAACTACACGCACCGCATCGGTCGCACCGGTCGCGCCGGTCGCAAGGGTACGGCGGTGAGCTTCCTGACCAATGACGATCGAGACATCATGTACGAACTCAAGGAAATACTCGTCAATAGCAACAACGTCGTGCCCGACGCGCTCGCAAACCACGAAGGCGCTAAGAGTAAGCCTCAGCGCGACGACCGTGGAAAACTCCTCGGGCGCAACGACATCAAGGGCTTGGCTGAAATCATTCACTAAAACATTGAAATATTACCAACAATTACTACTGTACTGTACCGTGTATGTTTGAGGTGGCTTTTCTGCGCATCATCGTCGTCGTCACCGTCGTCACCAATCACCCACCGCCGCTAAAATCCCTCGCCTCTCTATCCTTCGCCAGCCGCCGCCTCCGCCGGCGCGTCTTCGCGTCTGGGTAACTTTGGCCCCGGAACCCCCATCGCATCACGCGCCACCTCCTTCACCGCCCAAATCGGCTTCACGCTCCCATTCACGCGCTCTTCATCCGCGCGCGTGCGTCCTTTCCACGTCAACACCCCCCACGCCTTACCCGATCGACCGCCCGGTCGCGGCGCCACGCGCGTCAGCGTCCAATACGTATCGTGGTAATGCTCCGCGTTCGCGCGCCACGAGTACTTGGTAAACGTTGACCCGATCCCATGGTTCGGTAACGTCTTCGCGAGCTCGAACACTGTGTGTGGAACGCGCGTGTGTGTCGTACGTACGTCAGTCCTCGTCGTCGTCGAACGAGCACACCATTCCACTCCATGGCTTCATTCATTCATTCATTCATTCATTCATTCCACCGCGTGGCGTCACGCCGCTTCGCATCACTTCGCATCGCATCGCACGTACGGTTCGGTCGCTGTCTCACGCGCGTCGCCGCGCTCCAAGTCGCCTTGGCGGCTTCCCTCAGCGCGGACATCACGCGTTCGAGAATGTCGACGCACGACGGCGGCGGACGATCCATCCATCCATCCATCGATGCGCGCGCGCGACGCGTACACTTATTTATACCCATAACTTTACCCACCATACCCCACCACGTCCCGTCCAAACCCTTCGTGTCCCCCTGCCTTGGTTCACGACCCGTCAACCAGGGTCACGCGTCGCACCACCCCGATCGAGGCGACTCGACCGACGCCATATCGGAGGCGCGCGCGAGAGGAGGGTTTGTAGCTCAATTGGTAGAGCGCGCGCTTTGCAACGACGCCGTATGCGATGTGTTTGAAAACATGTGCGAGGTACCGGGATCGAAACCTGGCAGATCCACACTTTTTTTGTGAAAAACCAAAAGCGTGCGAGGATTCAACCCAACCTAAATATTACCACGCATGCTTTACTTTTGAATACAATACAATCCAATGGTCCGAGAAAAACTAAATATATGTATCGTATACACATCATATGTTTACTATACTCCACAGTACGTCTCTTTCTCGACACCCACGCTCCACCGCGCGTCGACGGTCGACGTCGTCGTCGCGCGACCGCCGCAGGCGCGTTGACTGCACTTTTCGCCTCGCGAGACGCGTCGTCGTCGTCGTCGTCGTCGTGCATCGGGTCGTCGCGCGCGCATCGTGACTCCCGTGATGTCGCCTTCACTCGCGCGATCATCCGCGCGCGCGTCGTCGTCGTCGTTGACCGACGCGCGCCGCGGTGCGACATCGGCGGCGCGTCATCGGACGTCATCGATGACAAAAAACGTGGCGGTGTCGCGACCGGCGTGCGCGTCGTCGCGTCGCGTGACCGTGGCGGAGGCTGGCGCGTCGTCGTCGGCGGCGTCGTCGTCGTCGTCGTGCGCGTCATATGTGGCGTTGCGTGGTGGGGTCACGGCGTCGTCGGCGCGCGGTGCGTCGACGTCGTCGTCGAGGATGGGCGTCGCGGGACGACGCGACTGGATAAGAAGCGGTTCGAGACGACGCGCGCGCGGGGTTGAGTCGGCGGTGGGCGTGCCTCGAGCGGTCGGTGTGGATGATCAAAGTTCGAGACGGGAGATGAATTTTGGGATGCCGTCGTCGCCGCGATCGAGTGCGGCGTCGTCTGAGGCGAGCGGGGATGAGACCCGGGACGAGGAGATGTGGGGCGGGGCGCGAAACGCGCGGCCGAGACGCAAGGCGAGGACGAAAGCCGAGCGAGAACAAAGCGCGGAGTCGTATGAGTGGTCAGCGTGGGCGTCGTCATGTGGAATTACGTCGATTGCGATCACAGCGACGTATTTTCGGATCATTCGCGAAGTGGATTTGAACGGAGGAGTGTTTCCCGTGGCGGAGCTCGTGGCGCAGCTCGCGCTCATCGCCGGCGCCGCGGTGGGTATGGAATTCTACGCCAGATACGCGCACAAGCACTTGTGGCACGCCTCGTGGTGGTCAATGTCGAATAAATACCGCCGCGAGTGGAATCGACCGATTTGGTTGTTGCACGAAAGCCACCACTTGCCGCGCGAAGGCGCGTTTGAGGCGAACGACGTCTTCGCCTTGGTCAACGGCGTGCCCGCGTTCGCTCTCTGCGCGTTTGGTTTCTTCACCCCAGGCGTGTTCGGCGGCTTGTGCTTTGGCGCAGGCATGGGCATTACATTATTTGGCATCGCGTACATGTACGTCCACGACGGTTTAGTGCACAAGCGATTCCCCACCGGTCCGCTCGGCAAATTGCCGCTTCTCAAGAAAATCGCCGCCGGGCACACGATTCATCACACCGAAGCCTTTGAGGGCGTGCCTTGGGGTTTATTCCTCGGCATCCAAGAGCTCGAAGCCGTGCCTGGTGGTTTAGAAGAGCTCGACAAAGTCTTAGCCGCTGCCGAGCGCAAAGATGCGCGCGATGAAGCCGCGCGCGTCGCCGGCGAACCCGTCGGCCCGGAATTCGGCGTCATTTCCCAAGGCGAGCACATCCCGAGTCTCAAGGAGGCGCCCGCGTGCAAGTTACCCATCGACGCCTAGAGCACGTCTAGCGCCGTATCATGGTTCCGTGCATCGCACACCACACTTCACGCGCGCGAAAGCACACGCACGCGCACACGCAAAGCACTTAGAGCGCGCACATTTATCCTCGCGTCTTGTAACGCCGAGCGACGCTGAGTCACCCCAACGCAGCGAATTCGTCACAGCCTCGATGATTCATGAACCTCACTCGACGCCGCGGCGCACCAATCCTCGCTCGTGACGCACACACGCGCACGAAATAACACATGTTCGTCATCGTCCCCCGCGCATCGCCCGCGGTCGCCGCGCACGCGCCGATGCGGGCGCACACGAGCGCTCAAAAGCGATCGCACGGTGTTCGCGCCGCCTGTGCTCGCGACGATGCCCGCGTGTCAGTGATCGTCGATCGCCGAACGATGCTCGCAAACGCGATGAGCGCGTTCGCGGTCGTGTCGACGACGATGACACCGCTCGGGGCGGCGTTCGCCGGAGACGACGACGCGTCGTTTACGAGTAAATTGAGCGCCAAGGAGCAGAAAAAGGCTGAAATTTTAGCCGCGGCGCGGGCCAAGGCGCAAGCGCAGGCGGCGACGCCCGTGGTGAAAGAGGCACCAGCACCGACGAATGCGGCGATGTTTATGACGGAGGATCCTGGGCGCGGTGGTGGTCCGGATGCGCCGAACGTTGCGGCGCCAAAGGCGGAAGAGGCGGCGGCGGCGGAGTAGAGCGACCCGCGCGAGGCGGTCGCGCGTACGTGTAATTTTGCATTTTTGCTACGGTACCGTATCTATCTATCTATCTATCTATCTATCTATCTATATCAGTGGTGTCGTCGTGTGCTTTCGTTTCTTTGATGGCGGTGCGGCGGCGAAGAGCGCGGCGATGCTGCCGACGTTCTGCTCCGCCGCGCGTTTAGTCGGCTTTATCGCGTCGCTCGAGCGGTAGTCGGCTCGGTTCACCTTGGTCGTCACTGGATGCCACACCAAATACCCATCTTCGCACGGCTTAATGCATCGCTCCCACCCATCGTCGCCATCCGACGTCAAACACCACAGTTTAATGTCTTCATCGCTCGTTAGCAACACTGGCATGCGATCGTGAAGCCATTCGAGCGCCGTCGAAGTCGTCGACGTCGTGCACATCGATGTCTCGCACGCGCGCTTTCCCGATCCCGACCCCGACGCAATTTCATCCACGCACACCGATGCAATCACGAGAGGTTCACCATCCGCACGCGTGACATAATACGGTTGCTTGATTGATTTGCCACCACCGATAGATTCGTCACGCCATTCAAAAAAACCATTCGCGAGCGTCGCGCACCGACGCGCCGAGCGGAACAGCGCGAGCTCCTTCAGCGTCTCCCCACGCGCGTTATACGCTCTCTCATACGTCGCCCTCGCGCGAGTCGATTCATCACGAGGTCGTGACCCGCGATAGATCCCCCACGTCATGCGTTGCATCGCCATCGCGTCTTGCCACGTCGCATCATCGTCGTCGCCATCGCCATCGCCATCGCATCGTCGTCTGACAATCGTAAACAATCTCGCGCCTGGACACGCGCTGTGTGCGTCGAACGCCCCCGCGGCGGCGTCGCGAGCGGCGGCGTAATCATCGTCGCGCTCGAGACGCGCGCGCACGCCCGTGGCGCGCTCGACGTCCGCGGCGCGGAGCGTGGAGCTGACGCGACCGCACATGTGTTCGCGTCGTCGAGTGGCGTGTGCGCGAGTGTGCGACGCGCGCCATGTCGCGCGCGATGGCGACGGTGGCGACGGCGCGGGCGACGGCGACGGCGACCGCGGTGTCGACGTCGACGACGCCTCGCGGGCGGCGGCGGCAGCGCGCGATGCGGTGCGACGCGACGGCGAACGGCGACCGCGCCAAGATGTCGCTCGCGATGGACCTGCCACATCCGCTCCGTGAGCACGTCCCGATGGACATGTACGCCGTCGACGCGCGATGCGGACGTAGGAACGTGCGGTTGGTGCTTCCGGAGTGCGAGGATGCGGTGGTGGATGTGTACAGCGCGCTCGGGAGGCCGTGGGATGACCCGCACTGGGCGGATTTGTGGCACGGGAGCGTGGCGCTGGCGGAGAAGATTTTTGACAATCCAGAGCTCGTGCGCGGGAAGCGCGTGATTGATTTGGGGTGTGGGTTAGGACTTGGAGGCATCGCCGCCGCGCTTGTGGGTGCGAGAGAGGTGGTGATGAGTGATAGAGAGGAACGCGCGTTGTGGTGCGCGCTCTCGGGGTGTCGAGCCAACGGGATAAAGGACGTGCGGGAGATTCCAGCACAGTGGAACGCTCCAGATGACGTTGAGTTGCCGAGCGTGTTAAGATTTGACGACATGTCTGATTGTGGGTCATCGTGCGTGGTGTCGGCGGCGAAAGTGGATTGGTTTGAGCCCGAGAAAGCGCCGAGTGGATTTGACGTCGTGTTGGCGTGCGACGTGTTGTATACCCCAGATGCTGTCGATGCCATCGCAACCTTGGTGCTCAAGTTATTCGATGGTACGAATGGGAGCGGTACGTTTGTGCTAGCTGATCCTCCAGGGCGATTTCCCAAGAATCACGAGAGATTCATGGCGCTCATGGAGGACCCGACGCGCATTCCGGGATACGTCGGCGCCGAACGTCAAGCCATCGTGAGCGTCAGCAGCACCATCGAGGAGTGTTTAAACTTGGAAAATAAAACCATGCATGTAAAGCTTAGTAACTTTGATATAGTCGCGCGTTAGTGTAGTGCGTAGTGTTGTCAATCGCAGCGGCAGTAGTACTAGAAAATTGTCTCACTTTCGGCACTTTGCAGTGGTGCGGCGCGCGCGCCGTCGTTCGTCACAAAAACTCGTCGAAAGGAACGCGACAGGTAAAGTTCATTCACGACAAACCCTGCTTGATTACAATTCTAACCCGATTCGTCGCGTATCGATCCACACTATCAGATCGCTCACATACGCCGCTCTCCTATCCTAAGTGATGAATTGACGACAACGGCGCGTCTATTCATCTTGGTCGACGACATTCGTGCCGAGACCCTTGAATCCGTTCGGGGTGTCAACCACGGTGACGTAGGAGTACAAATCTTCTTCCGCGTCCTTATCGTCGTTGTGCTTGCGCTGGATTTGAACGCGAATGCGCTTCGGGACCTGTGTGACGCGAGAGAACGCGGGTCGCGCGGTTAGGGTTTTGTTCGACGCATGCACACACCACGATATCGCGCTTCAACGACGACGACGACGACAACGAACGCGAACGCTCAACGATGTACGCACGTTACGAATACCCTTGCTCCAGACCGCCTTGTTAAGCTTCACGTCGATGCGCACATCAGACGTCTTCATCGTCTTTTGCGCAAACTTTTTGATCTGTCGCGACGCAAACACCGCGAGGTCAGTCGTCGCTCGTCTTTCGCATCACACCCAACGCCTCTCGCCCATCGACGGCCGCGAAATCCGCGCACACGGGTTCAAACAATCCCCATCGCAATCTCGCGCATCGCATCGCGCCGCATCTCCCGTCGCCGCGCCCGTGCCGACGCCGTTGTCGCGATCGCGTCTAGGGTCACACCGCATCGCATCGCATCGCCACACGCACCGCCGCGACCGCGCGAGGCGCGCGCTTCTTGAACGTGATACCCGTGATGGCCTTGCCGAGGTTGATCGTGTACTCGCGAGTCACGACATCGGCGGGTTTTGCTTCGCGTCCCATGGTTCGTCCGGACTTTGCGTCGGTAAGAGACGTCGCGCGACGGCGTCGATGGCGATGATGACCAACTTCCGAGGTTTTTCTTGTGGGATAGGTTTATGTGGAGTAGACTATGTGTATGACACTAGGGTTTACAATGATAAGGGTATGTGGGGTAGACTATGGGGCTATGGCGCTGTGTCTCTCTCCGACGCCACCGCGCGGTTGGACGACGAGGACGCGCGGCTACGCGTCGGCGTCGGCGTCGTCTGGCCTGGCGTGACGCTGGGCGAGCGTGATTTTTTTATCATCTTCTAGCAGCTCTTCGTCGGATTCGCCGTCGCTGAATGCGGGGCGAGGGGCGAGGACGCTCGCGGGGGGCGGCCCGCGCGCTCCGGCGTCGTCGTCCGAGTCCTCGTCGTCGCCGATGCCGGCGCCGGCGGTGGCGTCGCCGTCTAGATTCTTTTCTGGAATGTCTTTTGGTGGCACGAAATCTCGAGACACCGCGCATGTGGTCGTGGTGCCGTCGCTATCGAGCATGACGAGTAACCGTGGGGTGGTTGGACCGACGGCTGTCGCGCCCGCGTCATCTGGCCACGGTTCGGCGTCTGTGTGCGCGCGACGCGATGCGAAGAACGTGGTCAGTTTGTGTTTCGAACGCACTATACTGCATCATATCGTCATCGCCACGAACGCGAGCGAAGGACGCACCGGCGACGCGCGTCACCGCGTCCAGCAACGTCGGCGACGCGCACGCGCGCGCCACCGCGAACGGCACCGCCACCGTGCGCGACCGCGCCTCGCGAGGCACATCTTTCCGCCTCTCCGTCGGCGTCTCGCGCGGCAGGCAAAACATGTACGTCAGCCCCGTCGACGGGCACGTCGCGGGCACGACATCCGTCCAGAGCCCCGAACGCATGAGCGCCACGTACGCGGCGTACGCGTCGGCGCTCGTGGCCACGACGGACGACGACGACGAAGACGCGTCTGCCGACGTTCTCGTCGCGAGTCGATCGAGAAACGCGCCGTACGTCGCCGTCGCGGCGTCCGCGGGCATGGTTTTCGCGCGCGGCGCAATGCCGACGGCTCTCTTCCACCGCGGCGCGCGCACCCGCACATCGCGACGCCGACGCATCCATCTCGCATGGTGATTGATGAAGGCGATATCGCGCGCGCGTTCGCCGCGCGCGCGGCGCACATTCGCGCGAACGCGACGACAATCACGCCGAAAGCCGTTCGACGGTTGCTCGAGGGTGATTTAAACATTGGCGACAAGGCGTTGGATGGGCATAAAAATACGATTGCGGCGTTACTCGAGGCGCTGATGGCGACGAATGGTGGTGGTGGTGAAGATGGTGATGGTGGCGACGAGGACGAGGACGAGGACGAGGACGAAGACGAGGACGAAG
>Ga0181564_10001817_pt1 | contig 18956 bp, 17 predicted proteins | sample 011ome_24_FD_134512 | JGI IMG/M metagenome (GOLD analysis project Ga0181564, IMG submission 134512) | Coastal salt marsh microbial communities from the Groves Creek Marsh, Skidaway Island, Georgia - 011513CT metaG (megahit assembly) | ecosystem: Environmental > Aquatic > Marine > Intertidal...
TCCGACCGACCACCGCGTCCGACCAACCACCGTGTCCGACCGTCCGACCATTTACATCCTCAACGTATATCACCCCCCACGCCGCGGACGCGCGCGCGCGTAGTGTGCGCCCACGCGCGCCCCTGTCGCGCCGCTCGGTCGCGGCGATCGCGCCAGCCGTGGTGTGTGTTCGGACATTCGGCCGGCCCGTCGCCCGTCCCCCCCCCACGATCGACCGATCGACCGATCGCGACCAGGCATCGAGGCCTCGACGCGCGATCGAACGAGTGAGTGGCCGAGGCGCGGCGACATGGGCGAGGCGCGCGAGGTCGTCACACCGCGACCAGGAGGACCAATCATGCGATCTGCTCTCGCCCGCGCCACGCCCGTGGTGACGACCAACGTCAAGCACACGACGCAACGACGACGATCTGTCGCCGTGCGCGCGAGCAAGGTACGTGACGATCGCGTTTTCGCAGCGCTCGCGCAAGAGCGTCGTGGATGGATGGATGGATGGATGGGTGACTCGCGGGTGTCGCCGGATGATGGATGATGGATGCGTTCATCCGTTCGCGAATGGCGCGGCGAGGCGCGCGCGCGTGCGGGCGCGGGACGCGCGCGCGTACGCGTGGGGTATATCACACGAAAATCGATCGTGGACGTCGTCGCGCGCGTTCGATCGCGGGTTACGCGCGGTGCGCGTCGCGATCGCATCCATGGATGGAAACCCCGTGCGCCGTATCTGACCTTTATCCCCCGCGCGCGCGATCGCGTGTGTCGTTTTCGCTACGCAGGGGAACGCTGTGTCTTCGGGCTACGCCGCCGCGCTCGTCGATGCGTGCAAATCCGGAGATGTGCTCGAACAAGTGCACGCGGATATGGAAACCCTCGACGCGTACGTCAAAGCCAACGCCGCGGTGGCTGGGTTCTTAGCCAACCCCACGATGGCTGTGGACAAGAAGAAGGACATTTTGGCCAAGCTCGGCAAGGAGGCTGGGTTCCACGCGTTTACGAGCAACTTTTTGAACTTGTTGGTGGATAAGAAGCGTGAGAACCAACTCGAGACTATTATTGCTGAGTTTGAAACGTTGTTTTGCGAAGCGACGGACACGCAGGTACGTTTTGATGCGAAAGATTACCCGGCGGGCGTGGGGTAGGGTTTGGATGTGGCGCGCGCGCGGTGGGGGCGTGCGCGTCGCGTTGGGAGGATGCGTGTGCGCGCGCGAACGCATCGCGGTGATGTTTTATGCGATGAAACTGACGAATGATTTTTTGTGCACACCTCGAATAGGTCGCCACCGTGACTTCTGCGGTCAAGCTCGAAAATGAGCAACAATTCATGATTGCGAAGAAGCTTCAAGAGATGACGGGCGCGAAGAACATCAAGCTCAAGCCGGAAGTTGACGAGTCCCTTCTCGGTGGCTTTGTCGTGCAATACGGCAAGGATGGCTCTGGTTTCATCGACATGTCCGTCAAGGGACAAGTCGACTCCTTGGCGAACAGCTTCAACTAAATTTCGCGGGAGCTTCGTGCGAAGCACTCGAGACGGTTTTTAACGCATAGAGTCCAAAGAAGACATCATAGTAGCACGATTGGGCGCACGTCACGCAGGCGGCACCCTTCGATTTATCCATTCTAATTTTGATTGAGATTAAATGAACCAAACATCTTTCGTTTGCGTACGCACATCGCATCGATTAAGCGCGAGCGAAGAGCGATTCGACGCGAAGCGCCGCGTCGTCATTGACCAAAGCGTGACGCCGCAGATTTGACGAACTTTGCCCCGACGTACGCCATCGCTTTCATCGGCGACGTGCTCAGCAGCGCCGCGAACGCTTGTCGCGTGCTACTCACGCGGACTATATTCCTAATTCGTCGACAAACGTCGTCGCGCTGAACGTCGACGGCGACATTCGAGCGCCGCGCGTTTTCGATACTACTACCATCTACCCTAGACGACGACAATCCCGCGAGTACGTTGACTGGCAAACCAGCGACATGCGAACGTAACACTTCTACGCTTTTGTTTTGCGTCCACGTGCCACCGGGCGTTTGCGAGACGCAGACTGTGTCTCGAAACGCGACGCGCAACGTCTCCTCGTACATCGAGCGCGTCTCCTCGACGTTCCCACTCGCGATGCGTTCAATCTTTCGCGCGTCTTCCGCGGCAAACAAGAAGCGTATATCACCATCATACGATAATCGCACGAGCGCACGTATGAACTCGAGCTCGCTAAATGTTTCGGGCAACGAAAGCAGCGCCGCGCGGCACGCGAACGCTACATTCTCCTTTTGCGCCGCGAGCATCGCCTCGCTCGCCACGAGCGTCACGTGTGGTTTATGCATGCGCCCAGCGAAGAACAAATATTTCCATGTCGTCAAATCTTCCACCGCCGTGGACGTTCCGACGACGCCGTACTTGTATCCGCGTCCCCGGTCATCCACGAGTGCCGCGTTGTAGTGCGCGCCGACGCCGACTGCTCGCGACACCGCATCGGTGCCTCGTGCGCCCACTAAACGCATCTGTGGCGCGTAGTGCGATGGGTTCGCGCGCATGTTGGTCTCGTGCCATGCCACCGGGTCGCGCACGGTGAGTAAGACGTCGAGCACCGGCGCGCTCGAAGACGCGGCGACGGCGTCCGCGAGCACCGCCGAACCGTACGCTATCGCGTGCTCCACGGGAGGAAGCTCCGCAAGTACTCCGGTCGCGCGCGCGGCGATCAAGGCGCGCGCATCGCCTCGCATCGTCGCTGTTTAAATCGATGCGTGTTTACCGCGACATGTCGTTCGCTCGCGAGTCGACGTATGACGTCCGCTTACAACAGTTACAAACCGAGCTACTCCTTTTTCGACGACGGAAACATCGCGCTCGCGTCGTCGTCCGCGGCTACCTCGACCCCGGCGACATCACCGACCGCGTCGTTGTCCCCGTCATCGTCTTCTACTCCATCTAAAACATCTAATTCACCGTCGCCCAAGACGCCGGCGCCGACGCTCTGCGCGTCCTCTCTCGCGATTCTCAAGTTCCCAACCACCCCAGCTACGCGCTCGAGCACAAAACTCTGCGTCTGTCGATCAAATATCAACGCGCAATCCACGCCGCGGTCATCGCTCGCGCCCTCCGTCGCGGCTTCACCGTCTTCGACGTCGTTCCGTCTCGCCGCGCGCGCTCGGTGCGCGCCTCGATACCTCACCGTCCCACCCTCGCTCGCGCGCGCCTTGCTCGCAAAAGTCACCTCCACCGCACCGTTCGGCGCGCACGTCACTCGCGCCGGTCTCGTGCGGTCCGCGTCGTCGCTCATGAAGTCGTATCGGAACACCGTCACCGGTGCGCCGTCAACATCAGTAGTACCATCAACATCACCCCCCGCGCGCCGCCGCTTCGACTCGCGCGCGCCGCTGCCGCCGTCGCCGCCGTCTCCGCTCGCCGCACCGAACGCATCGCACACGCTCGCACCGAGCGTCACTGCGTACGCGCGGCCGCGCTCGACGCCGTCCATGCGTTCGTCAATGAAGCGGGCACCACCCACCGTTGGCGTCGTCACTCGTCGACATGGATGACGACGACGGCGGCGGCGGCGGCGGCGGCGACGGCGGCGGCGGCGGCGGCGTGGACGATCGGTGGCGTGACGACGATGGGGACGACGCGTTGACGTGGGACGGCGATGGGCTGTGCGCCGAGGACGAGGACGAGGATGATGAGGATGAGGTTGATTCGTCGTTGGCGTTCGGGGCGCACGATAAAGCGGATGAAACGACGACGACGGGGCGCGCATATGCGGCGCTGACGACGTCTAAACCTGTGGGGGATGCGCGCGGTGCGGCCAAGGGCGTGGAGCTGTTCGGGACGGTGTTTACGCACGCCAAGGCGGGAATGGAGAATGTGGACGTGGAGCGCGTGAAGCGAATAATCTACGAAGCAACCGCCGGGACGCCGCATTACGAGAATGAACAGCGAAAGGAGCGACGAACTACGAAACGCATCGAGTTGATGAAAAAACGTGCGCGAGATGTGACGCAAGGGGAGTGGGAGGTTTGGGAGAGGTTGTCGGATGAACGCGCCGAGGCGGCGGAGGCGACGCGAGACGTCTCGAGGCGGTGGCTCGTGTGCGATATGGATGGATTTTATGCCGCGTGCGAAGAGTTGGCGAATCCGGCGTTGAAGACAGTGCCCATGGCCGTCGCTGCGGGTCCTAGTTCCGTGCTCACGACGGCGAATTACGTGGCAAGGAAGTTTGGCGTGCGCGCTGCGATGCCCGGTTTCATCGCCAAGAAATTATGCCCGGATTTGGTCTTCGTAAAGCCTGATTTCAAAAAGTACATCGCCGCCAGTCGAGCGTCGCGCACGGTGTTCGCACAGTACGATCCGAATTTTATCGCGGGTTCGCTCGACGAGGCGTACATCGAGGTGACAAAGTATTGCGAGGAACACGGCACGACGATGGAGTGTGTCGCGGAGGAGATTCGAGCCAAGGTGAAAGAGGCGACGGGCGGCTTGACGTGTTCTGTCGGCGGCGGGTATTCCAGACGCCTCGCAAAGGTATGCAGTGATTTCAACAAGCCAAATGGGCAGTATATACTCGAACCCACGCGCGAGGCGACGCTAAAGTTTCTTGAGGAGCTTCCAGTGCGCAAAATGTACGGCGTCGGAAAGACGCTCGAGCGCATGTTGATCGAATTTGGCGTCAAGACGTGCGGAGATTTACTCAAAAAGCGTGCAATTTTCCTCGCGCTGTTCACGCCAAAAGCATTCGAGTTCTTGCTTGGCGTCGCGCTCGGCATAGGTACCGAGTATCGCCCAAGTGAATCCGGCGAAGAGACTGGGAGGAAAGGCGTTTCGAAGAGCGAAACGTTTACGCCGACGAGCGATAAAACGTATCTCGACTCCAAGCTGACAGAGATGGCTACCGGCGTGGCGCTCGAGTGTCAATCGTTAAATCTTAAGGCTCGCATGGTGGCGATAAAACTCAAACGCCACACGTTCGACGTGATACAACGTCAAACTACTCTCGCTGGTCCAACAAACGATGTACAAACGATTGTCAATTCGGCGTTACGTTTGATGCGTAATGAAAACTCCATCGGTGCGGCGATGACACTTCGCCTGGTAGGCGTTCGTGCGTCTCAGTTTGACCACGAAGACGAGCTTCCCGAGGACCAGGCGAAAATTGAAAGCTTTCTACTGTCTCCGATGACGACTGCTGAGACACAAAAACAAACGCGAGACGAGCCGAAATGGACGTGCCTGGAATGCGCGCGCACGTTTCCCGAGTCTCAAAAAGAAGAACATCTCGATTGGCACTATGCGCGGAAATTGCAGAGCATTCACGACGCCGCACACTCGCGCGCACGACTCGCGGCGTCGCATAAGGGAGCGGCAAAACGTGCGAAAGGGCAGCAATCAAATCTCTCGATGTTTCTCGTAAAGAAGAAGTAAATCGGCTCATGTAACAAATTCATTCAATAGCTAGGCAGTTAATGACGCTGACGCCCGTCGTCGTTGCTCTCGTTCTTCCCATAGTCTCACTAACTTTTCACGCGCGGCGAGTCGTTCTTGCGCAGATAACTGGCGGGGCAATTCTGCCGCGGGCGCCACTGGAGGCTTCGGAATCGCCGGTGGAGTGGGTAACGGATTCGCCGCGCGCAACGTCTCACTCGTACGTCGCAACCAGTGAACATAGATGGCGATATCTACGAACGCACCTCCACTCGTAATGTCATCTGCCAGATCTAACGTGGCGACGAGAAGGCACAGTTTCTCGGGTTCTAATGTTTTCGCTAAGAGTCTAGGTAGCTCGAGCCACGCCTTGTGCCGTCGCGTGCCAAGCATCAGTGCAGTTTGCGCCGACGCAGGTGTGCGAGATATGAGTTCAGCCATATACGCGCATAGGATTGCTGCTTCATGAGCACCCGATGCAGTACCGAGACGCGTCGCGGCTAATGTACCGGAATGCGTCGCGTGTACAAATTCAGACAGCGAAATGTCCTCGACGTATCCACACGCGCACAACATCGCCTCAAGTCTATCGAGCGCACGAGCCGTCGCTCGTTCTGGTTCAAGCTTTCGCATGACGGTTCGAAGATGTGACAGTGTAATGCGCCCGATTGATGCACCTTTCGATCGGAACAGGGGCTGGAGTAAATCAAGACGCTCTCGCGCAACAGTCCACGCCACGCAGCACAGATCATCGGCGAGCACACGCTCGGGAAGCGAAAATTGTGCGTGAGCCGGCATGGGAGGCGCCGACGGGGCGTTCATTTCAGATGCCATGCCCGCTCTATCGTCTTCGTAGTCGGCCATTTCTGCATCGCGGTCGTTAATCATGAAGTCGTCGCCAGCCTCATCCTCGTCATCAAGAAGCGCGTACGGCGCATCGTTTTCATCCACGACGTGTCGCAAGTCATGTGTGAACTCCACATCGAGCGCACCATACGTTGCAGTATTCGCGACTGGACTGCTCGGGCTTTTTGGCGTCAGCAATGGCGCTCGCATTTCAGGTGTCCACGTCGGCGCCGCCTTGTTCTCAATGTCTGCGACGGAAGCCGTCACTTTCAAGGGCGGTAGCTCCACCACGCGCTGCGCCTTTCGCTTTGCCTTTGACTTACGTGCCGTCACTACTTCTACTGCTGCTGCCGCCGCGGCGGCAGCCGCTTTCCCTCGTAATGGAGACGCCGCTCCATACGTCGATTCCTTCACTCTAGGCAATAGCGGCGCTCGAACATCCATCAAGTCACTCGGCGCCGCCTCGTTCGCATTCGCTCCGTAAGCCGCGACCCCAACCGTAGGTTTTAATAACGGTGTCGCCGCCGCACTCCCAAACATTGAAGCCTCGCGCCCAGTGATCTCGTCCCGCCGGTCGCTTGCGTCGGCGTCTTCGGCGTCCAACTCTACGACGACTTGCGGCGAATTCTCATGCGCCTCCGCCGCGCCATACGCGCGCTCCAACTCTGGCGACAGCAACGGTACGGATGATGCACTTTCATCACACGCCGCGCTTGCCTCGTCCGCACCGTACGCGGCGTTAAACGATCCAGATTGTTTCAACAACGGCGTCGCGCTCTCCGCGCCAAACGTCTCGAGCGCAACCTTCACGTCAGCCTCACCCACCACATCGTCCCTCCACGCCCGCATGGCGTCACGCGCGGCGTCTGAAATACCATCCCGCAGCGTCTGTTCGTCGATTTCGGCCGCATCGTGCTCGTCGTCGCTGGTTAATGCGATTAAACTCTCGCCACTGGACAGCTGCGCATCGTCAACGGTCATCGCGTGCGCATCGCCGTCGTCGTCGCGCGCGTCCGCGCGCTTAGCTTTCGGTGGCGTCACCAATCCGACGCCAGGAACGAATAGTTTCGCATCGGCGCGCAGCGACATAGGCGCGTGACGTCGTCGTCGTCTGCGAAGGTGGTGGCGTCCGTCGCGTTCTGAAGAGGCGCGTTCTGAAGAGGCGCGGCACACGTCGGCGCGCGCGCGCCTACGGAGGGACGGCGCAGACAACGCACGCGATGGAGCGCTACGACAAAGGTCGAACGCTCGGGGAGGGCACGTTCGGGGTCGTGTACGAAGCTCGAGTAAAAGAGGTGCGAGAGAGCGAGAGAGCTCTGTGTTGATTGAATGAATGAAAGAATGATATGTTGACGAGCGCCGCGTGGTGTGATACAGACAGAGAATGCGCGAAGACTGACGCGTGGTTCGTATTCGTGCGTCGAATGTCGCGCACACAGACGAATCAGCTCGTGGCGATCAAAAAGATTCGTTTGGGAAAGTACCGCGAAGGCGTCAACTTTACCGCGATCCGTGAAATCAAACTGTTACAGGAGATCAAACACGCGCACGTCATCGAACTCGTGGATGTATTTGCGCATAAGAAGAATTTGAATTTGGTGTTTGAGTTTTGTAGCAGTGATTTAGAGATGGTGATTAAGGATAAGAGCGCGCCGTTGTCGGCAGCGGAGGTGAAGTCGTACGCGAAGATGACGCTCGAAGCGGTAAAGCATTGTCACGATAATTGGGTGATTCATCGGGATTTGAAGCCGAATAACTTGCTGATCGCCCCCACTGGTTGTTTGAAGCTCGCAGATTTTGGTTTGGCGCGTATTTTTGGGTCGCCGGATAGACGGTTTACGCACCAAGTGTTTGCGCGTTGGTATCGCGCGCCAGAGTTGTTGTTAGGCTCGAAAACGTACGGTCCGGGTGTGGATGTGTGGGCTGTGGGGTGCATTTTTGCAGAACTCATGCTGCGGCGGCCATTCTTTGCGGGTTCATCGGATATTGATCAATTAGGAAAGGTGTACGCGGCACTCGGGACTCCGACGGAGACGATTTGGCCAGGCGTATCGACATTGCCAGACTTCATCGAGTTCGTCTACGTCCCGCCGCCATCGTTGCGCGATACATTCCCGAACGAAACAGACGAGGCGATTGACCTGTTGAAGCAGATGCTCGCATACGACCCGAACAAGCGCTTGACGGCGGCGCAAGCGTTGGAGCACGCGTACTTTCATACCAAACCGGCGGCGCTGCCGTACGAGCAACTTCCCAAGCGCTTCGTCCCTCCGAGTGCACGCGAGGTGGATGAGTCACCAGACAACGCACGCGGCGCTACTAATAGACAGTCGTTGAGTGGGCCGAAAACGGGCGAGAAACGTCGGTTAGACGACGACGACGCTCCGGGGACGTCGGATTCGACCGACCCAAATTTCCGCCCCAAGCTCGGCGAAGAAGATAGAGAACAATTGCGAAAGCGTAAAAACGCCCTTGACCAAGCCTTTGCCGACGCAGATTAGACATTTAGATGGGTTGACAATATCAAGCTAGTAGATTTAGTGTTACACACGAATGCTTTACGGGCGACGTACGTCAGCGCTTCGGCGCCGAAGCGGAAGCCGAAGCGGAAGCCGAAGCGGAAGCGGAAGCCGAAGCCGGTTGCGAACGCCGAGTCAATTCCTCCTGCATCGCCTTCAACTCCTCTGGATCAATGCTCGCTAAAATCTTCGGTCCCACATACGCCATAAAAATCGACATCCACACCAACATAAACATCGGATTCATCACTAACGAACGCACCGTGACGCGCGCCGTCGGTTCAAAGTACTCGGCGCGACTCACCGCGACCAACCTTAAAGGCTTCGTATCTAGCGCCAAGCTCGCGTCCTCGGCATACACCGCTTCAATTGTACCCGCGGGCACATTCTCCTCGTCGTCGTCCCCGTACACGCGCACGCGCACGGGCGGGAACGTCAAACCGACGGCGAGCGCGTCCAACGCGTGCGTCCCGCTCGGTGCGTCTCGAATCACAAAACTCCCATCCCTCATCACCGCCGCGCGAATCTTACCGTGCGCATGCGTCGTGAGCGTAATGCGAACATCCTTTGTGTGCACGTTGGCGACTTTCAGCGCGGCGAGATCGACGACGCCGTCGATATCGTACCTCGCAGTCGTCGCGAGCGCATCGCTCAGAGGTCGAGCGCGCGGTCTCAACGCCCCCATGGGCGTAGCGGCGGCGCCGAGCGCGACGAACGCGAGCGCGACAAACGCGAGGCATGCATGTGCAACGGTTCGACGCGTGTGCGTGCGTGAGCGCGGCATGGCACGCGCGCGGCACGGTGTGGCGCGTCGGCACGCAGTTTGCCGCATTTTCCCGCGCGCGTGCTCTTCGTCTCGTCCTCGCTCGTTGTCGTCGTCGTCATGCTCAACGACGACGTGTACGGTCGATGGAAGTCCCTCGTGCCGTTTTTGTACGACTGGTTCGCGCACACGCCCACGTCTTGGCCGTCGCTGTGCGTGCGTTGGGGCGACGTCGTCGAAAGCAATGAGTACAAAACCAAACAGCGCTTGTTTCTTACAGAGCAAGTGGACGACGCGACGACGTCGAGCGGGCGAACGGTGCCGAATACGATTGTGGTGTGTCAGGCGGACATTTTAAAGCCGCGCGTGGCGCCCGCGGAGGCGATGATTTTCGATGAATTCGCGAAGAGCCCGGTGTTGAAGAAGGAGCGAACGCTCGCGCACCCGGGGGAGGTGAATAGAATGCGATGCGTTCCGGGACGTGAGCACGTGCTGGTGACGCATACGGATGCGCCAGAGTTGTTTGTGTATGATACGAGCGCGGTTGGAATGGGGAAGGCGGCGCAGGTGAAACGAGGGGATGGGAGTAGTTACACGGCGCCGGCGTGCGCGTTGCGAGGACATACGGAGAACGCGGAGTACGCTTTAGCGATATCAGCGTGTGGAACGCGTATTGCGAGCGGAGGTAAGGATTCCCGCGTTCTCGTATGGGACATGAGCGACGTGGAGAGCGCGGCGGTGGGCGAACGGCGTAAAGGTGGCGATGCGAGTACGAGCGCGGCAGCCGTCGTCGGCGGAGGTTTGAGTAAAGCAGAGTTGGAGAAGCATCCTAATGTCTGGTCGCGTTTGGAGTGCAAAGGGCACACTGACACGATCGAAGACGTGGTTTTTAATCCGCATAGCGCGCATGAGTTGTGCTCGGTCGGTGATGATCGAAATATGCTCTTTTGGGATGCGCGGACGAACAAAGAGGCGGGCGCGGCAAAGCTCGCGCACTCGGATGACATTCACGCCGTGGGTTGGAGCGTGCACGACGCACATGTGTTAGTCACGGGGAGTAAAGATACAACAGTGAAAGTATGGGATCGCCGCACCTTGTCAGACTCCTCCGTGCGCCCGATGTATGAATTCGACACTCACATCGATAGCGTGTTGTGCGTGGACATGAACCCGGCGGCTCGCGGCGTTTTCATGACTGCAGATGAAGTCGGACGAATCAATGTGTTCGATTACACCAAAGTTGGCGCCGAGCAAACCGCTGAACAGTCAAATGCAGGGCCGCCGGAGCTGATATTTCAGCATTGCGGTCATCGTGGGACGGTTTGGGATATTGCGTGGAACCCTTACGATCCGTGGACCGTAGCGAGCACATCCGTCGGTGAGGATCAAAACACGCTTCAACTCTGGCGCATCAATGATTTGATTTACCGCCCAGAAGAGGAATGTCTAGAAGAGCTTATGCAGCATCGGGATGTGATTTGTCCGCGAAGTAAGAAGGACAAGAGCAAAAAGCAGCGTAAAGAAGCCGACAGGGCTGCGGATGAAGACATGATTAGAGAGGATACACCCACGGAGAATGAAGGTAAATGAAATTATATTGATACAACTTGTACATAGACTACTAGCCTAGACTCTGATTGATATCTACTATAGACAATTTTGATAAAACCATGTAACGTTATCCGCGCTCCGATCCGAGAGCACCCAAACCGACACGCTTGCCCCGAGTCATAGCCAACACTGGTTCACTAATACCTTCGCGCCCGGGCGTGCCCACGCCCGAGCCTTCGCCTTGGAACCCCATTTTAGCAAGCATTTTCGAGCCGAACCCTGTGGTGTGCGCCTCAAATGCACCGAATTTGTGCCCGCCACCAACGACGATGCCTCGTTTCTTTGCACGCATCTTCTCGACGTACTCTCTGTCGCGCGCCTGTGCCTCGGCGGCGCGCCTTGACCCGCGATTGGCGTACACGACTGGTGCAGCTGGAGCATCATTATCGTTTGCGTCACCGCCCGCGGCATCGTCGTCGTCATCGCCGTTATCCGAGTTTGAAATTGTCGGAGGTTCTTCGCCAGCGACGCCGCCAGAAACAAAAGTCACCGCCGATTTCATGCGCCGCTCGCGCTTGTTTGGTGGACGCTGCCGCCCTGGTTTCACGTCCTTATCGAACGTTTTACGGAGCGTATTTTCTGCTTTTGCGTAATCAAACCCGTTCGGTGTCACTCGCGAGCCGCGCTCGCAGTGCACGACTGCATGTCGACGCTTTCCGCCGCCTCGAATCTCAAGCGAGCATCGATGCGCCTTGGCGAGTACATTTATCACCTCAAGCGGTGGCGACGTCGTCATCTGATACTTGCGATGCGCGCTCGATGCGGCTGGAGAAAACCCAACGTACGCCACGCCGGCGCTGATCGCAGCCGAGATCGCCGACGACCACTTTTCAACCATGCGCTCGGCGGCATCCGGCGCGGCGTCAACGACGTACGCCTCTTTCATCTTTGCCACCTCACCCCGAGACATGCCTAGGCCACGGTGGTGCGCGTCTTCGTCCTCGCTCGAGAACGATACCATTCCCGGCTCACGTCGTCCGTTTCCGTCGACATTCATGTTTGAAATTAAACGCAACTCGCGAAGCGCCCAATTCGCGTCGTCGTCCTCCTCCTCCTCCTCATCATCATCATCGTCATCGTCATCGTCATCTTCCCCATCTTCAGACTCGTCCATGGACCCATCACTACTGTCGCTAAACTCATCCAGCCGCAGACGCGCGTTCTCGGCGTAATCCATGGCGATGTCTAAATCAACGTCTGAATCGCTCACGAACGCGCGTTCGTCCTCGTCCTCGCTCAACCAATCCTCCTCATCCGTGTCCTCCTCGTCCGTACTCGACGCTTCCGCGACACCACGTGTCACGCGCTCATTCCGCATCATGCCTTCATCGGCGTAGTCGTACGCGAACGACGCGCCGAACGCGTCCCTCTCGGTCGAGCCGCCGCCTCGATCGACGACGACGCGAACGCCGCCGACCATCATCACCTCGCCCTCGTCCCCATCACCCTCTCGCCGCGCCACATCCGACACGCGACCGCGACCGCGCCCACCTCGCGCGCGACCGCCGCGACCGCCGCGACCGCCTCGCGCATCGCCGTCGTCGTCATCACCGTCGTCGTCGCTCGAGCTCCAGTTGATGATTTCATCATCGGTAAACCTTCGTCGTCGAGCGCGAGGTGCGCCCTCACCGGCGTCATCGACGGCGCCATCGACGCGCCTGCCTCCGCGCCCGCGTCCGCGACCGGACGCGCGCGCCCAGACCGCGGGACGCCGCGTCGCGGACGACCGACTGCGACGCGGCATTGCACGCGTCAGACAGTGACGCGCGCGCCGTGTCGCGGGCGTCCTCGTCGCCTCGCGCGCGTCCGCTCGCGGTCGCACGCGCGCGACGCGATGAAGCAGGCGCGCGCGCGCGTGAGGCGCGCGCGTTCGCGACGCGCGTCGACGGCGCGCGCGATGGCGGTGGTCATCGTGGCGACGTTGGCGATGTCGCGTGACGTTCGAGGTGCGTGTGTGTACGACGCGTCCGACGCGCGCGCGCGCGTGCGCGACGAGACGCGAAAGGTGCGCGACGCGTAAACTCACGTGTTCTGTCGTGTCGATGCGTGCGCAGGCGGTATCGTGGCCAAGGCGCTGGTGAAGGCGGCGAGGCAAGCGACCAAGGCGTCGGCGGAGCGCGAGGCGCGAGGCGAACGGGCGGACGGATGGTTCGAGCGCGCCGTGGATTGGGCGCGAGAGACCGCGCGCGCGCGGCTGCGGAAAGATCACGATGCGCCCGAACCCGTGGTGGCGTTTGATGCGCGGAGTGATGAAGATGTGGATGAGGCGTGGGACGCGGGCGAAGACGAAGACGAAGACGAAGACGAAGAGGCGCTCGCGGATAGAAATGACGACAGAGACGACGGAGACGGCGACGGCGGCGCGCGGACGCGAGAGTCCGATGGCGAAGGGTTAGGCATTCGCGTTCTCTACGAAGACACGTTCGAGGACGTCACGGCTCGCGCGCGAATGATGTCGTGCGACGCGGGCTCAACAGACGCCGTCGACTCGCCCGCGCGGTGGCTCATCGCTCTCTGCGCGCGCACATCCCCGACGTGCCGCGCGCTCGCACCGGAACTCGCGTTACTTAGTCACGATAGCGCGTTCGCGCCCGAAGACGCATCGGGATATGGTGTAGGATGGATAGATTGTACGTCGGACGCGAGCCGAGCGTGGTGCGTCGAGCGCTTTGACGTGCGCGCCGTCCCGAAAATCATTGCCATCCTTCCAGGTGGTGGCGAAATAGCATACGATGGCACGTTCGAGGGCGCATACGTGCACGCCATTCGCGCGTGGGCGCTCGAGCGCGGTGAGGAAAGCGGTAGCTGTAGCAGTTGAATCAGTAAAAGTAAAAGTGAGTTGGACCGACGAGAGTCTTCTCTCCATTCGACGACGCGCGTCTCGGCGCCGCGCGCGCCATGGCGACTCGTCCCGCGCACGCACGAGCGTCGCACGCGCGCGTCACTCGCGTGCGACGCGCGCGCGCGCTCGTCGCGCGCGGCTCGAGACTTGAGCCGCCGCCACACACGTCCAGACTCGTAGAGTACTACTCTGGCATCGGCGCCGTGCGTCTCGCACTCGACGCGTGCACCGACGTCACGCGCGCGGTAGCGATAGATAACTCAGACGCTGCTAACGCGGTGTATGCCGCAAACTTTGGCGACGCGCCGCGGCGGGGGAACATTGAGCACGCCGACGCGGACGAGACGCTCGCCGCGGTGTCGCTCGGGAGTGAGGATGCGTACGACGACGTCGTATGGACCATGGCGCCGCCGTGCCAACCGTACACGAGACGTGGTAAAGGACTGGCGAGCGACGACCCGCGCGCTCGAAGCTTTGCGAGCGTGTTGAGTGCTATCGAAAGGGGCTTGCGCGTGGCTCCGAGCCGTGTGTTTATAGAAAATGTCCGTGGGTTTGAAGAATCCGAATCGAGACGACGGTGCGTGCGCGCGTTGCGCGCGTGCGGGTACGACGTGAAAGAAATAATCATAAGCCCGACTGCGCTGGGGATTCCGTATACGCGAGAGCGTTATTATTTAATGGCGTCTTTGCGTGGCTTCAACAACACGGCGGCTACGCCGCATCCGGCATTCGCGGGACGTATGATCGATGATGACGGCGCATTCATCGACCCGCATACCGCCTTACATGTCGAATGTGAGCAACTTGATGCGTACGTGGATTCTACCGGTCGAAGTATCGATACAGAGTCCTTGACGCTCAAGCCAGAGACTGTGCGAAACTACTGGAAGTTTCTCGATGTGGTCACGCCGGCTTCGCGACGATGCGCAACATTCACCGCTGGCTATGCGTCGACAGTATTCGGTGGCTCGGTATTGCTGACAAATGCGGATTTGACACGCGAGCTCGACGTCGATGCAAATTCGGGAACGGCACGGATTCGCGAACGCGACGTCGAACGATTCGTAGGCCATTTGCGTTGGTTTGACGTGGAAGAAATAAAACGAATTCACGGCATACGAGAGTCGTTTTCTTTCGAAGTTGCCACGAAGAAGAAGTCTTTATTTCTGTTAGGAAACTCGGTGTCGGTGGATGTCGTGCGCGAGCTGCTGTCATATCTAGTGCGCGCCGGATAAAGCCATCTGTCGCGCTTTTGTAGCATTATTAGTTGTTAGTTATTACCAGTTGGTAGATTACACTCGTGCGGTTGATTTACTTCGGCACGATTTCGCCATACAGGATGATTGGCCCGGCGTTTCCATCGTTCTCCTCGGTTTCAAAATCATCCACACCCGCGCGAATAACAACCGAACGACCGCCAATGTAATTGGACGTCCCCGGCTTGAGCGTCGTGTACAAATCCTTCACAGTCGTCATAGACACCCCATCGTCGGTAGCAACAATGTTCCCCAAATCACCAATGTGACGGTTAAGAACGCATCCATCGTACAACCCATGGCACGCGGACGCTCCAAACTTTTTCACAGACGTCGGCCCGCGGTGAGGTCTGCTATCCGGATTGTAGCTCTTTCCCGTGCACGCCCCTTCGGCATCGCAATTCGCCACGTCGCCGTTTTCATGAATATTAAACCCATGTTTCCCGGCGGCTAACCCCTTAATGTTCGCCTTGGCCACGACGACCTCTTGATTCGATCGGTTAATCTCCGTCGTAAACGTCACCGTCCCGCTCGCGCCCGCGCCAGACTTCGTAGGCGTCAACACCGCCACGTACTCCGTCGCCACCTTTGCAACCGCCGGTGCGGGCGTCGCGGCGACGACGAACGCCGCGGTGTTCAAAGACGCGATGAAGGCGACGAACGCGCGCGTCGTGCGCGCGCCGAACGCGTCGAGCGCAGAGTTATCCATGTCATCACGCGATGACGTGGACGCCTTGGCGCTGACGGACGCGCGACGCGCGATGCGCGCAGCGCCGCGAACGCGTGGTGCGCAAGAAACGCGTGTGGTGGCAGTGGTCGTCGTCGTCGGGGCGTTTGCGAGCGCGAACATGTCGTGCGCCGTGCGTCAAAGAATGCGGAGGAGCGCGCTGCCACTGACGACATGATTCAAGAGGCTCGCGTCCTCACTCCATGGCGTCGCCGTCGCCGACGACGATGGGCCCGGGCGAGGGCATCGAGCTCATGAAAGCGCGCAACGCGCGCATGCACAGCGCCGCGTCGGTGGCGCACGGACGACAGTTTAACATTCGCAGCGACGACATCATGTGCTGCACCTATCCAAAGTGCGGCACCACGTGGTGCACACAAATTCTGCACCAAATTCGTTGCGCACACGCCGGGATCGATGGCGAGGCGTTCGATGAGATCACAGAGGTCGTGCCGTGGGACGTGCTCGCGCTGGATTGCGGTTTGGACTTGGATGGCGAGCAAGTGGCGAAGCCGCGGTTGTACAAGTCGCACGAGAGCGCGACGACGGTTCGGCGGGGCGGGCGATACGTCGTCGTCGTGCGAGATCCCACAGATGTGTTTAATTCATTTTATGAATTTTTGCCCGCGTACTTGGGCATCGAACGCGGCGCGATTACGCCGGAAGAGTTTGCAGACGCGATATTCGCGGGGGCGAGCCACAGCGGTGGCTTCGGCGAGCACTATCTTAGCTGGTTTGATGCGCGCGCGGAAAATCCTGAAAACGTCCTCATGTTAGCGTATGAAGACATGAAAAGTGACCTTGGTGCGGTTGTGGATCGAATCGCGGCGTTCATGCGCATTGAGCTGGACGCCGCGTCGCGCGCGCTCGTGCTCGAGCGCTCGAGCTTTGCGTACATGCGCAACAATCCTAAATTTGACGACCACTTGGTTCGCGGGAAAGTGGCCAAGCAAATCGGCCTACCACCCGATTCCAACTTTACCGTGGGCAAAGTTCGCGATGGTGGAGGCGTCGTCGGCGATGGTGCACGTAAGCAGCCGTTAGCCGTGCGCGAAGCGATTCAAGCGAAATGGAGCGCGCAAATGGTCCCGCGCGGGTTCGCCTCCTACGACGACTTCCGCGCCGCGCTTCACCTCTAGCTCACAGGTAACGACGTAATGCGTAGTCGTAGATCAGTGTTACACTGTATTTGTAGTATTGTCACATAGCACGTTTGACTGCGTTAACCACAGTCCACGTCCTACCGCGTCTCGATGGATCGGTCCCGCGTCGTCGGTCTGTTGATCGCGATCGATGGATTACTTCTTGCCAGACGACCCACCGCCACTGGATCCAGAGTTATAGCTCGAATACCCAGTACCAGAATTGTAATACGTCGATCCATTATCGTTGGCGTAGTAATACGACCCGTTCGAATTCGAATCTGCGATCGACAAAGAACGATAAAGCCTCGTCAGCACCGATGCGCGATTCTACAACTGTAATCGCGAATCACGACGACGCAATCGACGACGACGCACAGTGGTACGACGTCCCAGAGCTCGAATTCGTCCCACCGGGCGTGGTGTACGAGTTCCCTTGCGAATTCGTTCCAGAGTACGAGCTTCCTTTCGACATGATTCCGTTGGCGTGGCGTGAAGTGTCGTAACTTTTACGGAACGCACCGCACGCCATCGTCCCGCGCGCGCATGTTCGCCGCCCGCGCGCCGTCGCCGCCGCAGTCGACCGCACGCGCCTCGCGCACGCATCATCGAACGTCGCGCCGCGGTCCTCGCGCGGCGACGGCGACCGCGGCGGCGATGCCTGCCGCCGGTGAGCGGCGCGAGTATCTGCTCACGCACAAGGGTGACTTGAGCAACTTGACGCTGCGCGCGTCGTCGGCGTGGTCGAGCGAGCCGTGCGCGCGCGATGCGGTGCGCGTGCGCGTGAAATCTATTGGGTTGAATTTTGCGGATGTGTTCACGTGTTTGGGTCTCTATAACGCGGCACCGGATGGGGCGTTCGTGCCCGGGTTGGAGTGCAGCGGCGTGGTCGTCGAGCGAGGCGCGGACGCGACGGGTGTCGAGGTTGGCGATCGAGTCATGTGCGTGACGCGGTTCGGAGCGTTTGCCGATCACGTGGAGGTGCCCGCTGCGCAGGTTCAGCCGTTGCCCGCGTCTTGGACATTTGAAGAAGGTGCGAGCTTTCTCGTTCAAGGTTTGACAAGTTATTATGGTTTGAAGGCGCTCGGGGACGTCGGCAAAGGCAAGGTTGTTTTGGTGCACAGCGCCGCGGGTGGTTGTGGGCTGATGAGTTTGGGGATCTGCCAGCGCGTCGGCGCCAAGGCGGTGGCGGTGATTGGAAATGGGGGCAAAATTGCGACGTTGCGTGAACGGTTTCCAAGCTTTCTACACGAGGACGCGATAATCGTTCGCGATAGAAATCGATTTGGCGAGCAAGTGCGCGAGGCATGCGACGCTATTGGCGCGGAGGAGGGTGTTGATATCGTATTCGACGCCACGCTCGGGGACTTTTTCCAGGGTGGTTGGGATAATCTCGCGCGTGGTGGACGATACGTCGTGTACGGCGCCGCCGATTTGACACCTTCGGGCGACTCCATCGGCATCTTCGGCTGGATCAAGCTTGCTTGGAAATTTCTGAGACGTAAAAAAGTAGACCCGTTGAATTTGCCCGGGGAGAACAAGGGCATTTTAGGCTTCAATTTGATTTGGCAATTCGACAAGGCGGCCGAATTGATGCGACTGCTCGATGAGCTCAACGCGTTAGATTTACCGGCGCCAAAGGTTGGCGCGACGTTTGATTTTGAAGATCTTCCGAACGCCTTGAGATTGTTTCAAACTGGTCAAACGACCGGGAAAGTTGTCGTTCGTGTGTAGCTCGTGGGATTATGGATTGTTGGTTTTAATTTGTAATTTGTTACTCGTGCCGCCCATGTGTAAAAGCATCCCCGACGACTCGAACGACATAATGAGACGA
>Ga0181564_10001818_pt1 | contig 18954 bp, 11 predicted proteins | sample 011ome_24_FD_134512 | JGI IMG/M metagenome (GOLD analysis project Ga0181564, IMG submission 134512) | Coastal salt marsh microbial communities from the Groves Creek Marsh, Skidaway Island, Georgia - 011513CT metaG (megahit assembly) | ecosystem: Environmental > Aquatic > Marine > Intertidal...
CATATCGCTTCCTAATAAGAGGTACAAATCCCACCAAGCACCCGCTATAATTTCTCCATCTGCATGAACTTCACCGATTATATCAATTGGATATACCTTTGGCAATGTATCGTATCTTCTGATTGAAGCGGTTGGATCAAGCGGATCGCTGCCATTTCCTAGAATTGGATCTTCTAATTGCGCAAACCCCCATACATCTGCATACCCTTCATTCATTCCACCATTCTGAAACCACGTACCTTGATTTTGATAATATTTATCATTAATCCCGTGGCCATATTCATGAAAAACTACGTCTGCCACCATTGCATAAGATCTACACGCAGCGGATGATTGATAGAAGTTAATGGAAGAGCCATTGTAGAATGCATTGCATTCAGCAGGAGTAATGTCTACATTAATTGGTAATTGAATATCCATACCAGTAAAAGAGGGTAAAATTGTTTTATGATAATCATGAATAGCATTCACATTATTGTAACTGCACAACTCTTCTAGACTAGCATTACCATCCCAAGAAACCGTAGTTGGAAGACCGTCAGTAACTGAGGTTGTAAAACTGGGTGTAGTTCCATTATTTATAACTTTCCCCCATTGACCTTCTAAACTTAAAACGGCATTTTGTGTTCCCGTTTCAGCGGTAGATACAAATCCAAAATTATCGGTCTGATAAGCTGTACCACCAACCGTTAAATCTAAATTCGCCATAATCATAGGAATAGCTGGAATATCAGGATTATCCTCATAAACTGTAGCTTCTACATTCAATTCAATATCTCCAGGAGGTAAAACAAGTTTGGAGGCGGCTATTTTGTTTTTAAAATCATCTTTACCTTGAATTTTATCATCATGATTACAAGTTCCATCAGAACAATGCAATACGAGGTTTTGGCGATACAATACTTCTCCTGTATTTGCATCTACCCATGTAAACCAATTTGAAGGTACTCTAGATGCCCCCATCGTCTCTACTTTCACTTCATAAACCAATTTATATTTCATTGATTTAAAGTATGGTACAGGCAACACCTTAAGTGATTCGTTCACACTAACATTTGTAATGTTTTCAGTAATATCAAAACTCGCTGCACTAACCGCTGCCTGTTGGTCAATAGATGGCGTTGTAGAAAGGGCTATATCTGTATATACGTCAGCTCCCCAAGAAATTAATCTACTATCATGCGTCAACTTTGCTGTAAACTTTCCAAATAACACATCTAAACCTTGATATTTCTGATTTAATGTTACAAAAAGATGCTTTGATGTTTCTCCAACGTTATTTAACACCAAGTCTTCCGACGGAATATTGAACCCGGATAATTTAGTAGCAAGAAAATTCCTTACCTGCAATTCTGGTGTTCCCCCCGTTACATTGATTGGTTGACCATAAGCCGAATGCGGCCTACCATTTTCTTCATTAAACGTAACATACCACTCTCCATTTTCTGCTAAATAATCTTGCCAAGGCTTTTGATGACGCAATTTATACTGGTATTGCAGATCAGGCAATCTTTTGTTATCAGTAATATATGTTTTGTCCAATTTTTGGGATGTTACGTGCAAATTATCTTGTGCTGCAGCCGTAATTCCGATACAGACAGCGAATAATATGAATAAATTTTTCTGCATAATTCAAGTAATTAATGAGTGATTCGGGATACAATATCGAGATAAAATAACGATTAGCCTATCAAAACCCTATTTTTTGTCAGTAATAATACTTAAACGGTCAGATTTAATTGATCATTGGTCAATGTCTAAGCATTTGGATTTGTTTACCACTATTCTTCACATTTCATAGAAATAAAGAATTAAATTTGCACCATGAAAAGAGTTGTTGTTGGATTATCAGGTGGCGTTGATTCAAGCGTTGCAGCATACTTATTAAAAGAACAAGGTTATGAGGTAATTGGTCTTTTTATGAAAAATTGGCATGATGAATCCGTTACCATAAGCGATGAATGTCCCTGGATTGACGATAGTAACGATGCATTGCAAGTTGCTGAAATGCTAGGAATCCCATTTCAAGTAATCGACTTTAGTAAAGAATATAAGGAGCGTATAGTCGATTATATGTTTCGGGAATACGAAAAAGGAAGAACGCCAAATCCTGATGTACTTTGCAACAGAGAAGTAAAATTTGATATTTTTTTAGACAAAGCCTTAGAATTGGGGGTTGACTTCGTAGCAACCGGACATTATTGTCAAAAAGAAGAAATAGAAGTTGATGGCAAGTCTGTTTATCGACTTATCGCTGGAGCTGACTGCAACAAAGATCAAAGTTATTTTCTTTGTCAATTAAATCAGGAACAACTTGGAAAGGCGCTCTTTCCGATTGGTAATCTTCAAAAACCAGAGGTCAGAGAAATTGCAAAAAAAATAGGGTTGAATACGGCTGAAAAAAAGGATTCGCAAGGCCTTTGCTTCATTGGAAAAGTTAAGCTACCCGTCTTTTTACAGCAACAGTTAAAACCAAAAGAAGGAAAAATTTTAGAAGTTGAAAATGAATATACTGGTTTTATATATCCAGATAATGAACTAAAAACACTGGTTAAGCCTTTTTCTTTGCAACCCCAAATAGGTAAAGTTGTCGGAACACATCAAGGTGCTCATTATTTTACCGTAGGACAGCGAAAGGGACTGCAGGTCGGTGGAACTCCTGAACCTCTATTTGTAATTGGCATAGACACCAATAAGAACATTGTTTATACCGGTCAAGGAACAGTCCACAAAGGTTTGTATCGAAAAGGCCTATTCGTGAAAAATGAAGAAATTCATTGGGTTAGGCCCGACCTTGCAATGGCTATAGGCGACACAAAAGCCTTTAAGGGGAGGATCCGTTACCGACAGGAATTACAAGAACTAATACTGTATAAAAAGGAAGAAGGTTTGTTTATACTATTCACAGAAATGCAACGCGGAATTACTCCGGGTCAATTTGTAGCTTGGTATGATAATAACGAGCTAGTTGGAAGCGGAGTAATAGATGCCTAATGCTAAAAATACTAATCATATCAGTTTTTTATCCAATTCTTGTTTTTGGACAAGTAAAAGATAGATATAACTACATTCAAAAACCCAATACAAATTCGGTCACAATTGCATGGAGAACCACAACCCCTGGTGCTTCAATTGTAAAATGGGGATCCGACTCACTAAACTTGATGGATTCTATCGTTTCGCTGAATTCTATCCGAAAACATGTTTTTGAAATAAAAGGTTTATCACCTAATTCAAAGTACTATTACCAGACAAAAACCGAGGATGTCTTTTTATCTGAAATAGAATACTTCTAAACGGCAAAACAGGATAGTCGAAATCACTTTTCTTTTTTACATTATGGAGACTGCGGATACAACAATACTATCCAAAATGATATTGCTGCTCTTATGATCGGAGATAGCACTGAATTTGGCATTGTAGCAGGCGATATTGATCAAGGCGTAGGAGATGACTATGATGATGTATTCTTTGGTCCCTATGCAGATTTGGTAAAAAACGCTTGTCAATATACTTGTATTGGGAATCATGACACCTATGCTGATAATGCAGCAACGTACTTAGATGATTTTTATCTTCCGACAAATAATCCTCTTCAATCTGAAAGATATTATTCTTTCACTTGGGGAAATGGAAAATTTATATGTTTAGATGCGAACATAGATTACTCCATTGGCTCAGATCAACACAATTGGATGCTAGAAGAATTGCAATGTAACGACAGACAATGGTTATTTATGTTTTTTCATCAACCGCCATGGACTAATGCATGGAGTGCTGATTATTATATTCCATTTACCACTTATTACCTTTACCAAGGAAATGAAGATATGCGAACAGACTTGGTTCCATATTTTGAACAATACAATGTAGACTTTGTTCTAAATGGACACTCACATTGCTACCAGAGGGGTGAACTAAATGGAGTTAAATACATTATATCTGGAGGGGCGGGTGCTTCTACACTTGATTTTAACACAAACAGCAATTCACCAAATATTGATACCGAAATTTACACCAATCAATATGTACGCTTCAATATTTCAGGAGATACAGCTACATACGTAGCTATTGATATAAATCACGCTGTTATAGACTCAGTTACAACTGTAAAAGCTTTCACTCCTATTCTTCCAGAAATCTCTATAAATAATTTCACCTTAGAAAGTACAAGTGGAAATAGCTATATGTGGTTTTTAGACGGCATACAAATTACGGGTGCCTCAAGTCAAACGTACACCCCTACTTCCAATGGAACTTATGACGTAATAACAACGAATCAATACGGCTGCACATTTACTTCGGATCCATTTGAATACAACTTGCTGAACTTTGCTAAAATTGATTTAAACAACTTGATACTTTACCCCAATCCCAGTGCTGATTTTGTGCAAATAACAGGAAGTTGCCCAAACTACTATGGAGGTCTAGAACTTACTATGCTGGATGAAATAGGCAAAATTATTTCTCGTGAAAAAATTGAAACAGAAAACAATCTAAACCATACAATTGATTTGGGGAGCTACTCAGACGGGATATATTCTCTTAGAATTGTTAGCGAATCTTCTATGAGAATAGTTAAGTTTATTAAACAATAGGTTTATCTCTTTGTAATTTTCAATACCACGTACACAAACATAAGCAAGCCCCCTAAAACTATTAAGGCATAGCCAATCAGCAACATCAATTCATTGTCTGAATTATTTATCGCTGCTTTCTCTACATGCTGAATGCTCTTTTCAATTATTACCTCACTTTCAATCTTTTCATACAGCGGCTGAACCAAAAGTGTATCCTCCAAATTGTGTATTAGCTTTATTTGAGCTGTATCACCATCACTCCATTTCATAAACTGCCACTCTGCATTTGAAACAGCTTTAATTGGCAAAGGTATATCCTTATAATAAACCCCTTCAAATGGCAATTTTATAGGATAATTTCCATTAACAACTATACTGCCTGTATCACCTGCAATTTTTAATGTGTAGATCCCTTTTGGAGCTAAAAGCTTTACCATTTCGGACCTTAAATGACTCGGCCGTAATTTGGCATACATCCTAAAATGATCTACTTTTTCTAACCAGTCATCTTCTGACAATGGCACTCTTTTCAAATGGGAAGCAAGTAATTTTCCATCCCTAGGCAATTCATCTTTATACATTGCTTCAAATTTATCTACAGCAGCAATTATACTATCTCTATGAAGTGCTGTATTCATAACGTGGGCCATCTGATTAATGAAATCATTTTTAAATTCATCCTGCTGCATTAGCTTGCGCAAATAGACCGTACTCCATTCCGGATTAAACCAATCCGTTCGCTTAGAACTTAAACATTTCGCTAAATATTTTCGGGAAGCAGTTCCGAAACTCAAATCCGTATCATATAAAATCATTCTAAATTTCCCGTCCAAATCTTTCGAGTTCCAATAGCGTATATTGCCTCTAGAATCGGTGTTATTTAAGTAAATCTGAAAAACACGGTAGTTAATGTAGTTTCTAACATCTAACATGGATTTAGCTTTTTCATAAGCCGCGTTGTCCATTGTATCCAAACGCGTAAACCAATTATACATTTTCATATAATCAGTACTACTTCCATGCTGTCTGACCCATCTGCCCATAACAATACTAGAGCTATCTTTATGCGCTCCATGATTTTCATATAAATAATGTTCGTTAACTTTTTCACGAAGGTTATATAACCCCCAATATTGGCCATTTACAAACAACTGGATCGGTTGATATGCCATATAATCAAGGCCCATGTTTCTTGCTAAGTAAGCATTTAAAACATCTTTAAAACGAGAGCCTTTATAATCATTCCCTGATGTTCGAATAACTAATTGTTTAAAAGCTGAGATATTCTTTTGTGGAAATATTTCATGCTGAAAACGGCTAATTCCATATTCACTGCGGGCTATTATCTTCATCGACTTGTCGGGCTGTCTTCTTGTAGATTCACCAAATATTTTAATCCCACATTGTTGATTAAAACCTTCTTGATTATTTGTGTCTAAATAAATTACATGAATCGCTCTTTCCCATTTTTTTTGATAGTTTGCATTAGCCCAATGACCTGTACTGTCTTTGTAGCTGTGGACACCCAAAACATATATTCCTTTTTCATTATCCCACAAAAAGTCTTCGTCGACGCCAATTGAAAGTATTGGCAGTTTTGTTGCGAAGTTTAAAATATAAGTCCTTGAAATGAGCGTATCAATCGAATCTCCAATAAAAACCGGCTTTATTTTTAAAAATGTGCTTTTGGAAATTTCGATTGGTTTCGAAAAACGTCTTGATGGCTTGCTTCCATCAATAGAATAATATGCTTTTGTAAAATCACCTTTTATTTCAACTGAAATTGCACCATCGTATTTACCTGAACTATGCGATACTTCAACAAGCTGTCCAAAAAAGATTGTTGAAATAAATAATGACAAAAGTAAGCTCAGATAACGCATTAAACGAATATAAATAGGAAGCGAAGGACAATCACCTAAGGTTTTAAAAGTTATACATACTTCTCTTTTAATTAATTAAAGTTCCTTAAAAACTTTGTATTAACCTTTTATCCATATTTCCTTTTTACCTATGCTCCTGGGTCTTAAATTTGTCCTACAAATTATTACACATGAAAGTCAGACAAGTTTTAATAATCGTCTCTTCAATCATTCTACTCATCTTTATGTCTATGATTTACAAGATGGGGGAAAGTAATGGAATTAACTATGGTGAAGCGAATGCAGAAGAAATAAGGGCTAACAGAAAAAAGTCAGATGAAACCCATGATTCTGTTCAATTTAAAAGTGTTACAGCATCGCTAATTTCTAACGACAGTATTCCTTCCACAATAAAAGGGTATGGAAGAGTCGTATCAACATCTAAAATAACTGTATCCTCAGAAGTGCAGGGTAAATTAATAGCAGCCATCAGTTTAAAGAAAGGTGTTCATTTTAAAAAAGGTCAAACTTTATTTGCCTTACATAGCTCCGATGCAAAATTGGCCCTAAAAGCTAGGAAAAGTGGGTTTTTAGCCTTATTAACTAGCATATTACCGGACATAAAGATTGACTTCCCAGATAGATTCAATACCTGGAATAAATTTTACAGAGAAATGAAGGTAAATGAACCTATCTCTCGCTTACCAAGTTTTGCCTCATTAAAGGAAAAGAATTTTATTATTTCAAGAAAAATACTTACCGAGTATTACCAGATAAAAAGTGATGAAGAACGGCTAAAGAAATATGCTGTTTCTGCACCATTTGATGGTAGCATTATTGATGCTTTTTCAGATGTTGGCGCCATTGTTAATCCTGGCTCACCGATATTGAGTATCATTAGAGATAATACAATGGAAATTGAAATTCCAATTGCAACCGAAAAGATTAATCAATTGACAATAGGCTCTAGCGTATCCCTTCTTGACAACAAGAATAAATCTTTTGAAGGAAAAGTAATCCGTATTGGAGATTATATAAATCAACAAACGCAAACGATTCCGGTTTTTGTGAGTATTACTAGTAAAACAGATGGCCTTTATAATGGGATGTATTTGGATGCAACTATTATTGGACATGGTTTTGACAACGTGGTTGAAATACCGCGAAAGGCTCTGATCAGTATGAAAGAAGTTTACATTGTGGAAAATGACAGTTCACTAACTCCTTTGAAAGTAAATATAATTGACTACAAAGAAAATACAGTTACAGTTTCAGGTATTCCAAATAACTCTAATGTTGTTATCGAATCGGTTGTGAATATTCAGGAGGGAGAAAAAGTTGTAATTAGAAAGTAGAACGATGCGAAAGTTTATAGCCTTTTTCATAAAATACCCCATTTGGTCGAATGCAATTTTGATAGTCACTGCCATGGCGGGTCTTTTGAGCTTATTTACCATGCATCGCTCATTTTTTCCCGAACTGGATCCTAATCGCATTTACATTAACGTAGCTTATCCAGGAGCTTCCCCGGAAGAAATTGAAGAAGGAATCACAACGCGCATTGAGGAGGCCTTAGTAGGATTGGAAGGAATAAAAGAAACCTCTTCTACTTCGTCAGAAAATTTATCGAAAGTCAATATTGAAGCATTTGAAGGGACGGATTTGAATGAGCTCTTACAAGAAGTGAAAAATGCTATAGATGGCATTAATTCAATGCCCTTAGGTGCTGAAAGACCTATTGTATATAGCCAAAAAACAAGAGGCATGGGAGGCATGGGAGGCACCGTTGGCTTTGTCTCTCTCCATGGACCTGACGATTTAAAGCAACTAAAAACAGTTGCAGATAAAATTGAACAGGACATGCTAGCGTCCAAAAAACTTTCCCAAATCGAGGTAATTGGGTATGCTCCTCAAATTATTGCAATTGATGTCAGAGAAAATGATTTGTTGCGGTATGGGATTTCATTTGAGCAGATTGCAAGCATAGTGCGCTCAAGTAACTTAGATGTTTCAGGAGGTTCAATAAAATCCAATAAAGAAGAATTATATATACGTTCCATGAGTAAATCGACGGATCCAGATATCATTAAAAATTACATAATTCGTGCGCTACCAGATGGGCAATTGATTCGATTAAAAGATGTTGCAGATGTTAGTTTTGAGTTCTCAGACATTCCTCTCAAGGGTTACGTAAATGGTGAAAGAAGTATTACATTCTTAATCAAAAAACTGGGAAGTGAAGACATCAAGAGTATCTCAAATTACATAAAGCAGTATGTCTCCGAATTTAACAAAGAAGAGAATGGATTTGAGATGCAAACATTATTTATGTTTAGTGATATGCTAGACCAAAGAATTGATATGCTTACTTCAAACTTGTTTTTAGGTCTCATACTCGTCTGTATTGTATTGGGATTTTTCCTTAGCTTGAGACTATCACTGTGGGTAGCTTTCGGCATTCCATTTTCCATGATTGGGATGTTTGCTCTAGGCGCTCTTTACGGAATGACTATAAATATGATTTCATTATTTGGGATGATATTAGTTGTTGGTATCTTGGTTGATGATGGGATTGTTATCGCAGAAAATATTTACTCACACTTTGAAAGAGGGAAATCGCCTATGCGCGCAGCATTAGATGGAACGATGGAAGTTTTATCGTCTGTATTTACATCGGTTCTAACAACGATTGTTGCCTTTGGGTTTCTTTTATTTGTTGGTGGCGACATGGCTATGATGGAAGAGATGGCATTTAGCGTAATTGGCTGTTTATTCTTTTCATTGGTTGAGGCATTTTTGATTTTACCTGCTCACCTATCGCACAAGCACACGCTAGAAGCGAGTACAAACAAAAACTATAAAAGTATTCGAACTAAAATCAACAAGGGTATCGAAAGGCTAAGAAATGGTTATGAAAAATTAGTATCGCGCTGTACACGATGGTATAGAATAACTGTTTTCGGGCCAATGATATTTATTGTTATAATTATTGGACTTACCATTTCTGGAATAATTCAAACAGCATTTTACCCGAATATTCCATTTGATAATGTAGGCATAGACATAGCATTTAAGCCAGGAGACAGAGAAGACCAAACCGAAAATTTTCTATGGTATCTAGACAGCATAGTATCTGACTATGGAATTGAATTAAGAGAAACTTATGGAGACACAATCATTACATATAACTCACTTAACTTAGGTTCCACTGAAAGAATTGGAGAAAGAGGTAGTCATTGTGGAAATATTAGAGTTTCGGTAAAAGAAAATGACTATATCTCAACTCTTGAAATTTCTGCAACACTAAAAGAGAGGATACATAAAGACTCGTTATTAAGACTTGAAAAATTCTCAATTGGTGGTGACACCCCATTTGGAAAGGATATCTCTTTGTCACTTCAAAGTGAAGATGGAGAGCAATTAAATTTAGCTACAAAATGGTTGTTATCGAATATAAAGGCCATTCCAGATGTGAAAGACATCAACGACAACGCCGGTCTCGGATTAAGAGAAATACATTTAACCTTAAAGCCCAAGGCATTTATGTTGGGGCTAAACGAATCAGCAATTTTAACACAAATTCGACAAGGTTTCTTTGGTCAAGAAATTCAACGGGTAATTATCGGAAGAGATGAAGTAAAACTTTGGACCAGATATCCTTTACAAGATAGAAACTCCATAGGCGACTTAGAAGACTTAAGAATTAAAACAACAAACGGCCAAGAGTTTCCGCTAAATGATTTAGCAGATTACGAAATAAAAAGAGGAAAAGTATCCATTCGTCACATAAACGGAAAACAAGAGGTCAGAGTTTTCGGAAGTCTTTATAACGGCGAATTATCTTCTGTTATTAATGCAGATATAAAAAGAGAATACTTGGACCACATACATGAATATTTTCCTAAAGTGGGCTACAAAATCAAAGGACAAGCTGAAAGAGCTGCCGATTCGGCTGGTAGGTTAATGATTGCTTTTACGCTAGGTGTATTTTTAATCTTGGTCATTCTTTCTCTTAATTTTTCATCTTTCTATCAAGCTAGATTAATAATGATGGTTATTCCTGTTGGAATTGTAAGTGCCATATTAGGTCATGGAATTGTTGGAATCCCCTTTTCAATGTTTAGCTTTTGGGGGATAATTGCTTTGGTAGGTATATTAGTAAATGATGCGGTTGTAATGTTAGACCAATACAACAGAAACTTGAAAAAAGGGATGAACCCTAAAGATGCTGGAATTGCCGCAGGAAAATCGAGATTCAGGCCTATTATTCTTACATCGCTTACTACTGTGGCAGGTTTATTTCCGTTGATCTATTTAGAGACTAGCTTTCAAGCTCAGTTCTTAATTCCAATGGCAATTTCGGTTGCTTATGGTGTATTATTTGGTACACTAATTTTACTTTTCTTCTTCCCTCCTTTACTTAGATATTTTGCAGACATTAGAAGAGCAAGATGGTGGTTTTGGAGAGGAGGTCCATCAGCACCTTCCAGAATTGAAGTGGAACCTGTTACCAAACATTTAAAAAGAGTTGCTGAAATGGGTAACCTAAAATACTCTAACGACCAATTAAAAAGGGAAGATGTTTAAATCAACTATAATGAGAATATTAAAAACATATTTCTTACTAATATTGGTTATTTGTTCTGTTGCTAATATTTTAGTTGCACAAGATTCTTTATCACTTTCAGATGCAATTCAAATTGGATTGAAGCAGAATTTTGACATTCAAATTTCTGCAAAAAACATTGAAATAAATAAATTACAAAACACTTGGGGTCAAGCGGGAAGATACCCGACCTTTGACATTAACATTCAACAAGGAAATAGCATATCAGACCAAAGCAACAACCCTCTTTCTATCGTACAAGAATTAATTTTTCAAAACTCTATTCAAGGTGCAGCGAATTTAAATTGGGTACTGTTTAACGGATTCAGAATTAAAGCAAATAAGGTAAAACTAAACAGCCTAGAAGCACAAAGCGAAGGAAATGCCACATTGGTAATTGAAAACACCATTCAAGGCATTATACTTGCCTACTACAGCACCAACCTTCAAAAAGAAAAGATGGACCTGCTTAAAAATGTATTAAAACTTTCAAGAGATAAGTACTTGCATGAAAAAGAAAAAGGGGAAATGGGTTTTGCAACAAGCGTGGATCAATTACAATTTGAATCAGCTTATTTAGCTGATTCATCTGCTGTAATTATGCAAGAATTAGCCTACCGAAATTCAATCAAAAACCTAAACCTATTTCTAGGTACTGACATTAATTTGGTTTGGTCGTTAACAGACAAATTAATGCCTGAAAATATTATGTACAATTATGAGGACTTGGAATCAAAAATGCTTAGCAACAATTCCAACATAAAAAACCAAGTAATAAATATGGAAATTGTTAAACAGGATATTACATTAGCTAAATCCTCTATTTATCCGGTAGTTTCATTTAATTCCGGGGCAAGTTACAATACCAGTAGACTTCAAATTAACGATTTTCCGATGCCGGGTGCAAACGTTTCAAATAGTGCCAACATTAACTACTTTGCCAACTTCACATTAGGCTTTAAAATATTTGATGGAGGGAAGGTGAAACGTGCTATACAAGCCGTAAAAATTCAAGATGACATTGCAAGCCTTAACATGGCTAAATTAAAACACCAGCTAACGCAGGAATTAGCAAATCATTATGAGATTTATAATACACGGATAACTATTTTCAAGATAAACTTAAAATCATTTGCTGCGGCAAAAAGAAATTTCGAAATCGCTCAGTTAAGAAAAAACGCTGGAATAATAAATTCGTTCGATTTACGCAATATAGAAATGATATACCTGCAAACAGGAACCGCTTTATTTGAAGCTATTTATAATATTAATGAATCCAAAACCAATCTTACTAGGTTAACTGGAGGAATTATAGAAAATCAAGAGTAAATCGATTTCTCAGTTATTATCATTTAAGCTAAGAAGAAGGGCTTCTATAAAGGATTTTATTATTAGCTAATCAATTATTATTTGTCAACTTTAATTTTAAATATAGTATGCTTGCATAACTTTTTTCCATTTTAGTATGCTTGCATAACAAATTTTAATTACATTCGTTCTTCGTGAGCGAAGAAACGAAATTAAATAAGGGACAAATGAAGCCAGAAGACACCATAGACTTTCACATAAGGTGGGCATGGTACAACATTTCTAGAATGTACAATATGCAAGCATCTAAGTTTGGTGGATCAATGGCAATTGCTATTACAATCCTAAACATAGAGAAAGACGGAACCCCTTCAACAAAATTGGCTCCTAAAATGGGTATGGAGCCAAGAAGTCTCACTAGAATGATTAAAACTTTACAAGATAATGGAGTAATCGAAAAGAGAGCAGATAAGGACGATAAAAGGATGGTTCGCTTATTTTTAACCAAAGAAGGAAAAAAACTAAGAAAACAAGCAACAAACATTGTTGTGCAGTTTAATCAAAAAATTAGAGAGGAAATTCCAGATGAGGAATTGGAACAATGCTTTAACACGTTAAATAAGGTGAATCAAATCATAGATAAGAATAACATATTTTAAAATATATAAAGAATGAAAACAAACATCAGAAAAGTAGCAGTCTTAGGATCCGGAGTAATGGGATCAGCTATTGCTTGTCATTTTGCCAATGTAGGATGCAGTGTTCTTTTATTAGACATTGTGCCAAAAGAGGCCGAAGACACAGATAAAAAAGCTGCAAGAAATAAATTAGTTAACGACGCTTTAAAAGCTTCTCTAAAATCGAAACCCTCTCCTATTTACAGTAAGAGTTTTGCAAACAGAATCGAAACTGGAAACATGACCGATGATATGAGGAAAATTGCTGATTGCGATTGGATCATTGAAGTAGTTGTGGAGCGTTTAGACATCAAAAAGATTGTTTTTGAAAATGTTGAGAAGTATAGAAAACCAGGAACTTTAATAACTTCAAATACTTCTGGTATTCCAATTCATACAATGTTAGAAGGAAGAAGTGATGATTTTAAACAACACTTCTGTGGATCTCACTTTTTTAATCCACCGCGTTATTTGAAATTATTAGAGATTATTCCAACTCCAGAAACGAAACAAAGCGTTGTAGACTTCTTAATGGACTATGGGGCAAAAATTCTAGGAAAAACTACAGTACTATGCAAAGATACACCTGCATTTATTGCAAACCGGGTTGGTGTCTACGCAATTCAGGATTTATTTCACACTGTAAAAGAGATGGATTTAACAGTCGGAGAAATAGATAAGTTAACTGGACCAGTAATGGGACGACCAAAATCAGCAACTTTCCGAACTTGTGATGTTGTTGGTTTAGATACTTTAGTGCATGTCGCTAACGGAGTAAAGGATAATTGTCCTGAAGATGAACGAAATGATGTATTCACAATACCTGATTTCGTATCTAAAATGGTAGAAAACGGTTGGTTAGGAAGTAAATCCAAACAAGGTTTTTACAAAAAGGCTAAAGATGAAAACGGAAAGAAAACAATTCTTGAGCTCGACCTAAAAACACTAGAATACGGTCCAAAAAGTAAAGTGAAATTTGCAACAATAGCTGCGGCAAAATTGGAAGAAGACTTAAAGAAAAGAACGAAGATTCTTTTCTCAGGAAAGGACAAAGCAGGAGATTTTTATAGAAGTGTTTTCTGCGGTGTTTTTCAATATGTTACGAACCGTATTCCTGAGATTTCAGATGAACTATACAAGATAGATGACGCTTTACGAGCTGGTTTTGCTTGGGAAATGGGACCATTTGAAACATGGGATGCTATCGGATTCGAAAAAGTATTAAAAACAATGGAAGAGCTAGGTAAAAAGCCAGCCCAATTTGTTTACGATATGGTTGTAGATGGTATAACTTCATTCTACAAATTGGAAAATGGAATTCGTCAGTTTTACGATGTAGCTGCAAAAGAATATAAAGTAATTCCTGGAACGGAAGATTTAGTTTCTCTAGCTAACATTAAAGAAACCAACTCTGTATGGAATAATGCTGATGCATCAATCATTCACTTGGGTGATGGTATCTTAAATGTAGAATTCCATTCTAAAATGAATACCATTGGTGGTGGAACTTTACAAGCTATTAACAAAGCCATTGATATGGCTGAGCAAGAAGAAGCTTATAAAGGTGTTATTCTTTCGAATGAAGGTGAAAACTTCTCAGCTGGAGCAAATGTCGCTATGATATTTATGATGGCTGTTGAACAAGAATATGATGAATTGGATTTTGCAATTCGAGCATTTCAAAACACCACCATGCGATTACGACATTCTTCTATTCCGGTAATAGTGGCCCCTCACGGATTAACGTTAGGTGGAGGTTGCGAACTTTGTCTTCATGCCGATAAAGTAATAGCAAATGCTGAATCGTATATCGGGTTAGTTGAAATGGGAGTAGGTTTGATACCCGGTGGCGGTGGAACCAAAGAATTCGCTAAACGATTCTCTCAAGAAATGAAAGAAGGAGATATTCGAACGAATGCATTACGAAATAAATTTTTAACTGTAGGACAAGCAAAAGTTGCAACTTCAGCATACGAGGCTTTTGAATTGGGTTACTTAAGAGAAGGAACGGATGAAGTTGTGGTTTCTAGGGCACATCAACTAGCTTATGCCAAAGCAGTTTGTTTAGATATGGCAAACAAAGGTTATCAGCAGCCAGCAAAAGTAAAAGACATTAGAGTTGTTGGAAACGAAGGTATGGGAATTGTATATGTAGGTGCCCACTCTATGTGGAGCGGTAACTATATGTCTGAACATGATAAAGTTATTTCTGAAAAATTAGGGTACGTTTTATGTGGAGGTGATTTAAGTGCTCCAACTGATGTATCTGAGCAATATTTATTGGATTTAGAAAGAAGAGCGTTCTTAGAACTTTGTTCAGAAAAGAAAACACTTGAAAGATTACAAAGTTTATTACAAACAGGAAAAATCCTTCGTAACTAATTACAACTAACTAAACAAGATTAAAATGAAAACAGCATATATAGTAGGAGGTTACAGATCAGCAGTTGGTAAAGCACCTAGAGGGATGTTTAAAACAATGCGCGCCGATGATTTATCTGCAGATGTAATCAGACATTTATTAAAAGATTTTCCACAATTAGATCACAATAGAATTGATGATGTAATTGTAGGAAACGCAACACCTGAAGCAGAACAAGGACTAAACATTGGTAGAATGATTTCATTAATGGGATTAGACTCTGAAAAAGTACCTGGAATGACAGTTAATCGCTATTGTTCTTCTGGTCTTCAAACAATAGCCCTAGCATCATGGCAAATTCAATCTGGAGCAGCAGATTGTATAATAGCAGGTGGAGTTGAAACAATGACACCAATACCTTTTGGTGGATGGCGTTTGGTTCCAAATGCTAAGGTAGGAAAGGAAAACCCTGACTGGTACTGGGGAATGGGGTTAACTGCAGAAGCAGTTGCTAAAGAATATAATGTAACTAGAGAAGATCAAGATGCATTTGCTTTAAAATCTCATGATAAAGCACTGAAAGCGATTTCAGAAGGCAAGTTCAAAGATGATATCGTTCCGATTACGGTAAACGAAGTTTATTTGGATGAAAATGAGAAGCGACAAGAAAGAAGTTTTGTAGCCGATACAGATGAAGGGCCAAGAGCTGGTTCAACAATGGAAGGTTTAGCTAAACTTAGACCAGTATTCGCACAAGGGGGATCTGTTACAGCAGCAAACTCATCACAAACTTCTGATGGTGCAGCATTTGTAATGGTAATGAGTGAAGAAATGGTAAAAGAATTAGGTCTTGAGCCAGTTGCAAGATTGGTTTCATTTAGTGTTTCTGGTTTAGAACCAAGAATTATGGGAATGGGACCTATGTACGCATTACCAAAAGCTTTGAAACAAGCTGGTTTAAAACAAGACGATTTAGAGCAAATTGAATTGAACGAAGCTTTTGCTTCTCAGTCAGTTGCAGTAATCAATGAGTTAAAATTAAACCCAGACATTATTAATGTGAATGGAGGAGCAATTGCAATGGGTCATCCACTTGGGTGTACAGGAGCTAAATTATCCGTTCAATTATTTAATGAAATGAGAAGAAGAAAGCAAAAATATGGAGCAGTTACTATGTGCGTCGGAACGGGTCAAGGTGCTGCAGGAATTTTTGAATTTTTAAAATAATTATAATTACATTAAAAAATAAATAGTCATGTCAGAAAAGAAAACAATAAGAGGAGCTGAGTTTTTGATTGCAGAAACAGACGCTAACGATATATTTATTCCTGAAGAATGGAATGAAGAGCAAAAGATGATTGCACAAATGTGTAACGATTTTCTTGCGGCTGAAGTACATCCGCATCTAGAAGCAATTGACAAAGCAGAGGATGCTAACTTAATGCCAAGCATTATGGACAAAGCAGGAGAATTAGGCTTGCTAGGAATGTCAGTACCTGAAGAGCTAGGAGGAATGGGAATGGATTTCAAGACTTCCATGCTTGCAACTGAAGCTCTCGGAGCTGGATATTCATTTTCTGTTGCCTATGGAGCGCATACAGGAATCGGAACTTTACCGCTTTTATACTATGGCACAGAGGAACAAAAAGCTAAATATATTCCCAAATTGGCTACTGGAGAATGGAAAGCTTCCTATTGTTTAACTGAGCCAAGTTCTGGGTCTGATGCGAACTCGGGAAGAACTACCGCTACCCTATCTGCAGACGGAACTTATTATGAACTAACCGGACAAAAAATGTGGATTACAAACGCTGGCTTCGCTAATTTACATACCGTTTTTGCTAGAATTGGAGACGATGAAAATCTTACAGCATTTTTAGTTGAGGCTGATTTGGAAGGTATCACTTTAAATCCCGAAGAAAAGAAAATGGGAATTAAAGGTTCTTCTACTAGACAAGTATTTTACAACAATGTAAAAGTCCCTGCTGAAAATATGCTTTCTGATCGAGGAAACGGTTTCAAGATTGCTGTAAACATCTTAAATATCGGTCGAGCTAAATTAGGTGGAGGTGTAATGGGTGGATGCAAAGCCGCAATAACAGATAGCGTTAACTACGCAAACGAAAGAGAGCAATTTGGTAGATCTATTTCTAAATATGGTGCTATTCGTCATAAACTGGCAGAACAATGTGTAAGGACATTTGCAACTGAAAGTGCGGTTTATAGAGCATCCCAAAATATAGATGATGCTATTCAGACCTTGATTGACGGAGGGATGTCAAAAGAGAAAGCCACTTTGAAAGGTATCGAACAATTTGCGCCTGAATGTGCTATTCTAAAAGTTTATGGTTCTGATACATTAGACTATGTGGTTGACGAAGGAGTGCAAATTCACGGTGGAATGGGTTACAGTGCTGAAACACATATTGAAAGGGCATATAGAGATGCCCGAATAAACAAAATATTTGAAGGAACAAACGAAATCAATAGAATGTTAACGGTTTCTATGATTCTTAAAAAAGCAATGAAAGGGGAATTAGATTTAATGGGTCCTGCAATGGCTGTTGGCAATGAATTAATGGGTATACCTGATTTTGGTGCTCCAGATGAATCTCTTTTTGCAGCTGAAAAAGGATATGTTGCCAATTTGAAGAAATCCGTATTAATGATTGCTGGTTCTGCTGCTCAAAAAGTGGGTGAAAAAATGGCTAAGGAGCAAGAAATTGTAATGAATATTGCTGATATGATCAATATGGTTTATATCACTGAATCTACATTATTAAGAGTTGAGAAAATGGTAGGCATGAAAAGTGAAAATGAATGCCAAGAACAACTAGATATGATGCGTGTTCTTATATACGATGCTTGCGATGCTGTAAACAAATCAGGAAAAGACGCTTTGAATGCTTTCGCAGAAGGTGACGAAATGAGAATGATGTTAATGGGATTAAAACGATTTACTAAACACGCTCCCTTCAATGCAAAAGAAGCAAGACAAAGAATTGCAATCAGGTTAATTGAGAAAAATGAATACTGCTATTAAGAAGCAATATAGTTAAAGTTATTTGGTGCATTAAGTCTAATTCATTGGACTTAATGCACACTTTTCTCAGTGCAAAATAGCATTATTAAGCCACCGTTCCTTGGCAACTAGATCCAGCTCCTGCGGAGCATCCATAACAATGTTGTGAAACTACCACCTCTCTTTTCCTCAGCTCCTCAAGATTAAAGTCTGCAATGTGCTGAACCGATGAAGCTGTCTTCAGTTGTAACATTTGATTGAAATCGCAATCATATAAGTTACCGTCCCAACTAACTGAAATAGTATTTCGACACATTAGGTTTTTCACCGTATAAGGATTATATGACGAAATTAGTTTGTCCATGTATTCCTCAAATCGTTCACTCGCAACTAAAAAATCTAAAAACCGACTTATAGGTAAGTTTGTGATAGTATATAACTGATTAAAAACTATCCCGAAATTTTGTTGTAATTCTTTTTTATAATCTAGCTCTAGACTATGTTGATCACCCGGCAAAGATGCTCCTCCTGGATTAA
>Ga0181564_10001822_pt1 | contig 18935 bp, 24 predicted proteins | sample 011ome_24_FD_134512 | JGI IMG/M metagenome (GOLD analysis project Ga0181564, IMG submission 134512) | Coastal salt marsh microbial communities from the Groves Creek Marsh, Skidaway Island, Georgia - 011513CT metaG (megahit assembly) | ecosystem: Environmental > Aquatic > Marine > Intertidal...
AAAAATCAAAATTAAATCCCCTAGTAAACCCAGTTGCTATTTCAATATTGATAGTTTCTGGAATTTTAATTGGAACCAATGTTTCTTATGAGCGATATTTTAACGGCGCTAAGTTTATTCATTTTATGTTAGGACCAGCAACCGTTGCCCTTGCCATTCCCATTTATAAACAAATAGCCTTAATTCGAAAAGAAGCTTCGAGTATTTTTATTTCTTTAGTTTCGGGATCATTGTTTGCAATTTTTAGCACTTATTATTTTGCAAAATGGTTTCATTTAGATTTAGAAATTATTTATAGCATGATGCCAAGATCAGTAACGGCACCTATAGCCATGGGTATTTCTGAATTAATTGGTGGTGTGCCATCACTGACTGCAATTATAACTATTATAACTGGAATTGTAGGCGCTTCTTTTGGAACCTTTGCGTTAGATATTTTACGAGTGAAAGATATGACAGCTAGAGGTTTTGCTTTTGGTTTGGCAAGTCATGGAATTGGTACAGCAAGAGCAATGAGTAGAGATGAAACAGCAGGTATTTTCGCAGCTTTAGCTTTAGGCTTAAGTGGTATCGCTACCTCAATCATAATTCCATTATTATTTAAATTAATTAATTTTTAATTTAATTTTAAAATCTCTTTTAAAAATATTATAAATTCTATTGAAATGGAGACCTTTTCTTACAACACTCATATTACGAAAATCAATTTGAGTACTTGATAATGATAAGCCATCTTTATCTATAGTTTTTCCTTTTTTAAAAAATTCACAAGGGCCATAGTTAATTATAATGTCTGCTATTTGTTTAACCTTGGGTTCAATATCTTCTACTCTGTATTTCGTTCCTTGCTGAGATAAATTAGCAGAGGAAGCGATTAGGGGAAAATTATGTTTCAAGCTTAATTTTGCAATTTCTTTTCTTAAGGATCCACAGTTTAAAAGTAAATTTACAGTATTATTTTTGGTAGCAAGTTTTTTTGCAAAAGAAGTAAGATTAAGCATTAAAGGATGCTTTTGCTTGAAAGGAGCAATAATCGAAATTGGTAAATTATATTTTTTAGAAAATGTTTTAATAATCTCTTTCTTTTTTTTACTTAAGATATGCAACTCCTCATGAGTTTTTTCATAGGCAACAATTCCACTGGGGCGTTGCAAACTTCTTTTTTTTGCTAAATAAACTTTTTTAAGAGCTTTATCTGTTCCGCTTACAATTGCGTAGGCATTTCGCATATATACGATTGCCACACCGCCTTTTTGTAGGACTTCAAATACTCGTTTTGCATCTTTGCTATAGTTTTTTTTCATCGGGAAAGCTTTTTGGCCATTATAAATAATTTAATCATTTTTGCTTCATTAATAATTCCGGTGTTAAAATTCCGAGGAGAAGTATGATATGAGCTAATTAAAATTTTATGATCCGGCATATGGTATTTTGCTCCGTGTTTAAAAATGATAGTTTTAGGTAGTTGGTATCTTTGTTTATAAAATTTTAATATTTCCTTGAATGCTACCTGTCCGATTGTAATGAATACTTTTGCCTTTGATAATAAAGATAGTTCACTTTCCAAGAAAGATGAGCAATTATTGAGTTCTGTCATGGTGGGCTTATCTTCGGGTGGCACGCATTTTAAAACATTGGTGATATAACAAGATAGTTGAAGGCCATCGTTGATATTATTGGACTCCGCTTGATTAGATAGGCCAGCTTTAAAAAGCGATCTATACAAAAGATCACCCGATTTATCCCCTGTAAATACCCTTCCTGTTCTAGTTGCTCCATGAGCTGCTGGAGCAAGGCCAAATATAACAATTTTTGCATTAATATTCCCAAAACCTGGGGTTGGCTTTCCCCAATAATGTTCTTTTTCAAACTGTTTTTTTTTATTTGTTACAATTTTATTTCTAAAAGTAACAAGTCTTTTACATTTTCTGCAGTTGATAATCTTTTGTTGTAACTCTGATAATTTCATAAGCATAGTTTTTGGTGATCCCGGAGGGAATCGAACCCCCAACCCTCAGTTTAGGAAACCGATATTCTATCCAGTTGAACTACGGGATCACTTAATTTTTTATAGCAGTTTTTTATGTTCGATCAATGTACATCGATTCATAATAATAATTGTATTGGACTGTTCTGCTAAAGCTTTTGATTGATCGCATTGAATACCAAGTTGTAACCAAATAAATTTTATTCCTAATTGAATTGCTGATTTAGTAATTTCCAAAGCTTCTGCAGATGGTCGAAAGATATCCACCATATCTATAGGCTGATTAATTTGGTTCATGGATTTAAATACTTTTTGATTTAAAATAGTTTTTCCCTCATATTTAGGATTTATAGGAAATACGGTGTAATGGTTTTCGAGTAAATATTTCATAACATAATGGCCCGCTAATTCTTCCCTGGGACTTGCACCAATGATGGCAATCGATTTACTCTCAGTTAAAGCTTTTTTGATATTTTGATTTTCAGTATCTATTTCTGGCATACTACAGGGAGAAGAAAATAGTTCGGACATGCATTATAATATTAATTCTTCACCAGGTTTTAAAATAATTAATTCAGAGCTACTTCCTTGTACCAAGGATTGATCTATGGGTTGTTTAATTAGATCAAAAGTATTGTAATGAATGGGAACAACTTGTTTTGGGTTGAGAAGTTGAATTGCTTTATTAGCTTCATAAGGGCCCATCGTATAATGAGCGCCAACTGGAAGAAAAGCTATATCGATAGGATACATATCTCCAATTAATTTCATATCACCAAATACACTGGTATCACCTGCATGATAAATGGTTTTGTTTTGGTAAAAAATTAATACTCCACTTGGATTAGAACTCATTGAATGAAATGCTGGAGTAAACACAAGATGTAAATTATTTAATTGAACTTTTCCACCCATGTTGCATCCAATCGTTTTGGTGCAGCCTTTTTTTTCAAGTTCTTTAATAGTCTCTACAATTCCCACCACGGTAGCATTAGTATTTTTAGCAATAAGAGGAATATCATCTACGTGATCAAAATGATTATGAGTTGGAATAATATAATCTGCTTTTTTAATATCTTCTGCTTTTATGGTTGCCAAAGGATGGCCTAGCCATGGATCAACCAAAATAGTTTGGTCACCTTCAATGCTGATACCTGAGTGACCATAGTAATGAATTTTCATATAAATAATTAGGTCAATTATATATGTTATTCGCCAACATATACAGAGACGCCACGTTTATTAAGGTCAATTTTAAAGCTTTTATTTAATGGCGGAAAAGCTCTTTGTTGGCAGTCCATTCTAGTACATGTTCTGCAGTTAACTCCAATAGGAACTGCAGCATTATCATCTTTTAAATTAAGCTCGTCCGCATACACAAAGTGTTTTGCATGTTTTGCTTTGCAACCAAGTCCAATACTCACCATGCTCCGATAAATACCATGTCTGCCAACACCTTTTTCTATTGTTCTTGCAATGCATACATATTTTTCTCCGTCGGTCATTTTAGAAACGGCACAATGAATTTTATTAGGAGTTATAAAGGAAGAATGGATATTCCATCTAGGACAAGCACCACCATACCTTGGAATTTGAATACCTGACAAAGATAAACGTTTAGAAATATTTCCAGCAATATCAACTCTTAACATATGAAAAGGAATTCCTTTCATATTAGGATCCTGTAAACAAGTAACCCGATGCGCAACTTGTTCAAAAGAAGTAGCAAAAGAATGTTGTAATAATTCTAAATCATATCGATGCTTCATACATTCTTCATAAAATAATTTATAAGGCATTAAAATAGCAGCCGCTGCATAATTAATAAGAGCCACCGTTGCTAATGTTTTTGCCTCAGATGATTGAAAGGGATAATGTTCAAGATAGCCATTAATAATTGTGATAGCTTCTAATTGAACAATTTGTGATGCAACATAAAGTTTTTTTGTTTCAAGGGTTAAATAATCTGAAAGAAATAAAATTTTTCTTGTTTGGTCAAATTTTTTTACAAAAGGATCATTGTGTTTAGGAATGATTTCCTCTACTTTTATTTTGTGTTTCTTTTTTAAATACTCTCCCAGCAAAACGTATCTTGCTCTATTGTTATTTTGTATTTCTGAAAAAACTTGATTAGCATATTCTTCTAAAAGTGGAAAAAAATTTTGTTTGTCTTGCAAAAAGTCAGCAACGGTTTCCCCAGGAAAATTTGATTTATTATTACTAACATTTTGTTCAGAAATATTTTCAACTTGATCAAAAGCATTTTTATTATTTTTTTTAAATTCATCACCTAATCGAACCATAGCTTTTGCAATAAAAGGATTAACATCTACAAAAGATTTTACATCTAAGTTTTTTATATCCAAATCTTCAAAAATGTTTTCTCCTAGTAGCTCCATAATATCGTGATAGAGGTTGGTATTGTCTTTAGGAGACAATTCTCTTAAATCAATGTCTAAAATTTCTGGAATTTTTAACAAAAGTTCTACGTTGATATTTCTTTTTCCCGATTCAATAAGGTTCAGGTAGCTTGGAGAAATAGAAAGTTTACCAGAAAGTTCAGCTTGGGAAATACCTTGTTTTCTTCTTGCCTCTTTAATTTTAAAACCAATTTTATTTTTCATAATTTACAAAATTTACAAATTGTAAATTTATGTTTATCTAAAATTTACAAAATTTTCAATATAATTGGCTATTTTTATTGATAATTAATATTTTGTAAATATTGTAAATTTATAAACAAAAAAGGAGAAGTAACATGCCATTAAGAGAAAAACACAACATCAAAAGCAATTGTGTGACTTTAGATGACAGTTTTTATGATGAAACTGATTATCAACAAGACATTGAAGCGATGGATGAAAAGGAAAAAGAGATCGTTAGAGATGTTTTTAGCAATTCAATGAAAGCTGTTTATAAAACCGGAGAAGCTTTTGTTAACGAACTAAGACAAAAAATAAGAATTTAATTTATTATTAATTTAGAAAGGGAACTATGAAAAACGCAAGTATAGAAACGATAGATAATCAAAGATTTGAAGGAATTAAAAGAGATTATACAGAAAAAGATGTGCAAAAATTACGAGGAACTTTTGATGTCGATTATACTGTTTCTAAAAAACTTTCTAAAAAATTGTGGAAATTGTTAAGAACAGAAAAATTTGTAAATACATTAGGTTCTTTATCAGGAAACCAGTCTGTTCAGCATGCCAAAGCAGGATTAAAAGCGATATATTTATCAGGCTGGCAAGTTGCTGCAGATGCTAATAGTGCTGGCGAAATGTATCCAGATCAAAGTTTATATCCCTACGATAGCGCACCTAAATTAGTTGAAGGAATGATTAATGCTTTAATGCGTGCGGATCAAATTCAACATATGGAAATCTTAGAAGGGAAAATGAAAGAATCAGAGGCTGTTGATTATCATATGCCTATCGTTGCTGATGGTGAGGCAGGGTTCGGTGGACCTCTGAATGTATTTGAGTTAACGAAAAAATTTATTAAAGCTGGAACAGCAGGAGTTCATTTTGAAGATCAGCTTGCGTCGGAAAAAAAATGTGGTCACATGGGTGGAAAAGTTTTAATTCCTACACAAAATGCAGTTCGTAATTTAAAATCAGCAAGACTTGCAGCCGATGTTTGTAACGTACCATTGGTTATCTGCGCAAGAACAGATGCTAATGCCGCCAAATTAATTACCAGCGATGTTGATGAGAATGACAAGCCTTTTTTAACAGGAAAAAGATCCCCAGAGGGATTTCATTATGTTAAACATGGTTTGGATCAGGCAATTTCTAGAGGTCTTGCTTATGCTCCTTATTGTGATGCTATTTGGTGTGAAACATCTACACCTGATTTAGGAGAGGCAAAAGAATTTGCAGATGCAATTCATGCGAAATTTCCTGGAAAATTATTAGCGTATAATTGCTCACCATCTTTTAATTGGAGAAAATATTTATCTGATCAACAGATGTTGCAATTCCAAGATAAAATTGCTGAAATGGGCTATAAATATCAGTTTGTAACCCTTGCTGGTTTTCATGCTCAAAACTATACTATTTTCAATCTTGCCAAAGAGTACAAGAAAGAAGGTATGTTGGCGTACTCAAGATTGCAGCAGCAAGAATTTGATGCTGAAAAAGATGGATATACAGCAGCAAAACATCAAAGAGAAGTTGGAGCTTCATATTTTGATGAAATATCTAATATTTTAAGTGCAGGGCAATCTTCTACTACAGCTCTGAAAGGATCAACGGAGTCAGAGCAGTTTTATGAAGAAAAAGCTGCAATCGAAAAAACAGTAGCCGCGTAGTTTTATTTCTCTGTTAGACTGGGTGGGGCTTTTAATTGCTCCACCTAGACCAGGGGTCATTTTGCCTATCTTACAAAAATTATAAAGATGATAAATAGCGAGGATGAAAAAAATTGTCTTTGCACTTTCTATTCTATTTTTTAGCACTTATGCCAATGCCCATATTCAACATTATAACAAACTCAATGTTATTAAATTTGATATTTTTAGAAACGATAGCCTAGTTGGTTATCATAATATTATTTTTTCAAGGTCTGAAGGAAAAACTATTGTAAAAAACGAAATTAATTTTGACATAAAAAAATTAGGAATTTCTTTTTATAAATATATTTCTGAGGGAACGGAAATATACGCTGAGGACGGCTCTTTGCTAAGTTTTGTATCGAAAACATCAGATAATGATAAAATCAAAACTTGCAATATTCAAAAACAAAGCAATAATTACAAAATTGAGGGAACGCAGTTTAATGGAGATTTTGATAAAGATTTTGTCATTTCATCTTATTGGAATCATGAAATTTTAAAAAAAAATATTCAAGTTTCTGGAATTAGTTGCTCTATTCGAAATCAAAAAGTTTCATTTATTAAAAATGAAATAATCGATGTTAAGGGAGAAAAAACAGAAACATTATTATTTGATATTCAGGGTGATAATTTAAATACACAAGTGTGGTATAGAAAAAAGGATTGGGCCATTGTAAGGCAAGTATTAAATCGACAGGGTGTATGGCGATATGAAATTCGCGAACTTAACTAGGATTTTGTTTTAAAAATTCAATGTAGGTTATAACCTCATCGAATTGTTCATCTTTAATATCTTTATAGCTATTATTAAATTTAGTTTTGACGCATAAAGCAACATGAGCGTAGGGATTTCTACCTTTGGGGTGATTGGGGTGATCTGGTAACTGACCTTGTAAATAATCACCAGCTTCCTGAATAATTTTCCAGAGTTTACTTGCATTTTCTTTATTCATATTATTCTGCTAGTTCGTAGATAAATGCCTTTTTTTTAGTTCCATTAGTCAAATAAACTTGTGTAATTACTCTTCGATAATAGCAACCTTCATACTCATCAATAGTTTTAATAACGCGCATTAATTGCTTGGATTGAAAAAGCATCCCATTTATTTTTTTGCCTTTCGGATTTAGCTTTAGAACAGGATAGCCCATTTTGGCAATTTTAGCCTTGGTAATAAAATTACCGAATACATAAGCTTTCTTCCAAGTTCCGTTTAAATTGGCCAAATAGTGGTCGCTTTTTCCACCTAATCGCAATGTTCCGTAGGTAAAAAGTGAGTCTAGAGATTTCATATTTTAACAAAATATAAATTATTTTTTCAGATACCAATATCAATTTCATCAAGAGGTTTTAAGTGTGTTATAAAAAGATATGGAAAGTAAAAAAATAATTTGGATCACTGGAGCGAGTAGTGGAATTGGAAAAGCATTAGCTATTAAATTTGCTCAACAAGGATGGATTGTAGCAGCTTCAGCAAGAAGGTCTGACTTGCTTAAAGAGTTGCAAAAAGAGTACAATAGTATTTATCCTTTTTCCCTTGATGTAACCAATATCGAACAGTGCAAAACCGTTTTTAATAATATCAAAGAACAATTTAAAGATATTGAAATCTGTGTATTTGGAACCGGAATGCATGATCCTAAATCAGAAAAAAAATTTAACTTAGAAAAAATAAGACAAATTATGGAAGTTAATTATTTTGGAACCATGAATTGTATCAATGCTGTTCAAGAATATTTTGCTCAACAACAAAAAGGTCAGCTATCCATTATTTCATCGGTAGCTGGTTATAGAGGCTTACCAGCAGCAGGCGCTTATTGCGCATCAAAATCTGCACTTTCTAGCTTTGTTGAAAGTTTTTATTTCGAAATGAAAGCACATAATGTCCGTGTTTCTCTCATTTGTCCTGGTTTTATCAAAACTCCTATGACGGACCAAAATGATTTTCCGATGCCGATGATTAAATCACCAGAATTTGCAGCGAATGAGATTTATAATGGCCTGATCAATAGTAATTCTTTTGAAATTCATTTTCCAAAAGCATTTACTTTTATGATGAAAATTTTACAGCTTCTTCCCAATAGACTATATTTTTGGCTTACAGAGAAGATGATGAAAAAAATTAATTATTAATTTTTCTTAAAAAAAACTGTTAATTCGCCCACTTTAAATCCAAACTTAGTAAGAGTTGCTCTGTTGATTGCCATCTCTTCGTCTTGTTTAAAGATCCAGTCATCAAAATTAACTTTGATCGTAGTTCCTTTGAAAGGAACGTTTAAACTGTATTCGAATTTAAAGGCAGACCCATACTGGAATCCTTTAGCAACACCAACTACATCAGGAGCCGTGCCTTCGTAAGTATGTTGATCAATTTTTTTTATTTTCCAAACTCTTTTTTGTTGTTCACCATCAGTCCAATAAAAATCTTCTTTTAAAGTAAGAATATCTCCTTCTAAAGTGCCTACCATATCAGCCTTGAATTGTCTGGTAACATTGCCTTGGCGGTCTTGCAAAAGTCCCCAAGCTTTTACAGGTCCTTGAAAATACTGTTCAATGACCATGGTTGGTTTGGTATTTTTAAAATCTTCTGGTTTCATAGAGCTGCCCGATACACAGCTTGTAATGAAGAACAAAGAAATGATCAATAGAGAGGTCCTGATAGTTTTCATGATATATATCTTTCTGTTTAGTGTTGGTTACGCATAGAGAGTTGAATTAAATCTATATTTTTGGATTTAAATCCTGCTTCACAATAAGCAAGATAAAACTCCCACATTCTTTTAAAGGTTACATCGAAACCTTGCTTAGTAATTAAATCCCACTTCTGATTAAATTGATCTCTCCATAATTTTAAGGTTTTGGCATAATGATCCGAATAAGAGTTGTATTCATGCAATTCTAACCCGTTAGTCTTTGCAAGATTAATCATGGCTTTTTTGGAAGGCAAAAAGCCTCCAGGGAAAATATATTTTTGAATAAAGTCTTGTTTATTTTTGTAGCGGTCATAAAGATCATCGTGAATAGTAATCGCCTGGATAGCAGCTTTGCCATTAGTAGTAAGATTATTTTTAATTGTTTTAAAATAATCTTGAAGATAGTTTTGACCAACAGCCTCGATCATTTCAATAGAAGCAATGGAGTCATATTTATCTTTTAAATCTCTATAGTCTTTTATTTCAATTTTTACTTTGTCATTTAGTCCTGCTTTAAAGATTCTTTCCTTGGCGAAGTCGTATTGTTTTTGAGATATGGTAATGCAATCTAATTTTATATTATAATTTTTACCTAAATATTCAGCAAAACCACCCCAGCCACAACCTATTTCTAAAACACGACTATTTTCTTTAGGCTGAAGAAGATTTATGAGTTTTTGGTACTTATTATTCTGTGCCTTGCTTAAGTCTTGCTCTTCACTTTCAAAAATAGCACTAGAATAAGTTTTGGTTTCATCCAGCCATAAAGAGAAAAAATTATTTCCTAAATCATAATGTCTTGCAATGTTTTCTTTACTTCTACCTCTAGTATTTTTGATAAATTTATTTTTAATAAAATTGATAAATGAAAAATCAAATAGACCAAAAAATTTATAGATAGTTGAAATATTTTTAGCTCCTAACTCAACCAAATCCGCAAGACTGCTAGTTTCAAAATGATCTTGCATGTAGCTTTCCCCAAGGCCGATACAATCATTTTTTAGCAAATTATAAGTAAAACTTGGATGCTTGATTGTTAAACTTACTTTTAAATGGTCCTGTTTATTACCAAATTTAACAATAGTTCCATCTAATTTGGTAACAGTGAGATGACCATGACGGATGGTCTTTAGTGCATTAAATACCACTAAGTCTGATAGGGTGTAAATAATCATTAATTTTCTAAAGTAATATTATTTTTAATTTTTATATTTTTGGAAACTAGTTTAATTTTTTTTAACCATAACTTTATTGCCTCAAAATGTATAGCTACAATAATTTTAAAGGTCATTAAGGGATGTTTCAAGTATGTTTTCATCAAAGAATAATTGGATAATATTTTTTTAGTTCCTTCTTGAGAAGCATATAAAATTTTCCCCTGCTCATCATGTTGATTGATAATTACAGATAATCTATCTCCAGGATTTGCAATTTTAAAAAAATATTTACATTTCATTTCTAAAAAAGGAGAGACATAGAATTTCTTATTGCAGTTATGGGTTAGTACTAGTTTATTATTTTGGACTTTAAAAATATAAGTGTGCTGTTCTCCAAAAGTATTTTTTACTTCGTAAAAAATAGAAATTAGTTCTGACTGGTGATTATAAATAAAAAAAACACTTAAGGGATTAAAGACGTAGCCAAAAATTCTCGGATAACATAAAATTTTCACTTTAATATTAGCATGAGGAATTTTATTTTTTTTAAGATTACTAATAATCCAATTTTTAATTGCAGTTCCATTTCTAGGACCATGATCTTCATCATAAAAGCTAACGATGTTAAATTTATTGTAGGAAAAAATAGTTAAGTGTTTATCCAGATCATTTAAATGATCGATATCTAAGAATAGCGAGAATACTTTGTATTTAAAATAATGAGTTTTTGGTTTAAATCTTTTGTGAATTACATTTCCTTCGTAGATACAAGAATGATCAATCATTAATACTTTTTAACATATCTATAGATGATTTGATCCCATCTTCATGAAAACCATAACCAAAATAACTGCCACAAAATAAAATATTGTCTTTATTTTGGATATCTTTGAGAAGATTTTGATGTTCTAGCGTATTAAGATCATAGTAGGGATGAGTAAAGCTAACTTTTTTAAAGATTGTGTCTTCTCGTATCTCTTCCAAAGGGTTAATGGTTAAAAAAATGTTTTTTTCAATAGTAAGATTTTGTAGTTTGTTTAACCAATAGGTAACTGAAGTGACTTTTGGATTATTAATATTCATGAGCGAATTCCAAGAGCACCATGCTTTTTTATTTGCTGGCATCATATTTTCATCAGAGTGAATGACTGCAATATTATCCCTGTAATTGAAATGTTGTAAAATTTTTAGTTCAGTAGGCAAAGGTTCTGCCAATAGCTTGAGGGTAATATCAGCATGAGTGGCCATTACCACTTTATCATAAACTTTAGATTGATGATCTATTCCATAGATTACTTTTACTTTATTATTCTCTCTTTGAATTTGTTGGACTGGCAAATTAGAAAAACAAGCACCACTAATTTGCTTGATAATTGTATCTACATAGGTTTTGCTTCTATTACTGACTGTATACCATTGCGGTCTATTAAATAATTTGAACAATCCATGATTTTTAAAAAAACTTATAAAAAATCGAAGTGGCATTTGAGCGGACTCATAAGGTGGCATAGACCAGATGGCTGATACCATAGGTATGATATGAAAATTGATAAAGTATTCAGATATATTTATTTTTTTTAGATAATCTCCTAATGTAAATTGATCAAATTCATTAGGATTGAGATTATCGCATTTTGAATAAAAGCTAATGATTTCAAAAAACATTTTAATAAATTTAGGATTTAATAAATTGCTTCGATTAGAAAATATTCCTCCTAAGCCTTGACCGCAATATTCAATATTACTTCCCTTCACCGAAACTGAAAAAGACATATCACTTTTTTCAATTTGAATTTGATTGTCTAAAAAAAATTGAATGAGATTGGGGTAAGTTTTTTTATTAAAAACCATAAATCCAATATCTACTAACACTTCCTTATTATGCTCATATTGAACCGGAAGAGTATAGGCATGACCACCAAAATGATTATCTTTTTCATATAAATCTACTTGGTGTTTTTTAGATAAATAATATGCTGCACTTAAACCTGAAACTCCTGATCCTATAACTGCAATTTTCATTTAAATATTTAATTTCTATAGATTATGAGTATAAAGTATAACAACTATGGTAGCCAAAGTTTTTTATAATCAATCGTGCAGTATTTGTAGAGCAGAAATTAATCATTATAAAAAAATCACTAAAGACGAATTTGATTTTGTGGATGTAACCAATAACGAAATGGCAAAAGTTCAAACAAAATCAGATGCCGCTACTTTAATAAGAAGAATGCATGTAATAGAAAATGGACATCTGTATGCTGGAGCGAAAGCATTTATAATTGTTTGGTCTAAAATTCCAAGGTATCGATGGTTAGCAAAAATTCTTGGTTTGCCGGTTATTTTTACCTTATTTCATCTTGTTTATGAATTTGTGGCTTTCATTCTTTTTTTAAAAAATAAAGGACAGCTCTCATCAAACAAATAGGGGTCACTCTACTATTCAAGCATAGCAATACTCATTTTGCCAAGTAGAACAGTATTTGACTTTAGCTACTTTTTTCTATCTAAGACGAGATGTATTTGCTTATGCAAATACACAATTACTAATAATAACAAGAAAGTAAAAAATGAGTCTAAAAGGAAAAGTAAAATGGTTTAATGAAAAAAAAGGTTTTGGTTTCATTGAACGCGAAGACGGAAAAAAAGACGTATTCGTACATATCTCTGCAGTCCAAGCGGCTGGCTTAGATTACTTAGATGAAGGAAGTTCTATTAATTTTGACGTAGAAGACGGCCCTAAAGGACCTTCTGCAGTAAATCTAAAGCAAGAATAATCCCAATCAACAATAGTGAGGAGGCCCGTTTTGGGCATACATTACAATTATAAAGCAAAGCGTGGAGAACGCGCGATGCAAAAAGAGCAAAAGCGAAAAGATCGTTTAGCTTCCAAAAAATTGAAACGGGCCCCTTTAACTAGCATCTCTACCTTTGATTCATCTGCACCTAGACCGAAAAGAATAGAAATGCATGATATCAATAAAACAGTTACCCTCGAAGATCTTACCAATCCTGATAATTAATCAGTTCTTTTTCATTTCTTTTTCAATATAAAAATTCTATTATAAGTTTTGCATGTACCAAAATTTTAATTGGAAGTGGAATAATTTAGTTTTTGTTGGAAGATTGCTTACATCATCATTATTTTTTATGTATGTGGGCTCATTACCATTTTTATTAGAAAGTTGGAATTTGAGTGCAAGTACTGCAGGATTAATTCAAACCGCCATTGTTGCCGGATTTGCTTTATCATTATTTATTTCCTCTTATTTATGTGACTATTTTAATCCAAATAAAATTTTAATTATTTCTGCCATAGGCAATGTAATCGCAGGTCTTTTTTTTTATTTTATTGCTAAAGATTTTATTAGCGGATTAATTTGCAATTTATTACTAGGTCTATTTCAAGGAGGTATTTATGGTCCTTCTATGATTTTAGTATCAGAACAGTTTGAAAAAAAACACAGAGGTCTTGCCATGGGATCTATGCTGGCAGGACAGTCTTTTGGTTATGCACTTTCATTATCTTCTAGTTTTATTTTATCTAATCTTTATTCACCATCAGTCGCTTTTTTATTTTGTTTGAGCTGTGCATTTTTAGGAATTATTCCTTTTTTGATTGCGCTTCAAAAAGATTTACGCAAACAATATGTATTTGATCATTCCGTGAGTTACTTTCACTCTAAAAAATCCAGTCAAAATAAACTTCTTGTAAGTGGGTACACGGCTCACTGCGTAGAATTATTTGGTATGTGGTCTTGGCTGCCAGTCTTTTTATCTTTTGTATTAATTAAAGATATAACCATAAGTCCTTTAGTTTTAGGAGTTATGATAGGATTAGTTTTGCATTTATCAGGTGTGTTTGCCGGTTTAACGGGAGGTATGTTAGCGGATCAATTTGGAAGAAAAAATATTTTAGTTATTTTCGCATTAACAAGCTCAGTATTATCCTTTACCATTGGCTGGACTTCAGACTGGCATTGGGGTGTTATTTGTCTTATCTGCATTGTGTATAGCTTTTTTACCATTGGTGACTCAGGAGTGTTAACGGCAGCATTATCAGAGAGTACAGATAGAAATTTTTTAGGAAGAGCGCTCGCGTATCGGTCAATCATAGGAATGGGCCTTGGTTCTTTCACTCCTGGTATTTTTGGCTTCATTCTTGACTGGACCAACAATCATCAAAGCATTTCACAAAACACAAATTGGATTTATGCATTTTCTTTTTTAGGTGTGGCTGGTTTGATTGCCACCTTAAATGTATACCGGACAGATAAATCAATTATTGGATAAAAAACTTTCATATCCAAGTCCACCAAGCCCATGATTTATTTGAAGAAATTATTTTAAAGCCTCCTAAAATAAGCCTTAATTTAGGATAGATATCGCTTCCTAACAAAAGGAATAATATGAAAAAACTACTAGTACTAGTAACTATCTTGTCTGCTTTTGCATTTAATGCTCATGCAGGAAGTCACATGAAAAAAGGCGATGTGTCCAAAACAGACTATCTAAAACAAGCAGAAGCTCGTTTTGATAGAATGGATGCTGACAAAGATGGGATCCTAACTGTTGCTGAAAAAAAAGCTTATAGCGCTAAATTAAAAGAAGCAAGAGAAGCTAAAAAGGCAAAAGAAGGCAAAAAACCTCAAACTAAGTAATTGTTTTATTCAGCGGTGTGACCCACCGCTGAAAACAAATCTCAAAAATCACTAGCTTTTAAAAACATAGCATGTATTAAGGGGCGCATTATGGATTTAAAATTAAGAAACATCGCGATTATTGCCCATGTCGACCATGGTAAAACTACTTTGTTAGACAACATTATGAAACAAAGTGGGATGTTTAGAGATAATCAGGCAGTAGCTGAGCGTCTGATGGATTCTGGAGACTTAGAAAAAGAAAGAGGAATTACTATTCTTGCCAAACCTACTTCTGTGAAGTGGAAAGATGTACGATTAAATATTATTGATACTCCAGGCCACGCGGATTTTGGTGGAGAGGTGGAGCGTGTTCTAGGAATGACCGATGGAGTTATTTTATTAGTGGATGCCGCTGAAGGACCAATGCCTCAAACTAAATTCGTTTTAGGAAAAGCATTAAAACAAGGACTTCGTCCTATCGTTATCATTAATAAAATTGATAGACCTGATGGAAGACCCAAAGAAGTAATTGATGAAGTATTTGATTTATTTGTTTCGTTAGACGCAACTGATGCACAATTAGATTTTCCTATTTTGTATGCATCGGGAAGAGCAGGCTGGTGTGTAAAAGAATTAGAAGACCCAAGAGAAAATTTACATCCCTTATTAGATTTAATTTTAACCCATGTGCCTGAGCCATCTGTGGATCAAGGTAAATCATTTGCAATGCTAGTGACTTTATTAAGCTCAGATTCTTATTTAGGAAGATGTTTAGTAGGAAGAGTTATTCATGGATCAGCGAAAATTAATGACACGGTAAAAGCAATTAATTTAAAAGGTGAGCAAGTAGATGAAGGTAGATTAACTAAACTATTTACATTTGCAGGAACAGACCGAATTATTGCTGATAAAGTGACGGCTGGAGATATTGTTTGTATTGCAGGATTATCAGATGCATCCGTTGCTGATACTATTTGTGATCCTTCAGTAACAGAACCTTTACAATCTACTCCTATTGATCCACCTACAATGTCAGTAACGATCACAGTTAATGACTCTCCATTTGCAGGCAAGGATGGAAAAAAAGTTACATCCACAGTTATTAGAGAACGATTGATGAAAGAAGCAGAAAGCAATGTTGCCATAACCTTTAAAGAAAATGACGGAAGAGATTCTTTTGAAATTGGAGGGAGGGGAGAGCTGCAAATTGGTGTTTTGATCGAAACAATGAGGAGAGAAGGATTTGAATTAACTGTTTCAAGACCTAAAGTATTATTTAAAACAGAGAATGGTCAAAAACTAGAACCAATGGAAGAAGTAACCATTGACGTTGATGAAGAATTTGCAAGTAACGTAATTGATAACATGAATCAAAGAAAAGCTGAGATGACCGATATGCGAGACATGGGAGCTGGAAAAAAACGAATTATTTTTAAAGCACCATCAAGAGGATTAATTGGCTATCAAAGTAGATTTTTAACAGACACTAAAGGCACGGGAGTATTGAATAGAATTTTTCATTCTTATGGTCCTTTTAAAGGAGAAATTGTTGGAAGAAGAAATGGAGCTTTAATTTCGATCGAAACAGGAAAAGCAGTTGCTTTTGCCATCTTTAATTTACAAGATCGAGGACGAATGTTTATCGAGCATAACACAGACGTTTATATGGGAATGATTGTAGGGGAGCATTCTAGAGACAATGATTTAGAAATTAACGTAATGAAGGGTAAAAAACTAACTAATATGCGAGCGTCTGGAAGCGATGAAGCAGTAACTTTAGTTCCGCCTGTTAGGATGAGTTTAGAAGAAATGATGGCTTACATTAATGAGGATGAATTATTAGAAGTAACACCTAAGTTTTTACGCTTAAGAAAAAAATATCTTATTTCTCATGAGAGAAAGCGTTATGAAAAAACAGCTTCATAAATTATTACCAACAACTACTGTTAATAACTAAAGCATATTCAAAAAGATGTTCTTGTTTTGATTCTGTAAAGGACTCTATTTGAAACTTTAGATTGCTTTACTTATCCACTTTGTGGGTACTTTAAGCAGCTCGGGATAATTTCAATTCACTCCAAATTTGGTCAAGAGCCTCAACCAAGTACTTCATTTTTTCATCATCGTGATAAGGAGTAGGAGTAAATCTTAATCTTTCAGTTCCTTTAGGAACCGTAGGATAGTTGATAGGCTGCACATAAATAGAAAAATCATTTAATAATATATCTGAAATTTCTTTGCATCTTGCCGAGTCTTTCACCAACAATGGAACAATATGACTAGTGTTTTCAATAATAGGTAAATTTTTATCTAACATCAGTCGTTTAAGCTTTTGTGCTCGTTCATGCAGTTCTATTCGTAAAGAATTATTGTTTTTAACAACGCGAATACTGGCGATTGCTGCTGCAGCAATGCTTGGAGGCATAGAGGTTGTAAAAATAAATCCTGGAGCAAAAGATCTAATCACATCTGCAATATTTTTGTTTGCAGCAACATATCCTCCCATAATTCCAAATCCTTTAGCAAGGGTACCTTCAATAATATCTAATTCATCTGTAACACCCATCATTTCGGATAAACCGCCACCATGCTCTCCATACAGACCCACTCCATGAACTTCATCTAAATAAGTTAGAGCATTATATTTTTTTGAAACTTCTATGATTTCTTTAATAGGGCATAAATCTCCATCCATAGAATATACGGACTCAAAGGCTACAATTTTAGGATGTTCCTTAGGAGATTGTTTTAATAAATACTCCAAGTGATCTACATCATTATGTTTCCAAATATGTTTGTCTGATTTTCCGTTTTTTATTCCTTCAATCATTGATGCATGATTATTAGCATCCGAATAAATAATACAATTGGGCAAGAATCTGGAAAGCGTACTTAAGGCACATTCATTTGCAATATAACCAGAGGTAAAAATAAGAGCAGCTTCTTTGTGATGAAATTTACAAAGCTCTCTTTCTAATTCAACATGATAATTAGAAGTTCCAGAAATATTTCTAGTACCTCCCGCTCCAGCTCCCACAGCTTTAGCGGCATTTACAAATGCGCTGATCACTTCCGGGTGTTGACCCATTCCAAGGTAATCGTTGCTACACCATATGGTAACATCAGATTGTATACCAAGTTCATTATTAAAAACTGCTTTTGGAAACTCTCCACTTTTACGAGTGATATTATTAAATACTCGGTATCTACCTTCGCTTCTTAGTTGATTAAGAGCATTTTCAAAAACTGAGTTATAGTCAAATTTCATAATTTTTTTCCATGTATACTAAGACTGGAGCAGATAATCTATTGAACTTTTGGCTTAATAATTTTTCCATTTTCTAGTTTTGGCGGAAAATATTGTTTTCCAGCAGGTGCGTCACTAGTGAACCGATAAAAAAGAAGGACACAGGTGAGTAAAAATAAACTCGCCAAGGATAATTTGATAATAGGCCATTTGCCATCTGATTTTTTTATTACAACTGAGGATATATAAAAAATTACAAAAGGAGCAAGGATCGCAAGTGCTATTAAAATTTTATTAAGCATATGCTAGTGTACTAAGACATTATTTAAAAGCCAAGGCTTATAGTAATATTAAATTATGATTCGTAAGAAAAAATTTTCCATTACTGATCTTAAAAAAATTACTACGCGGCTAGAGCGGGTTAGAAAAAAAATTAAAAGTCCTGCAGCAGAGAGTTTTCAAATTGACTTAGAGCTTATTACTTTAATTAATAAACTTCAGGCTATTATTCAGTCTTTTAAAAAGTAGCGAACAAAAAAAATTAGTTGGTCCCAGCACAACTCCATAAAAGATTAAGATGGCCAAATAAGGAACGAGTACTGAGACCATCTTTAATATAGCAAAAAAATTTGAAAAAATTGTGACATTGGTAAAATTTTTTTTCCTTTATTTTTCTTGGTTTTTTTTCAAGAGTTTACGATGAATCAACTTTTAATTGCACATTTAATGATTAGTTTGCAAATAAGCTAAAAGACTTGCAAGTCCCGCAATCATAATTTGTCCGTCTAAAGAAAAGAGCATGTGAGGATAAACACCTATCAACCACCAAATGGCAGAAATAATAATATACCATATAATGCTTATTTTGCTGGTTC
>Ga0181564_10001825_pt1 | contig 18919 bp, 20 predicted proteins | sample 011ome_24_FD_134512 | JGI IMG/M metagenome (GOLD analysis project Ga0181564, IMG submission 134512) | Coastal salt marsh microbial communities from the Groves Creek Marsh, Skidaway Island, Georgia - 011513CT metaG (megahit assembly) | ecosystem: Environmental > Aquatic > Marine > Intertidal...
AGCGAAGTTTAACGGAAAAATAGACGCGGCATCTGGAGAGGAAAAAGAAGCCATGATTGCCGAAAGAGACAAAACAATCGCTGGATTGATTGCTGCCCTAGAAGAATCTGCGGCAGAGCACTTCAAGAATTACGACAAAACAACGGAGAAAAATTTAGTTTCCAATTTATTTGATTTGTACTACAACAAAGTAAACAAAGAACAGCATCCACCATTTTTTGCGGATGTAAAAAAGGCGAATTTTGATCGATACGCCAGAAAATTGGTGTGTAAATCACCGTTCATGAAAGAAAAGAAAATGAACAAAGTGATCGCTAAATTGAAAGCCGGAAAATCAATAGACATAGAGAATGATAGAGCCATAAAAGCGGCAACAGACTTTATCTCCATGTATTTTGGTTCCTCATCCAAATTTGCTGAAGCGGAAGAAAACATGGAAGAAGGGTACAGATTATTCGTAGAAGGGATTAGAAGAATGCAACCAGAAAAGAGTTTTTACCCCAATGCAAATTCTACACAGCGATTGACTTATGGTAGCGTAATGTCTTACAATGTAAGCGACAAAGTGAGAGATATTGTACGAAGTCAAGACGGGTTAGATACATACTATACTACCATGGATGGACTGATGGAAAAGGAAATTCCAGGAGATCAAGAGTTTAGTCTTCCTCCAAGGTTAAAAGAATTATACGAGAAGAAAGATTACGGGCAGTATGCTGATGCTTCGGGGAATTTGAGAGTAAATTTCTTAACTAATAACGACATTACAGGAGGTAACTCTGGAAGTCCTGTAATAGACGGAAATGGATACCTTATTGGTACTGCATTTGACGGAAACTGGGAAGCGATGAGTGGAGATATTTCGTTCGAAAACTCTGTTCAAAGAACTATTTCGGTGGACATTAGATACACCCTTTTTATCATCGATAAATATGCAGGCGCTGGACATTTAATTGAAGAAATGACAGTAATCAAATAATGGATTCCTACATCTGGATTCAAAAAAAGCTACTTGGAAACAAGTAGCTTTTTTTTGTTAGTTACTGTGCGATTGAGCAGTCTCAACCCAATGCTCTGCCAACGAATGAGGGTGAGCACCGATAGACTGAGCCAGATGCAATGCGAGTGACATCATGAGCACGCAGGCATCTTCTAATTGAGTGAGTGCGGTGATTTGCTGAAATTTTGCTTGTGCTTTATTCAGTAATAAAGTAACATGCTGGTGAGCAAATTCTGATGGGTTCTTTATGTCAGTAATAGCAGGATGAATCAATGCCTCGTGCCATTCCAAAGGAATCGAGTCCGCCAAGGCTCTGGGAGATAAAGAACCAAGCATTTTCCATTTATCTAACGCTCCAGAACTTCCAGAATCTGCCAATCCATTGTCTAGGTAGAGTTCAAACGCCACATCGGCTAACTTCTGCATTACCTCCAAATAATTATCTTGACCAGATTCGTACCGCTTAGTAGATTGGTCTTGAAGGTATTCTTCTACCGTAAATGAAGGAAGTTCGGTTACTACAGGGCAACCTTCCAAACAAGGGAAATTTTCACCCTCGTGGATGTATTGTACCTTTTCGTTCTGGATTTGCCTACCCAGCGGATACAACCTACATACCAGCGGTCGACCTTCATGAACACTACATCCAAAATCCTCGACATATTGACTGCAAGAGGGTTGATTTTTATATCCAATAGCTCCTTCAAATTTTAGTTTTATTCCTCCCCAGTCGCAAAATTCTTTGACAAAATCCTGTGTAGAAAGTCCTTTTGCTTTTGCAATAGTTGCCAATTCCCAAGGATTTATATGCACTGTTTTTCCATGGCAACAAGTTCCTGTTCGAGAGCAAGTAAGAGGAAGTGAATCTGAGAGATTTAGTTTTGTTACAATCATTTATTAATGAATTTATGAGAGCCATCACAACCCGGCATTTTTTTTGACAATCCACAAACACAATCATTTATTCCTTGTCCATTCAAAATGCGAGATTCATATTTCTCTATTCGAGAGATTCTTGTTTTGGATTGTTTGGCTCCTTTAAAAAATAAATTGTAACCTCTTTGTCGACCAGGTGTTAAACCTAAAAAGGCAATTTTGAACTTTTTGTCTTTTCTCATTTTTTCTTTGAGTTCATCCACAAAATTGACCTCCGAACTCTTCTTTAAGTCTACTTTTAATCCTAGCTTTTCGATTTCTATGGCCTCAAACAAATAGCGTTTTATCACCGATTCTGAAGCGATGATTTCCTCCAAAGAATAGAATTTCCAGTACTTCACAGATTGTGAGTTTGGACCTGGTGAAACCAGCACATTTTCTGAATCTTGGAGTAAAACTCCTTTGAGAAAACTCAGGGAACAATAGTCTTTAAAACAGCCAATTATAGCTACATTAGATTCGTTTAAATCAAAGCATGGAGTTTTCCATTTGAGTTCTTCATTTAGTCCACAATCAAGGGCGATTTCTCTTAGCTTTTGAGCTTCTTTACCCCATACTTTTTGTTGGTTCACAAACTGATTGATTTCTTCCTTCATCTCAATCGAGTTTGTATTTGTTTTTGTTGGAGTTTATCAAGAGGTAAGGAATTCCTATTACAAGAGCACCGTAAAATGAGTAAAACTTAATTTCTTGAATTTCTGACCACTGGGAAATGTAATACCCCAAGCTGATGACAAATGCCATGAAAAACATTGCATTTCTGAACACTGAGGCAATTCCTTCAACGTCATATTTTTTTTTCTCTTCTTGGGGCAAGGTGTTGTAACCTGCCATCAAGAAATAGAGCTTACCGTTTTTTATTGCAAGCCCCAGAATTACAAAAAACATTGAAATTCCAATCATAAGTGTATGTTTATTCTTGAGAATAAAAGTAAAGGAAGTATTTCATTTCTCAAAGAATCTTGTATTCTAAGTTTGCATTCTTCAAAAACCTATTTACATGTAACAAAAGCTACTTTCGGTCGTTCAAAGAACACTACACTGATATAAAAAAACTATGACACATAAAATAGCTACAGATTGGAAAGGTTATATGGCCTATAAGGTGGAAACTACAGGAGGAAGCTTTACACTGGATGCCACACCTGATGAAAATGGAAAAGCCAAAGGAATGACTCCTAAATACTTAATGTTGGTTTCGCTGGCCGGCTGTACCAGCATGGATGTCACTTCCTTGCTCACCAAAATGAGAGCACAAGTGCGAGATTTTAGGGTAGAGGTAGAAGGAGAGCTCACCGAAGAGCATCCAAAGCATTACCACAAAGTAAAGTTGCTTTACTTATTCAAAGGGGAAGACTTGCAAAAAGAGAAAATAGAAAAAGCGGTTAAATTATCCATTACTAGGTATTGTGGAGTATATGAAATGTTTAGTCAATTTGCCGATGTAAGCTACGAGATTCGATACAACTAACATGAATCTTCCTTCCATTATCATCGGAACAGTCATTCTTCACTTTGTGGTGTGGATTGGTTTACTGGTTTGGAAATGGAATAGGAGGAAAGAGGATTAGTACTCCAATTCGCCAATTCCTTGACGCACAATCTCCAATTCGTCTTGGGTGCAATCTACTACGGTAGAGGGTTCGTTGTTTCCAATTCCGCCATCAATTACCAGATCTACTTGGTGTTCAAATATTTCATAAATCTGTTCGGGATCAGTAATGTACTCCACTATTTCATCTTCGTGGTGAATGGAAGTTGTCACCAGTGGGACACCCAAATTTCTTGCAATTTCGAGACAAATTTCATTGTCTGGAATTCGAATTCCAATCTCTTTTTTGTTCGAATCAAATAACTTGGGAATTTGATTACTTGCGTTCAAAATGAAGGTAAAAGGTCCGGGCAGGTTTTTGTTCAAAGCTTTAAATATACTGCGGCTAAAAGGAGTAGTGTATTCGTCAATAGATTTAAGGTCGGTACACACCAAAGAGAAATTTGCTTTTTTTAGTTTTATACCTCTCAGTTTGGCCAGTTTTTCGATTGCTCGCTTATTATCGAGCGAGCAACCAAAATTATACACTGAATCTGTAGGGTAAGCAATAATTCCTCCTTTGTTTAACACAGAAATCACTTCCTGAATTTTTCTGTATTCAGGCGTTTCTGGGTGTATGGGTAGGAATTTTGCTGCCAAAATTTAAGAGTTTGCTTTTGCGTGATCCTCTAAGAATTTAGCCAATCCGCTGTCTGTCAGTGGATGTTTTGCCAACGCCAAGATTGCACTCAAAGGTCCAGTCATTACATCTGCTCCAATTTTGGCACAGTTGATAATATGCATCGGGTGACGAACAGAGGCAGCAAGTATTTCTGTTGCATATCCGTAGTTGTCAAAAATTAATCTGATTTCGTCAATGAGGTTCAATCCATCGGTAGAAATATCATCTAACCTTCCAATAAAAGGCGAAACGTAAGTTGCACCTGCTTTAGCAGCAATCAAAGCCTGACCTGGAGAAAAAATCAAAGTACAATTGGTTTTGATTCCTTGCTCAGTAAAAAATTTAATGGCTTTTATTCCTTCAGGAATCATGGGTACTTTTACCACAATGTTTTCGTGTAGTTCGGCAAGAGCAAGTCCCTCTTTAACCATTCCATCAAAGTCGGTAGAAATCACCTCGGCACTTACAGGTCCATCCACAATATTGCAGATATCTTCGTAGTGCTTCATAACTTTGTCCGTCCCTCCAATTCCTTCTTTTGCCATCAGGGAAGGGTTGGTAGTTACACCGTCTAATATTCCTAAATCGTTCGCTTCTTTGATGTCGTTTAGGTTGGCTGTATCGATAAAAAATTTCATAGTTATATGGATAGAATTATTGTTTGTATCACAAAATTAAGTTTAGTAGGGAAGTTTACCTATTTACCCAATCGGAAGTTTTAAACAAGTTGTTACAAACTTATCTCTTTGCATGGAAGAAACAATCAACTAATTCTTGCTCCGACAAAGTTTTTAACTTCATATAATTCTCTTCCAACATAGGGATCAATTTGCAGTTGGTTGTTTATTAAATATCCGATTCCTGCATTGAAATTGATTGTGGATAGAGAATAGCTATGGGTTCCAACAAGAGAATAGTTTTTTTACGAGGTTTGATATCAACTGCCAAAGAATAAGTTAGACTTTCAGCATAGCTTTCTGGTTATAGGTTCTGTCCTACATTGGAACTTATTCCCAATGATTTCAAGAAGGAGTGGGAAGTAAGTGATTGGTATACAAAGCCATAGTTGTACAAATAGCAAAGTCACCATTTTTTGGGAATTGAACTTGGGTAAGAACTGCCAATTTAGTTTTGCTATTGAGGTGATTATAAAGCTGAATTTTTGGTTCCAAACTGAAAAGTGGTATTCGCCTTAAACGGGGTTACTCCGTCATTAAAGAAATTGAGATCTGACAGCGCGTGAAGTTCTAACTAAGAAAAAAGTCCGTAACGAACTGAGACCGTTGGAAAGGTATAGTCCTTTTTGTATGAAAAATAAGGATACACCAGATTCTCGTAAAGTATTCCGGTTTATAGTTACAGTTTTATATTAAGGTTGGCTCGTAATTCCAAAGTCGCCCCTTACACTTTGTTCATTTTTTTTTCTCGAATACTTTATCGTTCAGGGGTAGGGTCTGAAAAGAGTTAAATTCGCGCAATACCGCCTCGAGTATAAGCAATATGCAAATCTGGATTAAAGGCTTGGAGAGCTCTAAAGCCTGCTCCATAACTAATTCTAACTTGTGTGTTTTTCTTTAAGGAATAAAGTAGGGAAGCTCGAGGACTCACAATTATCTTTTTCAACTTATTGTGTTTGTCCATTCGCTCAACTGTTAATACGTTCAGTTGAGGTGTTATTTTCCAATCGCTTTGAATAAAAGTAACCAAAATTTTGTGTAGATTGATTCATCAGATAATTGTAGGAATCTAATTCATCAAAAACATCGTCAAGGAGATATTCTGTTCCAAAAGTAAGAAAGTTTTCTACTCCCAAAGTTTGGTTTATTTTTAGGTTTAGCTGAAATCCTCCTTGAATGGTTTGAGTAAATGAATTTCCACTATGAAGAAGAAGAGAACTGTCTCCGTCTGGCAAGATTCCGGTTTAATGATCTCTTTCTGTTTGATACTTGCCCATGTAGTGGGATCGTTCTTCTGCTTGCTGAGCTACTTTTTTTTGGGTTTGTTTGTCATCTCTCCACCACATCGATATTCATTGAGGCTACTCAAGCTAATTTTTTTTTGAATTTCAACGAGGAGAAAAAATGAATTAATCCCTAAAGAGGTATTGGTCAATTCGGGAAGATTCGAAAAGAATGGTCTCGTTAACATATATGGGTTATAACAATTGTATGAACTCCAAGAGGAATATTGGATAGCAGGTAATTTCCATGAGCATCAGTCATGTTGGAAATTTCTATTTCTGGGATTCATACTGATACAAATTCGGCAGGAGAATTATTCTTTGTCGAAATAATCCCATGAATTGTACCCTGACAGTTAGCCTTCCAGGAGATAAGAAAGAATAGAGTAAATAGGTGTATTTTTTTTCATGTTAGCCAATGAGTTTTGCAAAAACGTCCTCAAGTACTACATCCAAAATCATCATGACTAAAAAGCCGCCAATAAACCCTAAGGTTGCATGATCAGTAAATTTGTCTCTTTGAGTCTCCGGAATTACTTCTTCTACAACCACAAAAATCATGGCACCCGCTGCAAATGCCAATGCATAGGGAAGTAGGGGAGTGAAAGTGAGAACCGCAACAGCTCCCAATACACCAAAAATAGGCTCCACAATGGCAGATAGTTGTCCGTACCAGAAGCTTTTTCCTCGGCTCATACCTTGTCTTCTTAATGGCATAGATACAGCGAAACCTTCAGGGAAATTTTGAATAGCCATGGCTAGTGCCAAAGCAACTGCCCCACCAATAGTGGCACCTTCTATTCCACTTGCTGTTCCTCCAAATAATACACCTACTGCCAAACCTTCCGGAATATTGTGTAACGTAATTGCGAGTACAAGTAGAAGGGTTTTGTTTATTTTTGTTTTAGGACCTTCCGCTTCAGATACTTTTTCGTAATTCAAATGTATGTGAGGAATAAGTTTGTCGAGGGCAAAGATGAACAAGGCTCCTAATAAAAAGCCAATTACTATAGGACCCACCTTGGCTATTCCTTCTCCAGCACTCATTTCTAAGGCAGGCATGATTAAACTCCATATACTTGCCGCCACCATGACACCACCAGTAAATCCCAGTGCAATATCCAGAACCGCTCGGTTCATGCTTTTGAAAAAGAACACTAATGAGGCTCCCGAGGCTGTAATGAGCCAAGTGAAAGTAGTAGCAACAAAAGCTGCCATTACTGGATCTACCGTTTCAAACCACTGTATGATTGTTTCCATGTACTTTTTTATTTACGAGCTTATTTTCTCAATGATCAAAAAGGAACTTACTTCCTTCGAGATAGTAACTGTTTGTTTACTTGTTTTAATCACTTTAGATTTGTCAAAATCGAATACTTTTTCAACTTCAATCTTTTTACCTAAAGTCAAATTCATTTCTTCCAAAAACTGAAGAAATTCGTTGTGTGTATTTTTTACCCCGACAACAATGCCGGATTCTCCTCTGGCTAGTTCACTTAACAATACGGCTTGTTTTCGTACAGGAATGTTACCTTCTCTATCGGGAATAGGATCTCCGTGTGGGTCGAATGAAGGGTGTTCCAAAAAATCATCCAAACGGTCCACTAATTCATCGGATTTAATGTGTTCTAGTTGTTCCGCTATCTCGTGAACCTCGTCCCATTTGTAATGAAGTTTTTCAACTAAAAACACCTCCCATATTCGATGATTACGAATAATGGAGATGGCAATGTTTTTTCCTTTTTTACTCAACGAAACTCCTTTGTATTTTTCGTAGGTAATGAGCTCTTTTTTGGCTAGTTTTTTTACCATATCTGTAACAGAAGACGCCTTGGTGTCCAGTTTGTTGGCCAGTTCATTGGTCGATACTTCTTTCCCAAATTTACTCTCTAAGACATAAATTGCCTTTAGGTAGTTTTCTTCTGTTTTTGTATAACTCATTATGCAAATATAACAATATTTTTAGACTTGTCTAAAAATATTGTTTGACTAATTAAAAAGTGCCGAGTGTTGCTAACAATTGTTAATAAATCCCCTTAGTAACTTTTTTGTTTTAAGTAAGGCAAAAAACTGAAGAATTCGAGTTACATTTGTCATTCAACAAACAATTTATTTAGCCAAGTTTTTCGAGTAAGTTCCCACTTGGTTTACCTGCTTATACATTGAACATTAATGAATAATAATTTACCTGATAACGACCCAGTTACGAGAATGGCTACCAAAAAGAAAGCCTCTCCATTTTTTCAAGATTCCGGAAGAATACCACCTCAAGCAGTAGATTTTGAAGAGGCTGTTTTGGGTGCTTTGATGTTGGAAAAGAATGCGGTAAATGACGTGATTGACGTATTGAGTCCTGAGAGTTTTTACAAAGATCAGCATCAAAAAATCTATGCTGTGATTCATTCCTTATTCGGGAATAGTCAGCCAATAGATATCCTAACAGTAACCCAAGAGCTGCGAAATAGAGGCGAACTAGAATATGTGGGTGGTGCCTATTATATTTCTCAGCTTACCAATAGAATTGCCTCTGCGGCCAATGTTGAGCACCACGCTAGAATTATTGCTCAAAAATTTATTCAGAGAGAGTTAATCCGTATTTCATCTGACACCATCAAATTGGCGTATGATGAAACCACCGATGTTTTTGACCTTTTGGATAAAGCTGAAAGTAGTTTGTTTCAAGTAGCGGAAGGGAATTTAAGTAAGAGTTATGAAAAGATCGATAAGGTAATGCAGCATGCTATAGAAGAAATAGAGAATGCGCAAGATCATCAGGATGGAGTAAGTGGAGTACCTACTGGATTTACGGCCTTAGATAGAGTTACCTCTGGTTGGCAAAAGTCAGATATGATTGTGATTGCTGCTCGTCCAGGGATGGGAAAAACTGCCTTTGTTGTTTCCATGGCGCGAAATGCAGCTGTTCAATTTGGTCAAGGTGTTGCTATCTTTTCATTAGAGATGAGTTCTGTTCAATTGGTGAACAGACTCATATCTGGAGAGGCAGAAATACCAGCAGAAAAACTAAGAAAAGGTAACTTAGAGCCGCATGAATTTCAGCAATTGCATGCAAGAATTGGAAAACTATCGGAAGCTCCATTTTTTATTGATGATACACCGGCACTTTCGGTATTTGAGTTCAGGGCGAAGTGCAGGAGATTGAAGGCTCAACACGACATTCAGTTAATTGTAATTGATTATTTGCAACTGATGACTGGAGGTGGTGAAGGAAAAGGAAACAGAGAACAAGAGATAAGTTTTATTTCCAGGTCTATCAAAACTGTAGCGAAAGAACTAGATGTTCCCATTATAGCTCTTTCTCAGTTAAGTCGATCGGTAGAGACTCGAGGTGGTGACAAGAAACCATTACTTTCGGATTTGAGAGAATCAGGAGCAATTGAGCAAGATGCCGATATTGTTTCGTTTATTTATAGACCAGAGTATTATGGAATTACCACAGACGAAGAAACAGGGGATAACCTAGAAGGTATTGGAGAATTTATTATTGCAAAACACAGAAACGGTTCTTTGGAAACTGTGAAGCTCCGTTTTGTGGGACAATTTGCTAAATTTGAGAATCTTGATTCCTTTGATGAGCCGGGTTTCACGGCCATGAAACCCAATAATGATTTTGAAAGCAATGAAGGCACTCTCACCATGAAATCTAAAGGTTGGGACGATGACGATTCTGACGATGCTTTTGATGGAAGTGACTTTGAAGAAGAGGAGCCCTTTTAAGAATTACTGTCGATAATTCGTTCTTTTCTTCGGATAATCCATTATTTTTAAGCTATGAAAAAACTTTTCACCTTCGTTGTATTTATTTTCTTTGTTCAAGTTGGGTATTCTTCCTATTTGCTGATCCCAATGGATGAGACAAAACAAAAGAATCACTTGAAAGCCTATGGAATTGCGTACTGGGTGTTGCAAAATGAGATAGAAATAGAATGGTTACTAAATTACCGTGGAGGAAGTTTTTTAATACGATATTACAAAGACATTGAAAAGGAATGTGTGGTGCGAGGAGTTTCCTTTGAGCTAATTGCAGATGTTCAGGCACAAGCAATCAAAAGAAAAATTGCAGATCCAGAAGTAAATCAAGAGGTAATAAAATTGGAGAAATTCCCAAAAATTGCGGTGTATACGCCAGAAGGGAAAATGCCTTGGGACGATGCAGTGACTATGGTTTTGGAATATGCAGAAATCCCTTACGACAAGATTTACGATTCAGCTATTATCAATACAGTTTTGCCAAAATATGATTGGCTCCATTTACATCACGAAGATTTTACAGGACAATATGGAAAGTTTTATGCGGCTTATCGAAATGCCGTGTGGTACCAAAACCAACAGTCAGAAACGGAAGCTCGCGCCAAAAGATTGGGCTTTAATAAAGTCTCTCAATTAAAAGGAGGGGTGGCCGTAAAAATCAAGGAATTTGTGGCAGGGGGTGGTTTCTTGTTTACCATGTGTTCGGGAACAGATTCTTATGACATCGCTTTGTCCGCTCTCAATACAGATATTTGTGAATCAATGTTTGATGGAGATCCTGCTGATAGACAAGCGCAATCTAAGTTAGATTTTACCGAAACATTGGCTTTTAGAAACTTTACTCTCAAAACCAATCCCTTGGAATATGAATTCTCGAATATTGACGGAACTTATGTTCGACTAAGGCAACGTATACCCGAGTCGGAAGATATTTTTACCTTGTTCGATTTTTCTGCAAAGTGGGATATAGTTCCTACTATGTTGTGTCAAAATCACACTTCTGTAATCAAAGGATTTATGGGGCAGACGACAGACTTTCATAAAGAATTTGTGAAATCAAATGTCTTAATAATGGGAGAATCAAAAGCACTAGGAACTGCACGTTACATTCACGGAACGCTGGGACAGGGTCAATGGACTTTTTATGGAGGTCATGATCCAGAAGATTACCAACACAGGGTAGGGGATCCACCTACAGATTTGAATTTACATCCAAATTCGCCCGGTTATCGACTTATTTTGAATAACATTTTGTTTCCTGCTGCAAAGAAGAAAAAGAGAAAAACCTAATAAATCAAGGGCAGTAATAGGGATCGGTACTCCATGCTGGGTTGTCCGTACAAAATTTTAAATGAGAAGTATACGAGCCATTGTATAAATGCTCAACGGTTTTTTCGCTCAAGCTTCTTCCTGTAATTTCAGAAGTATATCGGCTTGCCCATACACCTCGTCCACCTTCAATATTTGTGTAGTCTGGTTTGTCAAAAGCGACTCCACTGTTTGGTTTATTGACGTCAATGTAGGTTTTTAGGATGAAATTGGCTGAAGTGATTCTAAAATCAACGGTTCCAATAACTCGCTTGGTTACACCCACAGTATCTTTAAGTTCTGGAGTATTTGCTAATAATCCAAAAAACGACTCTGAATTACTTACTGTTTCTAATTCTCCGCTTGTGGTTGGTTTCTTTTCACCGAGATTCCAATCTACAAATTTCTCATATACATTTCCACCTCGGTGTTCGGTGTAATGAAATCTCATCACTACTCCGTACGATTCAGCATCGGGAGATTGTCTCCAAGCGGGTTTTACATCATTGTACACACCTGAATTAAAGAGCGATATACCGCCTGGCGCTAGAGTTTTTATACGAAAGTTATTCGTAAAGTCAAATGATTCGATCATGTTGGTAGTAGCAGAAAATTCTCTGCCGTCTCCGTCTCCTACTATTCGATATTCTTTGTTTTCGTCAAGGGTGGAATCAACGAAAAAATAAACATTTTGAGAACCGGTAAAAAATATTCCAGAACCTTGAGCAACGTTTACCGTTTTTTCCTGCAAAGAATAAACACGTCCAATGCTGCCATCTTCATTAATTTCCTCCACTTTCACTGTTACGTTATCAAAATACATAGAATCGTTCACGCTAGGATACTCTAGATTGTTCGTTCCCAAGAAACTTTTATTGATTTTAATCCATTGAGTGTCTGCTCCCTGATCCAATACACCGTATATTATCGGAATACGATCATAAGGCGCATTTATTTCGAAGTCTGTTTTACATCCAAATAGGGCGCCCAACAGGACGATAAGAACAAGTAATTTTTTCATTTGATAGAAATAGAATGAATAAGAAGACTAATGTACAATTATTATAGAAATTATGGGACCGAGAGTCTTTTAAAAGTTTTTGAGATTATACAAGTTTAATACTCTGGTTTCATGGATTGTTGTACGACCGTATGCAATACCTCTTCGAGAGATGCTTTTTCATATTTCTCAACCATTTGTGGCACCAAACTAGCTCCAGACATTCCGGGTGCAGTATTAACTTCAATCACATAAGGTTCGTTTTTTACTAGCATAAAGTCAACGCGTATAATTCCTTTCAATCCCAAAAGTGCGTAGATTTTTTTGGTAATTTCTTGCACCTTGTCTCTCAATTCATCTTCAATTCTGGCAGGGCAAATTTCTTGGGATTTTCCTTCGTATTTGGCCTCATAATCAAAAAATTCATTTTCACTCACAATTTCGATAAGTGGCAATGCAATGATTTCTTTATCTGATTTGAAACAAGCACATGTCACTTCTTTCCCTTTCATAAATGCTTCTATCATCACTTCATTTCCTTCAGCAAACGCACGATTTATTGCAGGGATAAGCTGAAGTTCTTCCTTTACTTTTGAAATCCCAAAGCTACTTCCTCCATCATTTGGTTTCACAAAACAAGGAAGTCCTAGTTCTTCCACTATTTTTTTTGAGTTGAACAAAAATGCTCTATCGTTTATGAGGATAGATTTAGAAACATTGATTCCATTGTTAGCCAAAACTTGATTGCACAGCCATTTGTCAAAAGTCAGTGCAGAGGTTTTACTGTTGCAAGAATTGTATGGGATACCCAGCATATCAAAGTATCCTTGGAGTTTTCCGTCTTCGCCCGGTGTTCCGTGAATGGTGAGATACACACAGTCAAAAGAATGGATTTTACCATCCATTTCGAATGAAAAATCATTTTTATTTATGGGAAACAGTGCTTCATTTACTCGTACGTTCCATCCTTGTGAGTTAATGATTACCACGTATTTTTCGTACTTATCGTTAGGTAAATGTTGGTAGATAGTTTCCACACTTTTTAGTGAAACTTCTAATTCGCTAGAGTATCCTCCAGCTACTATGGCGATGTTCTTTTTCATTCAAAATTATTTAATAATTAAAGATAATTGAACCTTTTGAAACAACAGGAATTGTCCGCATATTTGAGTTAACCGGTCGTTGTTAATTAGTCGTCAGATAATTTTCCTGAAGGTTAAGTTTAGTCGTGGACTGAGTGTGCGAGTAGTTTTAGGAATCTGGTGTTTCCAATAATGTTGGGTTTCACCCGCCATAATTAGTATGCTTCCTGTGGTCAAGAGAATGTCAATTTTTTTTAGTTCAGTATTGGAAATATTCTTCAGCTGAAAAGGCCGAGTTTCGCCAAATGTAAGAGAAGCGATAACCGGATTCTTTCCAAGTTCTTTTTCATTGTCTTGATGCCAGCCCATGCCGTCTTTTCCATCTCGATAATAATTAAGTAGGCAACTATTGAACGAATAACCGGTGGTTTTTTCTATTCGTTGTTTTATCTGAATTAATTCTTCTGTCCAAGGTTTCGGCTCTAAGGTCAATCCCGAATAGGTCATGGCCTTTCCTTCTTCTCCGTACCAGGCATTCAGTCTCGGAATTTTATGCGTTTTTCCGTAAACAATAACTTCGTCTTGAGACCATTCGATAGTTTCTATTAGCCTGGATTGAAGTGCTTGGCTTTCTTTCAAATCAAAAAATCCCTCATGAAAGGTAAGTTTTCCATCAGGGATTTTAATATCAATAGGCTCCTTGAAAATCATTTACTTCAGGCTCTTTTCAATGTGTTGAACCAATTTGTTCTTTTCGTTCATTATGTCAAACCAAGTTGTTTTTTCGTCTTTCTTGAACCAGGTAAGTTGTCTTTTGGCAAAGTTACGGGTGTTTTGTTTTATTTTTTCGATAGCAAAGTCTAGCTCCCATTCGCCTTCAAGATGTCGGAATATTTCTTTGTACCCAACCGTGTTTAGGGAATTTAATTCTTTCTGAGCAAAAAGCCCTGTTACTTCCTCCACTAAGCCGTCTTTAACCATGCTGTCTACTCGCTGGTTTATTCGATCGTAAATAACTTCTCTATCCGCAGTGATTCCTACTTGAATAATATCAAACTCTCTTTTTTTAGCAGTTTGATTTCTCAATTCAGAATATTTTTTTCCGGTTGAAAGGCACACTTCAATCGCTCGAACCAATCTCTGCGGGTTTTGTTTATCCATGAATTTGAAGTGCTCATAATCGAGTTTTTTTAACTTCTGCTGCATGTGTCTCAATCCTTTTTCTTCTAATTCTTGGTTCAGTTGATTTCGTAGTTCCAAATTACTTGGTATTTCGTCTATTCCCGCAAGAACTGCATTTACGTACAAACCAGATCCCCCAACCATAATGGCAATATCTTGATTTTTAAATATCTCGCTGAGTTTCGCCATCACATCATTTTCAAATTGACCAGCAGTATAGAATTCTTGGATGGATATACAATCTACAAAATGGTGAACCACTCCGTTCATTTCTTCGGGGGTAGGTTTTGCGGTTCCAATACTCATTTCTTTAAAGAATTGTCGAGAGTCCGCGGATATAATTTCGCAATTGTATGCTTTTGCTAATTCTACGGATAAGGCAGTTTTGCCTATTGCAGTAGGCCCTACAATACTTATTAATGTTTTGTTTTTCAAGTTACTTTTACGTTTCTAATGATGCGTGCAAATAGCCCTGGAAAAAATCTTTTTACGTATATCGCAAAAACTTCTTTTTTCCCAATCCAAGCCTCACGCTTATTTTTTTTCAATGATTTGATGTATCTTTTTGCCAATACCTGCGGATTCATTCCTTGGGCTATCGCTTCGTCTTTTTTGTTTTGTTTCTCACCAGTGGCAGTGAGTGCATTTTCAGAAATTGGGGTGTTGATAGGACCCGGGCAAACAATAGTTACCCCAATATTATAGGAGTGTAACTCGGCTCGTAAACTATCATAAAAACCGTGTAATGCATGTTTTGAGGCAGAATAAGCCGTTCGTACAGGTGATCCAAATTTCCCTACCACACTAGAAGTAACAGCAATTTGTCCTTTTTTATTTTCGATGAAATAGGGGAGGATGGCTTTGGTGAGTGCAATCGTACCAAAATAGTTAATTTCAAAGATTTTTCTATCTACTTCTAACGAAGTTTCCACAGCCAGTCCTCTTTGACTAATACCTCCATTGTTAATTAATACATCAATTGATCCAAAAAGAGAAATAGCTTCTTGGGTTACAGCCTCAAAGTTTTCATTTTTTTGTAAATCGAGTGGTAAGAGTTTTACATTTTTTATGTCCATGCACAATGATCTTGTCTCGATAAGAGCCTCATTGTTGCGAGCAGACAAAATCAAATTAGCTCCTTGTATAGAAAACTCAATTGCCAGTGCTCTTCCTATTCCAGAGGAGGCTCCTGTAATCCACACGGTTTTATGTAAGTACGAGTTCATACCTTGATTAGCTATATTTAATAGCCATTTCTTGTGCTGTTTTGTTTACGCATTGGTAAATTCTTCCTGGATAGGTTTCAATGGTTTTGTAATGGTGGGTGGCCATAAATATCGTTACTCCTTGCTGAGAAATGTTAATAAGGAGATCCATGATTTCTCTTGCAGTTTCGGGGTCAAGACTTCCTGTAGGTTCATCAGCAATAATCAAATCAGGTTCGTTCAGTAGTGCTCTTGCGATGGATACTCTTTGCTGTTCTCCTCCCGATAATTGGTGAGGATAATTGTCGTTTTTTCCAACAATTCCAACCATTTTCAATACCTTTTCAATTTGTTCGTCTATTTTTTTCCTCCCTTTCCAGTCAGTTGCTTCGAGTACAAATCTTAAATTCTCGTAAACGGTACGATCGTATAACAATTTAAAATCTTGAAAAACATTTCCGATTCTTCTGCGAAGCATAGGAATATCTTTTGTCCTTAATTTCATCAAGTCAAAACCAACTGCAGTCGCATTACCTTCCGATAATTTGATTTCACCATAGATTGCATCTAGCAAAGAACTTTTACCACTACCGGTTTTTCCAATGAGGTAAACGAATTCTCCTTTTCGTAATTCAATATCAATAGAATTCAATACTTCGTGGCCTTCGTAATTGATTTTACCGTGTTCGATTGATACAACTATTTCTCCTTGTTCCATATTCCAAAGATATAATTTATTCAGTGATTTTTTATCTTACTCGTATCAGAATTTATGATGACGAGAAATCTTCAATCCATAAAAAAAGCATCTCCTTCTGAAGAAAGAGATGCTTTTACTACTTGTTTTATTTGAGTTAGTTCTCGAAAGGAACCACAGACACAAACGATCTGTTGTTTTTCTTTTTCGTAAAAGTGACAATACCATCAGTTTTAGCAAACAAAGTATGGTCTTTTCCCATTCCTACGTTTGTAGAAGGATGATGTTTTGTTCCTCTTTGACGAATGATGATGTTTCCAGCTACACAAGCTTGACCACCAAAGATTTTTACACCTAATCGTTTCGATTCTGATTCTCTTCCGTTATTCGAACTACCCGCACCTTTTTTATGAGCCATGTCTTATAATTTTTATGAAATTCCTTCTACAGTCAGTTTCGTTAGATACTGTCTGTGTCCTTTCTTTAGTTTATATCCTTTTCTTCTTTTCTTTTTAAAGATGATTACTTTATCACCTTTCAGATGTTCTTCGACTTTCGCCTTTACTGAAGCACCTTCTATAACCGGGGCGCCAAGCTTTACTTTTCCGTTATCATCGATCATCAAAACTTTGTCAAAAGTAACAGTGCTACCTTCTTCGTCTTGCAATCTATGAACGTAAAGAGTTTGGTCTTTCACAACTTTGAATTGTTGCCCTGCTATCTCTACAATTGCGTACATATTTAGTTAATTTTTATTATTCGAACTGCAAAAATAGAAAATCATTTTTGTTTATCCAATGTTTTACAGTTTTTATTTAGAAAATACCTTACTCACTCTACGTTTTTTCTTAGGGTCGAATTGCCTTTCATAAAAAAAGGGAATTTGATTCATTCAAATTCCCTTTGTATCCCTTATTTAATCAAAGTCATACTACACTAAATAGGTTGGAAGAAGCTTTTCTTACTTTCTTTCCATATTGAGAATGATCTTTCTCATGTCGGCACTCAATTGCCAACAAGGCGCTGGCTCCCAATCCTTCCATGGGAGTTGCATCTATTTTTAGTTCCGCGCAAGCAATAAGAGCAGAAGAAAGAGCAAGATAAGATTGTTTGGCTGTCCAGTGTATTATGTCTTCCCCTTGTTTTTCTTTCACTTTCTCTTGGATAAAGGTAGTTTAGCCTTCCAAACTTGAATAGTCAATGTTATTTATCTCTCCTTTTAGCCTCATCATCGTTTCAACATATTCATCAGATACTTGTAATTGATTGGCAAAAACGAATAGGTGAGAAGCCTCCGTAATTTGAGATTGCCCCAAGCTAATGGTTGTAATTGTTCCCTTACCTCTTTGCTTTAAATTTGAATTTCTTTAAAGGGTTGTAGGCCATAAGAAGTGGCAGTTAGTTTGATAGACTCTTTTATTTTTTATAAGTCTTCTGATGAAACTTTTTTTCTTGATTGATTTTTTTTGTGGCATATCTCCAGTTTGTTGATTAATTAATTCTATGTTGTGTATTTTTATGTTAGGTTAAAATTAGACACTCATTGGTATTTCCATAAATAGCACACGAGCGTTTGTGCTTGCTTTTATTGCGATTTCATTTGTTTCCCATATTCCCATCCCATCTCTTGATAAAAGTGCATTTCCTGCTACTTCTATTTCTCCTTCCAAAACAAAAGATTCACTCCATTATCTTTCTTCTACAGTGTGTAAGTATCTAGTTTTCCTTTTTCAAATTTACCAAGGCTAAACCAAGCATCCTGATTAATCCTGACTCCAGCATCCTCTTGAGAAGGAGATACTACTTGATAGAATTTATTTTTTTTCTCTAATTCCTTTATCGAAATTTGATCGTATCGAGGAGCGATATTTTTCTTTTTAGGAAATACCCATATTTGAAGAAACTTTACTTCTTTGTCCTTGTTTTTGTTGTATTCTGAATGGGTAATTTCTGTTGTTTTGTTGGAAACAAGGTAGTGAATGGTAAAGCTGGTTTACTGTATCTCGAACGACTTATTTTTTCGTCCAAAATAGAACAACATCAAGAAACCAAAAAAAAAGAATAATTCCCGCATAGGGCCAGTGGACTATTTTGAACATAATTCCAGTACTTATTGTGAATGAGGATAAAAATCCTAGAAGGTTAAGTGTCTTTTTCATAGTAAGTGTTTTTCGTATATATAACCCTGAAATGCACGAAAGAAAAAAAGTAACAATTTTGTTTTCTTTTGAACAACTCAAATCAATTTCTATCTTTATCCTCTCAATGGAATTGATGTCTAGATATTTTATAAAACTTGCCTTTAACGGTGCGCATTTTCATGGGTGGCAAATACAAGATAATGCCATTACTGTGCAAGGAGAGCTTAACAAAGCTCTTAGCTTATTATTTGGAAAGGAGATAAAAACAACAGGTTGCGGAAGAACAGATACAGGAGTAAATGCTTCTGAGTTTTACGCTCATTTCGATTCCGATAAGTTGATTGATAATTTGGTGTACAAGCTCAATAGTCTTTTGCCTAATGCCATTGTGATAGAATCGATTCAAAAGGTAGAACCTCATTCACAT
>Ga0181564_10001830_pt1 | contig 18880 bp, 18 predicted proteins | sample 011ome_24_FD_134512 | JGI IMG/M metagenome (GOLD analysis project Ga0181564, IMG submission 134512) | Coastal salt marsh microbial communities from the Groves Creek Marsh, Skidaway Island, Georgia - 011513CT metaG (megahit assembly) | ecosystem: Environmental > Aquatic > Marine > Intertidal...
GCAGGTGGTGTCGCTGCTGAATCGTTATTTCGAGGCAATGACCGCCATCATTTTTGAGCATCAAGGCACCATCGACGAATTTCTTGGGGATGCCATTCTCGCGGTCTTTGGCGCTCCCCGGCGACTCGATAATGACCCCGAGCGCGCTGTCCGCTGCGCGCTGGCCATGCGGGAGGCAATGGCTGCGGTGAACGCAGCCAATGAGGCCGCAGGCTTGCCAACGCTGAGCCAACGGATTGCACTGAACACGGGTACAGTCATTGCCGGCAATATAGGCTCGGAGCAGCGAGCAAAATACGGTTGTGTTGGACACGCGATGAACGTGACCTCGCGCATCGAGGGTCAAACCGAAGTGGACGAAATTCTGATCGCCGAGGCAACACGCCAGCTTCTGCCTGAGGGTATTTTCAGACTCGGCGAACCCAGAGAAATCATCGCCAGGGGCATTGAAGACTCAATCCTCACCTATCCAGTACTGGGGTTACAGTAGTGATGGAGACGACGGGCCAGATCCTGCTGGTTGAGGACAACGAGGTGAACAGGAACATGCTTACCCGGCGGCTCGAGCGCGCCGGACACACCGTGATTACCGCCCCCGACGGCGAAACAGCTCTCAGCGTCATGCGAGAGAAACACCCCGCTGTTGTACTGATGGACATGAATCTGCCGGTAAAGGATGGCTGGACCGCTTGCCAGGAAGCCAAAGTGGACGAGGCTATTCGTGATATTCCTATTATTGCCCTGACCGCCCATGCCATGGAAGAAGACAAAGCCCGGGCGTTGGCCGCAGGCTGCACTGACTTCGCTACCAAGCCGGTCGATTTCCCTGCCCTGCTCACCGTGATTGCGGCTGCTCTGAATGCGCACAGCTGACGTTGTCACACAACTGCGACCGCGTCTCAGTCTCCGTGGCCGACTGTATTTGTTCTCCGGCGCCATCCTCATTTTATTTGCCATCAACGTCGCCGTGTCGCTCTGGGGAAGTTTCGCGCGTAATGAAAGCTCGCTCGCCTACCAAGAAGCCGTCACCGCTGCACAACTAACCGCCGAGTTGGAGCAAAACCTTCAGAACAAGCGACAACAAGTGCTGGTATTGGCCACTTTGCGCGAGACGACGGATGACCCGCTGGAAGACAGTCAGCTCGATCAGGCGCGGGCCGACCTAGATATTATTGCCGAACGTCTTCGGCAGTTAGGTAATTACGGCGGCGAAGATCTTGAGGCCTACTATCGAAGACTGCATGACAGCACCACCACCCTGATAGAGCAGTGGCGACAGTTTTATATCCGCTACAACCAAACGGGCTCCACACCCTCAGTGGAAGACGCGCGCTCCTACAATAATGCCCAGCAGAGGCTCAGGGAGCTAGACCAGCGACAGTCTTTTGTCGCGGTTCAACGCGCCACGGCGATTGATCGCACCATCACGCTGACCGATCAAATCACGGTCGTCGGATTCATTAGTTCTATTGCCATTACGCTGGCACTGGTGCTCGCCATGATACGCAGCACCAATGCCTCACTGACCCGAATGAAACGCGGCGTAGAGCGCTTCGGCTCTGGTGATTTGACCTACCGCATTGACGAACAGCGTGACGCCGGTGAAATCGGCGACCTCGCCCGCACGTTTAACGAAATGTCTACTAAACTGCAGACGGCTATTGAAGAAATGAATACCGCGAGAGCAGACGCGGACTCAGCGAACGCCGCAAAAAGTATGTTTCTGGCCAATGTGAGCCACGAGCTGCGAACGCCGCTAAACGCCATTATTGGCTACTCAGAGATGCTTCAGGATGAGTTGAGCGACGAAACAGAACTTAATCGCGAGCAATTTCACCATGACCTCGCCACCATTATTCTCTCAGGCAAGCAGTTACTGACTCTGATCAACGATATTCTCGATTTGTCGAAGATTGAAACCGGGAAGATGCAGGTCAGTTTCGAAGTTTTCAGCCCCGCCACCTTGCTGGTGCAGGTTTGCGATGCCCTCTCCCCCTTGCTGACTCAAAACAAAAACACGCTGGTGCTTAACATCGATAAAGACAACATGCGTGATATGAATAGCGATCGCGGGAAGCTACAACAAATCGTAACCAATCTTTTCTCAAATGCCTGCAAGTTCACCCAAGATGGACTGATCACTGTATCGGCATTTATGAATGAGCAGGCGCTTACCGTGACGGTAGCTGATACCGGCATAGGCATGACGCCAGCTCAACAAGCACGGGTATTTGAAGCATTTACCCAAGCCGAGGCCGACACGGGCCTAAAGTACGGCGGTACCGGCCTGGGCCTCGCAATTGTCAGGGAGTTTTGCACGATGCTGGGCGGCACTATTGAAGTGGAAAGCAAGCCCAACGAAGGAGCTCAGTTTCGTGTCAGGATTCCGGTTGACCCAGCGTAAGTTCCCGAAGTCGCTTCAACGCTTCCTCACGTTTTTCCAGTTCGACCTTCATCTGCGCATTGTCGGCTTGTGCCTCGGCAATCTGGTTCTGCAGATCAGCAATCAACGCCAGCAGTAACCGCAATGCAGAACCGCGTGCGCTAACCAAGTCGGTCTCATCGCTATTCGGCTGGAGATCTTGCGCAATGATGGCATCGATCAGATCCAGACCCGCGTTCGACTCTTGGCTTGCCTGGTCAAGTCCCGATGCACCGTGCTGGGTGAGCGATTCACGCGCAGCCTCGTAGTCACCGGCCCCTAACTGCTGTAATGCGGCGTCGAAGTGATCGGTGGCAATCGGGCTGTCACAGGCGCACAAAGCGGCGTCAGAAAGCGCTTCCGCACTCGACGCTTTTGAGGAGGCCTCCTGCTGTGACTCGCTTCGAGTATTGTCAGGGGACAGTGCGCACCCGGTCATTAATACACCGATAATAAAAGGCAGAACCCAGACACGAAACCCGTGACGCACGAAATGAACCCCTGTCTCTTTCGTGGAGCTTAGCACTGAGCAGGCCGGGCACACCAGCGCAGTGCGCGACTCAAGCGCCCTGCTCGTGACGTAAGTGCGGAAACAGGATCACATCGCGAATGGAAGGCGAGTTGGTTAGGAGCATCACAAGCCTGTCGATGCCAATGCCCTCGCCCGCAGTTGGTGGCAATCCGTACTCTAATGCCCGGATGTAATCATGGTCGAAGTGCATTGCCTCGTCATCTCCCGCATCTTTTGCCGCGACCTGCTCACGAAATCGCTCAGCCTGATCCTCTGCATCATTGAGCTCGCTAAATCCATTCGCCAGTTCGCGGCCACCAACGAAAAACTCGAAACGGTCTGTCACAAATGGGTCGTCATCGTTACGCCGCGCCAAAGGTGAGACCTCTGTCGGATACGCCGTGATAAAAGTTGGCTCCTGCAGCTGCGCTTCTGCGGTCTCCTCAAAGATCTCGATCTGGATCTTGCCAAGGCCCCAGGTATCCTCCACCGAAAGCCCTAACTTTTTAGCGACGGCACAGGCGCTGTCTCTTTCTGCCAAATGACTCAGGGTGAGATCGGGGTTAAATTTGAGTATGGCCTCTACCACCGTCATTCGCGCAAACGGTTGGTCAAAGTGGAAAATGGTGTCGCCATATCGGACCTCGGTCGTCCCCAGTACCGCCTGGGTCAGCTCCCGCATGAGTTCTTCGGTGAGGTCCATGGCGTCGCGATAATCGGCGTAAGCCCAGTAAAATTCGAGCATCGTGAACTCGGGGTTGTGTCGCGTCGACAAACCCTCGTTGCGAAAATTGCGATTAATTTCAAAGACCTTTTCTAGCCCGCCGACCGTCAGCCGCTTGAGGTACAGCTCGGGAGCCACTCGCAAAAACATCTCCATATCGAGTGCGTTGTGGTGGGTGACGAAAGGTCGCGCCGTGGCACCTCCGGCGATGGGGTGCAGCATGGGTGTTTCGACTTCCACAAATTGTCGTTGCCCGAGAAACTGGCGGATAAACTGAATCGTGGCAGCCCGAATGCGGAAAATCTCCCGCACCTCAGGGTTCACGATCAGGTCAACGTACCGCTGCCGGTACCGCATTTCCTGGTCGACCAACCCATGGTACTTATCTGGCAGGGGCCGCAACGCCTTGGTCAGCAAGCGCCCTTCCTTCATATTAATGTACAGATCACCTTTACCACTGCGGTGAAGCGGGCCCGACGCCGCCACAATATCTCCGAGGTCCCAAGTCTTGATCGCTGCGACATCATCGTCAGACAACTGATCGCGATTGAGATAGAGCTGAATCGTGCCCGACCCATCCTGAATCAACAGAAACGCGCCCCGGTTGCGAATCAAACGACCGGCCACAGAGTAATAGCGATCCGCTGCCTCCAGCTCTGCCTTGTCGTTAGATTCAAATTGGGTTTGCAAGTCGCCCGCGAGCGCCGTGCGCCGAAAATCGTTGGGAAATGCCGACCCTTGTTCGCGCAGGGCTGCCAACTTAGCGCGTCGCTCCGCGATTAACCGGTTCTCGTCTTCCGTTTGTTGGCCGTTATCCACCGTAGACTCCATCACACGTCATCTCAAAGCCCTTTTTTGAGAGAGGCCTGAATAAAAGGGTCCAATGCCCCATCGAGTACTGCCTGAGTGTTGCGGGTTTCGACCCCTGTACGCAAATCCTTGATACGGGAATCATCGAGTACATACGACCTGATCTGACTGCCCCAGCCGATATCCGCTTTACTATCCTCCAGCGCCTGTTTTTCTGCGCTGCGCTTGAGCATCTCCATCTCATAGAGCTTTGCCCGTAGCTGTTTCATGGCGTTATCACGGTTCTGATGCTGAGACCGTTCAGTTTGGCAGCTGGTGACAATGCCCGAAGGTTCATGGGTAATACGCACCGCTGAGTCAGTGGTATTCACGTGCTGGCCGCCAGCGCCCGAGGAGCGATACGTGTCGACTCTGAGATCTGCGGGGTTAATCTCTATGTCAATGTTGTCGTCGATCTCGGGGGATACAAACACAGAGGCAAAGGAGGTGTGGCGCCTGCCACCGCTGTCAAAGGGCGACTTTCTCACCAGTCGATGAACCCCTGTCTCGGTGCGGAGCCAGCCAAAAGCATAGTCGCCTTCGAATTGAATGGTCGCACTTTTCAGGCCGGCGACTTCGCCCGCTGACGCCTCTACCAAAGTCGTTTTGAAGCCCTTGTCCTCTCCCCAACGCAGGTACATTCGCAACAGCATTTCCGCCCAGTCTTGTGCCTCTGTGCCCCCAGACCCCGACTGAATATCGAGATAGGCATTATTGGGGTCCATCTCTCCCGCAAACATGCGGCGAAACTCCAACTGCTCGAGCGCCGCCTCTAACTGAAGGAGATCATCCTCCACTGACTGCACCGCATCAGCGTCGTCTTCCTCTAATGCAAGATCCAGCAAATCGTTGGCGTCAGCGCAGCCCGCGTCTAACTGCTCTATGGTCGCCACCACCGCTTCGAGTGAGGCACGCTCGCGGCCCAGCCCCTGAGCCTTGTCGGGGTCATCCCAAATACTGGGCTCTGACAGCTCCAGCTCGACCTCTCTCAGGCGATCTTTCTTGACGGCAAAGTCAAAGATACCCCCTGAGCACGTCTGTACGTGCACGGAGATCTTTAATTTGATTGACGAGCGGTGCTACTTCCACGGTCTAGGCTCCAGTATCGGAAAATCGCGGGCCATCGCTAGCACGACATGCGCGCTTCGAGCCGGCCTGAATTGACAGGGCGTGAGTCTAAAGGGTTGCGGCGGCTCGTGCCATATGAGCGCGGCTAAACCTCTATGCTCGGCCGGCTAAATTGCCCAGAAGGAATCGATCACTAACTGCGGTGACCGGTCCCCTCTGTAGTCGTTGACACCCAAACGGTAGAGCGCTCCCACACGTTGCAACGGCGTTTCCACCCAATTCGCCACATCAATATTGAAGGCAATCGCTTCAACGTCGGTACCATCAACTTCCAAAGACAGTTTGAGATGCTTCTCACCGACGATGCGGTGGCGCCTGACTACAAACTCACCGTCAAAGAGCGGCTCGGGGAACTGTTGCCCCCAAGGTCCTGCCTGCGTCACTTGCTCGGCTACCGTAAGCGTTAACTCTTCTGCCTTAAGCGCGCCATCACTGTCCTGAATGCGCTCCGGCGGCTGATGGTTCAGCGTGATAGCAATCGCGTCGTTCAGGGCCTGCTGAAAATCATCCAGGCGGGCCTCGGCAAGGCTGAGTCCGGCTGCCATGGCGTGACCACCAAATTTACTGAGCAACCCGGGATGCTGGGTGGCGACCAGATCCAGCATATCGCGCAGATGGATACCGGGAATTGATCGGCCAGAGCCTTTCAGCCAGCCCTCACCTGCTTGAGCAAACACCACGGTGGGCCGATGGGTACGCTCTCGGATTCTCGAGGCGAGAATACCAATCACCCCCTGGTGCCATGTGGGGTCATAAAGCGTCATAGCAAAGGGCAGTGCATTGGTCGTGAGGTCCAAAGAGGCCAATTGCTGCAGCGCATCTTCCTGCATGGATTGCTCGATATCCCGTCGTTCCCGATTCAATTGATGCAAGGTCTGGGCGCGTTCCCTGGCGGACAGGGAGGATTCGGCCAACAGGCACTCAATACCAATGGACATATCATCGAGGCGCCCGGCCGCATTGAGTCGCGGCCCGACAATAAAGCCAAGGTCAGACGCCGTCGCGGCCCGATGATCCCGCCCCGCAACTTCGAATAAAGCCTCAATGCCCGGTCGCGCGCGCCCCGATCGGATACGCGCCAGACCGGCTGCGACAAGAATCCGATTGTTGCGATCTAATGGAACAACATCCGCAACGGTGCCTAGCGCAACCAGGTCCAGAGCATCACCCAAGTTAGGTGGCTCAATGCCACGATCTTCGAACCAGTGACGCTCTCTCAGCGTCGCCCGCAGTGCGCTCAGCACATAAAACATGACGCCTACGCCTGCGAGGGATTTACTGGGAAACGTGCAGCCGGGTTGGTTGGGATTTACGATTACGTCTGCCTGTGGCAAGACTGCTCCCGGCAGGTGGTGATCAGTAACCAATACGCTAATGCCTAGTTGGCGCGCTGCCGCGACGCCCTCAACACTGGAGATACCGTTATCCACCGTCACAATCAGGTCTGGCGCCTGGGCCGCCGCCAACTCAACGATTTCAGGCGTGAGACCGTAACCAAACTCGAAACGGTTAGGCACTAAATACGCGATCTCCGCCAATCCCATCTGCCGCAATACCGACACCGCCATGGCGCAGCTGGTCGCGCCGTCGGCATCAAAATCACCCACGACGAGCACTCGCGCCTCACCCTCGATGGCATCTGCCAGCAACTCGGCCGCATCATCAATGCCACGCAGTGAGTGCGGCGGTAACAGTTTGTTCAGCGCCAGCACCAGTTCATCGGGGTGCCTGATACCCCGATTGGCGTAAATTTGTTTGAGCAAGTGGGGGAGCGCTGCCCCTTGCAGCGCCGAACTGATCTCGCCGTTCCAGCGGCGAATCGCCGGTGCACTCAAGGGCGGCACTGCGCCGTCATGAAGGCGTGAATGGCTGTCAGGTCATTATCCAGCGTATGGAATCGCTCTTCCCGATCGAATAGATCGGAGAGGTGCGGTGGTAATTGGGGCGCCTCGCCCGTGTTGGCTCGGGCCACGGCAGCGGGAAACTTGGCGGGATGGGCCGTAGCCAAGGTCACCATGGGACCGTCTCCAATTCTGTGACATTGCCGCGCCGCAAGGGTGCCGATGGCGCTGTGCGGATCCAGCAACATCCCGGTCTGATGCCAAAGCCGGGCGATCTCGTCGCGGGTTTCCTCATCAGACACTGTCGCGCTGGTAAATAGCGATCTGGCCCTAGCGAGAGCTGTCTCACTCAATGCTATTTGCCCACGGGAAAATTCGTCCATTAACCCCGCTATTTGAGCCGCATCGCCCTCGTACAGATCGAAAAGCAAACGCTCGAAGTTGGAAGATATCGAGATATCCATGCTGGGAGAGAGTGAGGCTTCGATAGGCTGTCGGGAGTACGTGCCGGTCGTAAGCATCCGATGCAAAACATCGTTACGGTTGGTGGCAATGACCAAATTATTGACCGGTAGCCCCATGCGGTGCGCGAGGTAACCGGCGTAGATATCTCCAAAGTTTCCCGTGGGCACAGAAAAATTGACTGGCCTGTCAGGGCCACCCAAGGCGAACCCCGCATAAAAGTAATAAACAATCTGGGCCATGATGCGGGCCCAGTTGATAGAATTGACCGCCACCAGAGAACGGTTCTCAGGCAAAAAGCGCTCCGCAACAAAACTGGCTTTGACCAAAGCCTGACAGTCATCAAAGTTGCCCTTGATAGCCAGGTTGTGCAAGTTACTGCCTTTCACTGTGGTCATTTGCCTGCGCTGCACGTCAGATACCCGGCCATCGGGATAAAGAATAAAAATATCCACGTGCTCGCAGTGACGACAGCCTTCGATAGCGGCACTGCCGGTGTCACCCGAGGTCGCGCCCATAATGACCACTTTCTCGCCGCGTTGGGTCAACACATGATCCAGCAAACGCCCCAGCAACTGCAGCGCAAAATCCTTGAATGCGAGAGTAGGTCCGTGAAATAGCTCAAGCAGCCATTGGTCCTGATCTAGCTGTACTAGGGGCGCAACCGCCTGATGCCGAAAATCTCGGTATGACGCCTCAACCAGTTCCGCCAAGGTCTCGCGGGCGATGCTCCCCTCAACAAAGGGGGCAATGACGGCTGTCGCTAACTCGGTGTAGGACAAACTTCGCATGGAACGGAGCTCGTCGGCACTGAAGTGAGGCAATGATTCCGGCAGATACAAACCGCCATCGCTAGCCAAACCTGCCAGCAAGACACCCTCAAAATCGAGAACCGGCGCCCTTCCGCGGGTACTCAGGTACCGAATACTCACTGCAGTGCTCCCGAACCAAACGCCATCAATCAAAGGTCTCGACGCGAATTAACGCCATGTCAGACTGCACTTCCTCCAACGCCACCACTGCCTTCACTGCATCAGTGATCAGGGACGCCGGCACCGCATGGGTCAAAATGACAATCGGTACGTTAGTGTCACCCGCCTTCGCCGCCTTTTGCACCAGAGACTCAATGCTGATCCCTCGAGCGGCTAATTTCTGTGTGATATCCGACATTACCCCGGGCCGATCAGTCACGTGTAGCCGCAAATACCACTCGCTACTGACCTCTTCCCAAGGAGTCAGCGGCACAGCATTAAGTTCCGCTACCGGAATGCCCAACGGTCGGGCGCCCGGTCCGCACTCCCGCGCAATATCGATAATGTCGGAACAGACGGATGAGGCGGTGGCGGCACCACCGGCCCCCGGTCCAACCAATAGCAATTCACCCACAGCGTCAGCTTTCAACATAATGGCATTCAATACGCCATCGACCCCAGCAAGCTGCTTGCTCTCAGGAATTAAAGTGGGATGCACGCGCATCTCTATCCGACTCCCAGAGCGACGCGCTATGCCCAGATGCTTAACGCGATACCCCAGCGCTTTGGCGTAGTCGAGGTCCTCGGGGGTAATGTTTTGAATGCCCTCCTTCGCGGGGGCGTCAATACTCAGAGGCACACCGAAAGCCAGCGAGGCGAGAATGACCAGCTTGTGCGCTGCATCAGTGCCATCAATATCAAATGTGGGATCAGCCTCGGCGTAACCGAGGGATTGTGCTTCAGACAGCACATCTTCAAACGCGCGGCCCTTATTGCTCATCTCGGTCAGAATAAAATTACCCGTGCCGTTAATGATACCAGCGACTTCGCTAACGACATTTCCCGCCAGCGCTTCCCTGAGACTTTTGATCACCGGGATCCCCCCTGCAACCGCCGCCTCAAAACACAGGTGGACACCCGACGCCTCAGCCAATGCGAGCAATTGATTACCATGTTCCGCAATCAGCGCCTTGTTAGCTGTGACCACGTGCTTCCCTTGCTCGATGGCTACCTTAACCAGCTCAAGAGCTACGGTGGTGCCGCCAATAAGCTCAACCACCACATCAACTTTGGGATCTCGCGCCACATCCATGACATCGCGACTGATTATTGCATCGCCATAGAGATGATCGGAGTGGTCCCGACGCGCGCCGACATGCGTCACACAAAGTTCTCGCCCGCATCGCGCCGCTAGCAGGGACAATTGGTTTTGCAGGATCGAAATCGTAGCGAGACCTACCGTGCCCACGCCACAGATGCCAATTCTCAGAGGCGCCAAATCCGTCATGCCGACAGGGTCTCCGTTTCGGCGGGCGCCCCTTGACGCAGCACTCGCTTGATTCCGCGAATAGCCTGCCGCGTGCGATGTTCGTTCTCAATCAGCCCAAAGCGGACAAAACCTTCTCCGTACTCGCCAAAGCCCACGCCCGGTGAGACAGCAACGCCACCACTTTGCAACAACAGTTTGCTGAATTCGACGGAGCCCATATGGCGGAAGGCTTCAGGAATTTCAGCCCATACGAACATGGTGGCTTTTGGGGGAGCCACGGGCCAGCCGGCCTCATTAAGGCCTTGGCAAAGCACATCTCTGCGCCGCCGATAGGTGTCGCAAATATCCCGCACACATTGCTGATCCCCCTCAAGTGCAGCGATGGCCGCCACCTGCACCGGGGTGAAAATGCCGTAGTCGAGGTAGGATTTGATCCGCGCCAGGGCAGCAATCAGCTCGGGATTGCCACAGCAAAATCCCACCCGCCACCCGGGCATGTTGTAGCTTTTAGAGAGTGTAAAGAACTCGACGGCAATCTCTTTGGCACCCGGCACCTGCAGAACACTCGGCGCGGTGTATCCGTCAAAAACCAGATCCGCATAGGCCAAATCATGAACGACCCAGATGCCATGCTGTTTGGCAATCTCAACAACCCGCTCAAAAAATGGCAGTTCAACGCAATGTCCCGTCGGGTTAGAGGGAAAATTCAACACCAACATCTTGGGTTTTGGGTAGGTATTGCGGATGGCTTGCTCAAGCTCATCGATAAATTCGGCCTCACTGCGCATCGGGACATGGCGGAGATCTGCGCCCGAAATCACAAATCCGTAGGGGTGGATGGGATAACTAGGGTTTGGCACCAAGATCGCATCACCCACGCCAGTGGTGGCCAACGCAAGATGAGCGAGCCCTTCCTTGGATCCTAACGTTACGATGGCTTCTTTGTTGGGATCCAGAATGATTCCGTAGCGATTCTGATACCAGTTACAAATCGCCTTGCGCAATCGTGGAATACCTTTTGATTGCGAGTACCGGTGGGTATCACCGCGTTGGGCCGTTTCGCGCAACTTATCAACGATGTGGGTCGGTGTGGGTTGATCGGGATTACCCATCCCAAAATCGATAATATCCTCGCCCCGGGCGCGCGCTTCCTGCTTCAACTCTCCAATAATATTGAAGACGTAGGGAGGGAGTCGCTCAATGCGTTGAAAATGGGTGTCCACGGGAAATCTGCTCTCTGACGTGTGCGCTCAGTCCAGACCCAGCATCGTCGCTAAATCGGCGGCGGGACGGTATCCCGGTATCATTTGCCCAGCGCTGGTGATGATTGCCGGCGTGCCCGACACCCCCATCTGCTGCCCCAGTGCATACTGCGCGGCCACGGGATTATCCATGCATTCGTTGAGCGGCATTTCCACACCCGCCTTGAGTTCTGTCAGCGTTGTCTGCCGATCCTCAGCGCACCAGGCAGTCGCAAGTTTGGTCGCGCCCTCTGAGGGAATTCCACCGCGGGGAAAGGCAAGGTACCGGACCTCAATGCCCATGTTGTTCAGTTGATCCACTTCACGATGCAACTTCTGGCAATAAAAACAGGTCACGTCGGTAAACACAGAGATGTAGTCTCTCGCCTCTCCCTTGGGCCTGAACACCACCATATCGTCCATCGATATCGACGCCAGTTGCTCTGTTCTCGCTAGCGCCCTGCGCTCCTCCGTCAGATTGTTGGCACCCAGCATAGAGGTCTTGTGTAAATCACCATTTAGAAAAAAATAAGCACCGTCATCAGTCGCGTAGATCAACGGGCCATTGGTGATCTGCACCTCAGATATCCCGGGTGCGGGGCTGGGCTTGATTGATTCAATGCCCACGGGCTGGCCGGCAAAAGCACTCAGTGAAGCCGTGAGAATATCCAGGGCATCCTGCGCCAAAACCTTACCAGAGAACAGAAAAGCGCTAAGAAGCGCAGCGATCAGCGCTAAAAACAGCCGGCGCGTATTACCCCAAGGCACTGACGCTAGGATTGGGTTCATCTTCCTGATTCCTCCCACTACTTCTTCTTGCCGATTCTACATACCCAGCGGGCTTACAGAGCTTTACGAGCTAGCCGCGGCTCCCGGTTCAAGACACCCAGCGCTCTCCCTGCCCTAATCAAAGCAGAGGACTTGAAGCGCTACCTGCGCGCGGCAGGGCTCTTCGCCAGAGGGTTTGGAGCGCTGTTTAGCGCCGCTTGATTCAGTACCTGAGTGTAAAGGATGCTCGCACCCCTTGCGACCGATGCAGCACATCCCACTCACTGACTGCCACACGTACCCCTGCGAGCGGCGTTGCTTCAGGAGGAGAGCTTTTCCTTGATTCTCGCTGCCTTTCCAGAGAGCTCACGTAGGTAGTAGAGCTTGGCTTGTCTGACGTCACCGCGACGCTTGACCGTGATGCTGTCAACCAACGGGCTGTAGGTTTGGAAGGTTCGCTCAACGCCCACGCCATGGGAGATCTTGCGCACGGTGAAAGCAGAGTTAAGTCCGCGGTTTCGCTTACCAATACAAACCCCTTCGAAAGCCTGCAGACGTTCCCGGGTGCCTTCTTTGACGCGAACCTGAACGACAACGGTGTCACCAGGCGCAAACTCCGGCACTTCGCGGGTCATCTGCTCGGCATCCAGCTCTGCAATTATCTTATTGGTGCTCATTACACTCTCCCATCGCCGTGAACGGTTCACGATCGATATCCTATTCGTTGTATCTGTTAGGCCCGTCGCACTAATCGTAGCGAGTTCCGGCGCGATTTTAGCTCTCGGGCACACGCCAGCAGCAGGGCCGGAGACGGACAGGGGCGCGATGATACCTGCTGATTTGACGATTGTCTGCCCCCCTATTCCTGTAAAAGATCCCACTTGTCCAACAAGGCCCGATCCGCCTCGCTCAGACCCTCCATCGTTATCAGGTCAGGGCGCCGATCCAGCGTCCGCCGCAGTGACTGCGCACGACGCCACCCGGTAATTTCCCGGTGGTGACCGCTCAGCAGCACAGAAGGCACCGTAAGCCCCTCGTAGATCTCGGGTCGGGTGTAATGCGGACAGTCCAACAATCCCTCGGAAAAGGAATCCTCAGCGGCAGAGGCTTCGTGGCCAAGCGCTCCGGGCAGCCAACGAACCAAGGCGTCGATCAGAATCATTGCGGGCAATTCCCCACCGCTGACAACATAGTCGCCCACAGAGACTTCCAGGTCGACATGGCGCGCCACAAAGCGCTCATCGATACCTTCGTAGCGACCTGCAACCAAAATCAAAGCCCCCTCGCTTGCAAGCGACTGCACCAAAGTGGCGTCCAGTGGTATTCCCTGCGGGCTCATCGCCACGACCTTGGCGTTTTCACCCGCGACCACTCGTGCCTTCGCAAGGGCCGCCGCCAGTATCGGGGCCTGCATCACCATTCCCGGCCCACCGCCATAGGGTCGATCGTCTACCGTGCCATGACGGTCGGCTGCCTCTTCGCGAGGATCCTGAAGGTACAGCTGGCAAAGACCATTCTCGAATGCCCGCCCGGTGACGCCCCACTGGGTGATGGCGGAGAACATTTCCGGGAACAGCGTGAGCACGGCTAGCCGCAATTGAGGGGAGACCTCAGGCGTCGACATACCAATTCACCTCTATCGTCCCTCCTTGCAGATCCACGTCGACGATGACACTGTCTGGGATCCAGGGAATAAGGTGTTCCTTGTCATCGACGCTTATCTCCGTCGGTGCCACGACCAATACATCATTGGCACCGGTCTCCAACAATCGCTCCACAGTGCCCAGTAACACCCGCTTATCGCCTTCACAGCACCACACCGCCAATCCCATCAGATCACGCCAATAAAAGTCACCGGCATCAGGAGCTGGAAAGCTGGCGGCGGGAATACGGATTTCGAACCCTCTGAGGGCTTCAGCCGCCGTTCGGTCATCGATATTGGCGAGTTTGGCGATGAGGCTCTTACCTTGATGTCGGACAGCCTCCACCCGCAGGTCACCCATGGCGAAGGATTTTCTGCCAGTGGGGCCAAATAAGTAGAGTCTGGAAAGGCTTGTGAGCAATGCAGTGTCTTCGAGTCGCGGTCGCAACTTGACCCACCCTTTGACACCGTATACGCCAACCACGTCGGCCAGCGTTAGATGATCATCGATTGGGGGCGGAAGATCTTGCATCGGACCGCACGGGGCCGCCCCCCGAAATCTATCAGGCGGCCGTCGCTTGAGCGCCCGCCTGATATTCTTTCATCAGCTTTCGAACGCGGGGCGAAACTTGGGCACCCTTGGCGACCCAACCTTCGACTTTTTCGACGTCAATGCGCAGACGCTCTTCCTGACCACGGGCGATGGGATTGAAGAATCCCAAGCGGTCGATGAAGCGCCCATCGCGGGCCTCGCGTCGGTCGGACACGGTGACGTGATAGAAGGGACGCTTCTTGGAACCACCCCGAGATAACCGGATGACTACCATAATGCTGTATCCTCGATTTAGTTTGTGAACCGCTGAAGACAGGGGCTCTCTGAGAAAAAGAGCGCGGAGAATACAGCAATCCGCAATCAGTGAAAAGGTGCAAAGTCGGCGGGTTTTGACTCCCTTAGCCGGTGTTAACGACGAGGAAACCCCGGCGGAAGCCCGCCACCCGGGCCACCGGTCATGCCACCCAGACCACGCATCATGCGCTGCATGCCCCCGCCCTTCATTTTTTTCATCATTTTCTGCATCTGCTTGTGTTGCTTGAGTAGCCGATTCAGATCCTGGACCACGGTGCCGGAACCCAGCGTAATTCGACGTTTGCGAGATCCGGAAATCAAATCAGGGTTACGTCGCTCTTTGGGCGTCATGGAGTCGATCATCGCCTCCATACGGACAAACTGCTTGGTGTCAACATTCTGTGCCGCCTGAGCCATCCCCGACATGCCTGGCATTTTGTCGAGCATGGCGCTCATACCGCCCAGGTTTTTCATTTGCTGGAGCTGTTCCCGAAAATCCTCCAAATCAAAGCGCCCGCCTTTCTGCACTTTTGTGGCAAGCTTTTTGGCTTTGTCATGATCGACCTTGCGTTCAACCTCTTCGATGAGCGACAGCATGTCGCCCATTCCCAGAATCCGCGAGGCCAAGCGATCCGGGTGGAAGGGATCCAAGGCATCGGTTTTTTCACCAACGCCCAAAAACTTTATCGGTCGCTCAGTGATTGTTCGCACCGACAGCGCCGCTCCCCCCCGGGTATCGGCATCGACCTTGGTTAAAATAACGCCTGTCAGCGGCAGCGTCTTGCCAAAGGCCCTGGCTGTATTGGCCGCGTCCTGACCCGTCATGGCATCAACGACGAACAGGGTTTCAATCGGTTTCACTTCCTCGTGCAATGCGGCAATTTCGGCCATCATCACTTCATCCACAGCGAGTCGACCGGCAGTATCGATAAGCACTACATCCGAGAACGCCACCCTTGCATTAGCAACGGCTCGCCGCGCAATATCGACTGGCTTCTCTGCAGGGTCACTTGGCTCAAAGCGCGCGCCAACCTCGGCAGCCAAGGTTTCCAGCTGCGTAATAGCCGCAGGGCGATAAACGTCAGCGCTCACTACCGAAACGCTCTTTTTTTCCCGCTCGATCAAATACCGCGCCAGCTTGGCCACCGAGGTGGTCTTCCCAGCGCCTTGCAAGCCGGCCACCATAATCACCGCGGGTGGCTGCGTTGCCAGATTGAGCCCCTCACTCTCCCCGCCCAGCACCGTCTGCAATTCTGCCTGGACCACTTTGAGAAAGGATTGGCCCGGCGTTAGACTTTTAGCGACTTCAGCCCCGATCGCACGATCCTTGACCCGTTCAGTGAAATCCTTAACCACCGGCAGGGCCACATCGGCCTCGAGCAACGCCATCCGAACGTCACGAAGCGTATCGCGGATATTGTCTTCGCTAATTTTTGCCTTACCTGATATAGCCTTGAGGCTACTGCTCAACCGATCACTGAGAGATTCAAACATCGACGTGTTACCCGCGTAGGGATACCCAAGTTCATCTGGAACCGCGTAGTATAAGGATGCGATGAGAGATACCCAAATCCAGATGATTGCTGACAGCTATTGCGAGGCCCGAGGCCGTGGGTAGCGCCCCCAGTTTGTTGACCGCGGGGTTGGCTGTTTTGGCTGCGTTACTCTATCTCATCGCAGTCTGGCGGCAGGTACTCAATCTGGAGGCAGGTGAACAGCGGCAACGACGCCAGATTGCCCTTGTTGGGGTCGCGGCGCTGTTAGCGCATGGCTTGGCCGCGTATCTACCGGCACAAGCGGGAGAATCGAGCCTTGGTTTCTATCGCGTGGCCTCACTGATGTTTCTCAGTATGGGTGTCATCAGCCTGATCGCCCTGCTGGCTCGCCCCCTTCACACTTTGCTCATTGTGCTATTCCCGTTGGCTGCACTCTCAATTCTGGTGGCCACCTTCGCGCCGGACACCAGCCGACCAATGAGTGACCTGCCCGCTGGCATTCTTTCCCATGTCTCTGCTTCGATCATCAGCTTTGCGGTTCTCGCCCTTGCCGTTCTGCAAGGTTTGCTGGTCACAGTGCAATCCAGACAACTGAGACAGCACCGTAGCCAGGGCGTTATCCGCAAACTACCGCCGCTTGAGGCCGCTTCAGCCCTGTTTTTTGAATTATCCGGGGCCGGATTTCTTATCCTGACGATTGCGATTGGAACAGGGATGGTTTTTGTTGAGGACCTTTTTGGCCAGCACTTGGTGCACAAAACGGTACTCACCCTACTCGCGTGGTGCCTCTACGCGATCCTGCTGGCGCAATATTTTCGCCGGGGCTGGCGGGTGCAATCCGCGATTACCGTTAACCTGATTGCCTTTGGCCTACTGATTCTGGGGTTCTTTGGCTCCAAACTGGTGCTTGAACTGCTACTCCCCGTGGCCCAATAACCCCAACGCGCCCCTTTCAGGGTCGTCAAAAGAGGCTTGTGCGTGCCCGCTTTTTTCTCCACCATTTCGATTCGGCATAGATAGAGGTAAGAACCTCCCTTGAACGAGACATCGCTGGGCCTGCTCTTTGCGGCGCTGGCGCTATTGATTGTGATCTCCGCCTTCTTCTCAAGTTCAGAGACGAGCATGATGTCGCTGAACCGGTATCGCTTGAAGCATCTGAAGGGTACAGGCCACCGCGGCGCAGGACGCGCCATCTCGTTATTACAACGACCCGACCGACTGATCGGTCTCATTCTTATCGGCAATAATCTGGTCAACATCCTTGCCTCGGCCATCGCCACGGTCATTGCCATTCGGCTGTTCGGAGACGCGGGCATCGCCATAGCGACGCTGGTGCTGACGTTAGTCATCCTTATTTTCGCCGAAATCACCCCAAAGACGATCGCCGCACTGCATCCCGAGCGCGTCGCTTTTCCCGCAAGCCTCATTCTTGTCCCGCTGTTAAAATTGTTGATGCCACTGGTCTTATCCATTAATTGGTTGACCAACGGTATCTTGAAGTTAATGGGATTTTCACCGGATCAAAGCGGAGACGACGCCGTGTCTCAGGAGGAGTTACGCACGATCGTTACCGAATCCGCCTCGATGATCCCGAGTCGACATCGCAGAATGCTTGTAAACATTCTGGATCTCGAGCAGATGACGGTGAACGACATCATGGCACCGCGCAACGAGATTTATGGGATCGATATCGAGGCGCCCGATGAAGCCATCATGCGACAGCTTAAAAACACTGAGCACACTCGACTGCCCATCTATCGCGACGACATCAACCAGATTGAAGGCGTATTTCACATGCGTAATCTAAGTCAGGTACTCGATGTCGGCCGCTTGGTTCGCTCGAAACTTCTCGCCGTAGCTGATCCCGCCTACTTCATCCCCGAAAATACCCCCCTCAATACCCAGCTACTGCATTTTCAGCGACAAAAAAAACGACTGGGAATGGTCGTTGACGAGTACGGAGACATTTTAGGGCTGGTTGCGCTCGAGGATATTCTCGAGGAGATTGTGGGGGAATTTACCTCCAATCTGGTAGAGCAAAACGAGGAAATCACGCGCCATCCAGACGGTAGCACCACCTGCTCTGGCACCGTCAGTATTCGTGATCTGAACCGTCAACGTCGCTGGGATCTGCCAACAGACGGCCCTAAAACCCTCAGCGGCCTGGCCCTTGAAGCGCTGGAAGCGTTCCCCAGTGCTCAGGCCGCGGTGAGGATAGAGGGATATCAGCTGGATATTGAAGAAATTGCCAAGACGCACATCAGTCGATTGCGCATAACGCCTCTCGATGCGGTTGCAACCGCCTCAGACAAACCCGCAGGCAATTAAGGATTAGCAAACAGTTAGTCAGCGGCGCGCCTTTCCCCCACCCTAACCAAGATCTCCCGCTTGCGTTCATTACTGGCGGAGAACCACTCAACGATTTCGTTGGCGGTTCGATAGCAGCCAATGCATATGTCTTTGTCGTCCAAAGCACAGACCTCGACACAGGGCGACTTGACGCGGTTCGGCACCTCGCTCATGGGCGATCACCCTCTGCCTGTTGGGCATAAAATGCTGTTGCAAAGGCATCTAGGTTTCCTGCCTCTATCGCCTGTCGAATACCCGCCATGTGGCGCTGATAAAAACGAAGGTTGTGAATGGTGGCCAACTGGGACCCCAATATTTCGTTGCATTTATCCAAATGCGCGAGGTATCCCCGACTGAAA
>Ga0181564_10001833_pt1 | contig 18856 bp, 14 predicted proteins | sample 011ome_24_FD_134512 | JGI IMG/M metagenome (GOLD analysis project Ga0181564, IMG submission 134512) | Coastal salt marsh microbial communities from the Groves Creek Marsh, Skidaway Island, Georgia - 011513CT metaG (megahit assembly) | ecosystem: Environmental > Aquatic > Marine > Intertidal...
CTCAAGCATTCTTCGATTCAGCGACACTCTTCAACCCGAAAGCAACTTATTCGTCCGCAGATTGAATTGGGCGCAAAACATTCTCGCTCCCACGCACGATAGTATCTAAAAGATAGGTATAGTCATGAAAGATTCCCTCCATTTCATGCCCTCCGTCTTCAAGGAGCGCAACCGCCGCAAGAATGCCACCCGGTTGCTCCGCTTCTTTGTGGTGCTGGCGGTCTTTGTTGTTATCTACATGAATCTGTACCGCACCTTCATGGGAGCAGAACGAACCGGGGAGCCGATTGGATGGGTTGAGTCCTTCTACTGGGTGCTCACTACCATGTCTACCCTCGGTTATGGGGATATTACCTTTTCTGGCAATACCGGCAGGCTGTTTTCCATGGCGGTCATGTTTACCGGGGTTTTTTACCTGTTCATTGTTCTGCCCTTTGCCTTCATGGAATTTCTTTACAAGCCCTTTGTCGAGTACCAATCGGGTGCCCGTGTGCCCAAGCGCTATGAACCGGGCGAGCAAAAGCATGTCATCCTGACCCACTACGACTCCATCAGCCATGCCCTGATGGAAAAACTCACTCACTTTGGCTACCCATTCGTGCTGGTGGTCGACAAGATTAAAGACGCCCAAAAGTACCAAGATATGGGCATTCCGGTGATGTTTGGATCGATTGAGGACCGCGATACCTTTAACGCTGCAGGCATTAAAAATGCCGCCATGGTGGTGGCGACCGACGATGATATCCGCAATGTCAATGTCGCCTTCCGGGCCCGCGACCTTGACCCCAAACTCCCCATTGTCGGCACCTGTAACAACCCCAGTTCCGAGGACATCATTGAACTCGCCGGGGCCAACCATGTCATCCGCTTCGCCAAACAAATGGGCAGCTTTCTTGCCCGCCGCATATCCTGCACCGACAACAACACCCATGTCATTGGTTCCTTTGGCGAGGTCCTGATCGCCGAGGCCACCGTCCATGGCACGCCCCTGGTTGGTAAGCAGTTGCAGGAAACCACCCTGCGTGAGGAATACGGGGTCAATGTCGTGGGGATCTGGGAACGGGGGAAATTCGAGACACCCTCCCCCACCACCATGCTCAACAACCACACTGTACTCTTGCTCGCCGGTACCCAGAGCAGTTTTGACAAGTACGACCACGACTTCCGCAACTTTTCCAACAACTCCGCCCCCGTGATTATCATTGGGGCCGGACGGGTCGGGCGTGAAACCGCCAAGACCCTCCATGAAATGAATGTCCCCTACCGGGTGATTGAAACGGACCAGAAGAAAGCCGGCATGGTCGACAACTCCATCCTCGGGGACGCCTCCGAAAAGACCGTTCTCGAACGGGCGGGCATCAACAAGTCACCTGCGGTGGTCATCACCAGCCACAATGATGAGAGCAATATGTACCTCACCATTTACTGCCGAAAGCTACGCCCCGACATTCAGATCGTAAGCCGGGCCTTTCTTCACCGCAATGTCGAGCCCTTGCACCGAGCCGGAGCGGACTTCGTTATGTCCCAGGACTGGATGGGGGCTAACACAATCTTCAATTTGCTCAACCGGGCGGAAATTCTCATGATCACCGAGGGCCTCGATGTTTTCAGTCAGAAAACCCCCAAGTGCCTCGCTGGTGTATCAGTCAAGGATTCTAAAATCCGCGAAAAAACCGGTTGCAGCATCGTGGCAATCAAGGGAGACAAGGGCACCATCATCACCCCTTCCCCCGAGGATCAATTCTGCCCCAATGGTGAAATCATCCTCATTGGCAGCGAGGTCTCCGAAAAGTCCTTCGAGTCAAAATTCCGCTCCTGATCTATTTCCCGATCTTGGTAAAAGGGGATGACGGCCAGGGTCTAGTGGCTAACTTGAAGAGTGGTTCCCGCCAAATTACTTGCATCCAGTTTGGGAAAACTGACCATGAAATTATTTTCGTCGACTAGGTTGAACAAATAATGGGTTGTTTTTGGGGGCAAGGTGGCCAGTGCTTTCGCAGGACTTTTTCCCTTGGCGGCGATCACTTTGGCCGGCAATGGAAACCATTCACTGTCTGACTCCGCACCATTGAGGGAATAAATCACCTGCACCTGAGTTACCTTTGCTCCTCTTTCCTCAAACTCAACCTGCACCCTACGCTTGATTCTCTGCTGGTCAATCACGACAGGCACCTGCTTGACTCCGGGAAGTTTGATTCGGGTACAGGTGGGATTCAGGTAAGTCATGCCCGCGTCCATGCCTTCGAGGAAATCCAGCAATTCCCGCTTCATCGAATTGGCCAGATCAGGGAGTTTTTTGCTCAGGTCCCGGGATTCCTCCCAGTCCACGCGCTTGCCCGCGGAGTCATACAATTGATAAAGCTCCACCCGTTGCCGTTCATACACATGATTGTAGATCAGCTTGTATCCGTCTTTGAGGTGGGCGGACTGCTGGCAGTGCCCATTGGGGAAATGCCAGAATATCGACTCCCTTGCCCGTCCGCTCTTGGCATCGATTACTTTCCCTGAGTCCCGCGGGTCTTCCCTCAGCAAGGCACCGAGATCACATCCATCAAGTATCTGGCCAGCGGAATTCGATGTTCCTGTCCAACCGAGAATAGTGGGATAAAAGTCCAGTCCGCTGACCACTACCCCGCTTTCAATCGAGGCGGGGATTTCCGGCCCCGCCACAAGAAAAGGCACGCGTACCCCCCCCTCCCTGATATGAATTTTTCCTTCATCCAGGGGAAAATTATCGGTGTACACCTCACCTGGGTGCCCCTCCATACCCCCGTTATCCGAGCTAAAAATTAGGTAGGTATTCTCGATCAGCTTATGGCCCGGCCAACGCGGATCATCCGTATTTTCCAAATATCCGATCAATCTCCCCACATAATAGTCAAGCGTCTCCACCATGGCACAGTAGTAAGGATTTCGCTGCCCTTCGAGCGTCCAACCTTTAGGGTCCTTGGGATACTCGACTCCCAATTTCTGACAGTACTTTCTCAAAAGCGCCTCGCTTCTTGACTGAAGGGGGGAGTGTACCAACCAAGTAGAATAATAGAGAAACATCGGATCCTCCTTATTTTCCCGGAGAAAGCGTAAGGCTTCCTCGGTCACATGGTCAGTGGGATAACCATTTTCATCGAGCCGATAAGGGTCCTTCTCCTTAGTCGTGGCAAACCCCTGCAGTCGGTTGGGCATGCCATTCTGAACTCCCCTCGCCTGTGAGTTTCCGGCTAGGTGGGTGGTGAAATCAAACCCCTCATCCATCGGCTGGGGGAAGGCATAATGATTGACCGCAATGTGCCACTTGCCCACATGACCCGTTCGGTACCCATTCGGTTTCAGGGCCTCGGCAATAGTCACATTTCGGGTATCCATCCCCCCGCGGCACCACGGTGCGATGAAAGAAAGCTGGGGGTGAAGCGCCCTCGGAGGCTTCCCGGAGGCCACGGTTGTACTCATCGTTCTGGCAGGGTGCTTCCCGCTCATTATCGCACAACGGCTCGGGCTACAAACAGGTGACGGGGAATAACCATTTTTAAAAAGAACACCATTTTTTGCCAAACGGTCGATATTGGGCGTCTCGTAAGGACAGGGTTCATCGAGGTCGTAACAGACCACATCCTGCCAGCCCAAATCATCCACCAGCATCAATATAACATTGGGCTTCGAAGGGCGGTCTACCTGACCCACAAGGCTACTGGTTACACCCAGAAGAAAGATCAAAATAGATAATTTTTTCATTCCAATTACCTCCTCTTATTTCCCATTCTGGATGGAATGAAATCGACCCGGGTAAATTGGTTCAATCGCGGGATATTTACCGTCAGTACCCCATCCGAAACCCGATAAGGCCCCAACTCATACAATTCCACATCCAGATCCTGACCAGTGAGCGAATCAATGTTCTTGGTACTCACATCCACCTTGTAATAGGATCCATCCCTAAAGCCCTCCCCCTGAAAGTTCAGACGGGACTTGTCATGATTAAAGCGCTTCCCCTGCTGAACCCTCGCCGGTATCGAAACCTTGGCCGGGGCGATACCCGATCCACCGCTGGAATAGATCAGGTTGGTAAATCTTTTTTGCGTACGGTTCCAGGTGGACACCCGATAGCGCTCATTTCCAGTATATCCCTGACCAGAGACAATGATATCATTCCCCACCTCGCCAGCCAGTGCATGGCGGATTACCTCATCCGTTCCTCCGCCCGCCTGGGCAAACCATTGCCAGACATAGTACATCAAGTGATTCGGGTCTGAAGGAACCTGATAATCCTCGATAGTGAAAATTTCTCCCTGTCCGTCCGCCACCGTAAAATCCTTGTCTCTGCCGCGTAAGGAGACCTTGCGGGTGATGATGGCTGGTCCCTGGTCGCTTGCCGGAATGACAAGATCGGGACGCAATTCGCCCACCCGTCCGTTATAGTCTCGCCTTTTGGTTAATCCCATCGACCAAGGGCTCTCGTTGTCCGTCCAGAGAAAATTCATCACATTCATGCCCCGCTCCATGCACTTTCCCATCAGGGTGAGGGTCTTGAAGTAACCATCCACTTCATCTCTCTTTCCGTCCCCATTGACATCGGCACTCAGTACCATGGTCCCGAGGTTACCATCATCCCAGTTGACCCATGCCTCCGCCGAAACAATCGGCTTCCACCAATACCCCTCGCGATCCAGTTTCTGGCGAAACAGATCATAATTACCCCAGGTCGATGTAACAAAACTGCCATCCATCATGCCGTAGCCATCGTGATGGTCAGAAACATTGATATTCAGGCAGTCCACTAATTCCATTAAAGTTTGGTTCTTCACCTTTTGCTCGAGGTAATCATTGACCGCCCGTCCTCCCCGCCCGGCCAGACCATCGATCACCGGACACCCCTCGCAGGGTGATGTACCCGAGGTCGAAATTAGCACAGGCAGTGCGGGTTCGGCATTGTAGACACCACGCACCGCTTGTGCTCCTTTGATAAAGATTTCGTTGTGCAAAAATTCCACATCCGCACCCGGCAGGATGCTCTTGAGATTGGTCTCGTGACCAAGCTGCCAGGAGTGCACCCGCCCCTTGAAGTGCGTGGCCAGACGGGTCATAAAGGCACTAAAGTATCCGGGCTTCGGCCGCTTTCCCCCGTTAGGAGCAACTTCCGCCGCCCACCCCGGAGTGCCAAAAAATACGAACTCCACAAACAATCCCTGCTCGTTCGCCATATCCACCACCTGGTCGAACATCTTCAGCCCGCCCGATGGCTTTTTCTGGTAGTCGCAATTGGCCGCATTGGGCTCCACCTGGGACCAGGACACCCAGAACATCACATAACTGCTGTGATCGGCGAGTACCGGACGGGTAATTTCATAGGCATTGTTGAGCGGACGGGAAACCGAGGGCTGCCAACGCACACCCACCTGCATATGGTCCGGTGTCCACTCATAGGCGGGGCGGGCACCAAGACCGCACCCAACAAACAAGGCACTCATCACAAGCGAAGACAGAATCGCACGGAAAGACACAAGGGTTTTAAATTTCATAATTGATAAATTTTCAAAAGGCTGAATTTAGCAAATCCTACCTTTTTTAATGAAACAAGGCTTATTCATTCGATCTTCGATACTTTTTGCCTCATGAGTTATCCCTTTTGTACCAAATTTCTGTGCCCCACCCCCATCCATCCAAAGCTCTCGCCCGGCGCACCTTTTTATTAGATCTGTTTAACAGTTCAATGGGGGGAATCCTTGAGGTTGGGTTTGGCACCTTTGCCATTCTCATTGCCATCCGCTTTCTCGATGCTCCCAGCACCCTCAAGGCGATCCTTGCCTCAGGTGTTTCCGCTGGCCTCCTCCTTGTTCCTCACATGCAGAGACTGGCAGCCTGGTCGGGTCTGTCGGTCAGCCGGTTTTGTGCCACCCTCATGCTCGTGTCCGCAGGCTGCCTGCTTGGATCCAGTTATCTGGCAAACCCATGGTTGCTCGCCAGTGCCCTCTTTCTCGCTCAGGTCTGCTTCTCCCAATTGCCCGGCTTTATGATCCAAGTGTATACCCGGAATTATGGATCCAATGAGAGGGGAAAGCGGCTGTCATGGAATTTCATTCTCTCCGCTTCTATCGGCATGATTTTATCCTATGGCGGTGGAAGTTACCTCGATACGGATGCCGCTGAACCCGGGTGGGTTTTTCGGGCAATGGCGGTATTTTCCCTCGGCTCCGCCGTGGCCCTCTTCCTCATTCCTTCCCAGCCAATCGAACGCGGACAACGCACCCAAGGGCTCTTTGATAGCTTCAATTTATTGAGGGAGGATCGTCTGTTTGCCAGTATGCTCATTGCCTGGATGGTCATGGGATTAGGCATTATTATGACACTGCCCTTGCGGGTAGAATACCTAAGCGGTACGGGCGGTCTGGATCTGAGCAACGAGCAGGTTGCCCTCATCACTGTGGTAATCTTTTCCATCGCCCGCATTTTCAGCTCGCGCCTCTGGGGAGAGCTTTTTGACCGGGTGCGCTTTTTATTTTTCCGGATTTCTCTCAATCTCATCCTCATTGCCGCCACCCTGGTCTACTTCCATGCCGATGGACTGGTGGGGGTTGCTCTAGGGGCCGCCCTTGCCGGTGTGGGGGTGGGAGGCTCTAAAATTGCCTGGAGCCTGTGGGTGACCAAGCTCGCTCCCAACGGAATGGAAGCAAGGTATATGGGTGCCCATGTCGCCCTGACCGGTTTACGCGGGGCCCTCGCCCCCTTTCTTGGGTACTGGTTGCTTGGCTTGCTTGGCTACGAAGGAGTGGCTTGGTTTTCCGTAGCTCTGGTTAGTTTATCCACATTGCTCTTCCTTCGTCTCTTTTCAAACCAGCAGAGTAAAGCGAGCGGACTTTAAATTTTTAGGTCTACAAAGAGTTGTCGATTGACGGAACCAAGGTGCCTGATTTCATGTTCTTCTATGAAAACCTTACGGATATTACTTCTTGTTTCCTTTTTCTTCAGTGCCATGCTGGGTGCAAAGTCACGCAAGGGCGAATATTTCGTCGGAATTGGCTACACTATGGCCGATGGCGAGCTCGGTAATCAGGATGTGGAAGGTCAGTTTATCCGCCTCAATGCCAACAACCCGAGCGACAACAACACCGATTTTTCACTCTATCTCGACTACGGTTCGGCAAAAGCAGCCGGTGAGAATGCCACATCCTGGAATCTTGGCCTCGATTACCTCGCCAACTTTGATGATTTCGGTAATCGCTCCATTGAATTCACTCCCTACTTAGGGCTCGGTGTTGGCTACCTGGATGAGGAATCTCCAATTCGCTTGGGCGAAGATGGCTTTACCTGGAGCCTGCTCATCGGTGCGGAAATTCGTTTCCTCAGCTCCTTCTCCATCCACACAGGAGGCCGCTTTTACGGCCTTTGGTCGGATTTTGCTGAAAATGAATTTGCCGCCGATGCTGGCATTACCTGGTGGTTGAACAACGACCATGGGGTAAATTTCGAATACCAGCGGGCATTTGAAAGCGAGTTGAATTACTTCACTCTTAGGTACCTTTATTCCTGGCAATAGCCGGCACAATTTCTTTTGGGCGGGGGGAAAATTGAACACCAACTCATGGTTTGACGACTGTCCGGAACGGCGTGGCCGTCCCGGTTTGAAATGGGGGAAATACCAGGGTAAAGATATTTTACCACTCTGGGTGGCAGACATGGACTTCCGGGCTCCGCCCGCCGTTGTTCAAGCCGCCTGTGAAGAGGCCGAATTTGGTAACTATGGCTACGCTAAGGCTCACCCCGGCCTGGTCGACTCCGTAGTCCGGCACTGCCAGTCCCTTTACGGCTGGGAGATCGACACCAACTGGTTGGTTTGGTTGCCCGGGATGGTCTGTGCCCTCAATGTCTGCTGCCGCATGCAACAGGAAGTCGCCGGGCAGGCCTTAACCCACATTCCTGTCTATCCTCCCTTTCTTTCCGCCCCTGGAAATTTCGGACTCTCGTGCACCCGTCTTCCCCTCCAACTTAACGGTAAGCGGTTCAGTATGGATTTTGAGTTGATGGACAAAACCCCAACCCAACCGGGTGATCTCTTCATGCTCTGCCATCCCCACAACCCGGTGGGCACGGCATTCAGTCGGCCGGAACTGGAGCGCTTCGCTGCCTGGGCAAAGGAGCGGGAACTGGTCATTTGCTCAGATGAAATCCACTGCGATCTCCTCCTCGAACCCGGTCTAAAGCACATGCCGCTGGCCATGCTCAACGAGGACGCCGCCGGGCGTACCCTGACACTGATGGCCCCTAGCAAAACTTACAACCTGCCCGGGTTTGGGTGTTCCTTCGCGATTATTTCCAATCCCGACCTCCGCCTTCGTTTCAAAAAAGCCATGGCCGGGATCGTGCCCGACCCAGCAGTCATGGGTTTCCGTCTCGCTGAGGTCGCCTTTAGTAACGGGGAAGAATGGCGCCAATCCCTACTTTCCTACTTGCGGGCAAACCGGGACTACGCCCTGTCCAGGCTCGGCGGAATGCCCGGACTTACCCCCTACTCCCCATCGGCCACCTATTTGCTCTGGATGGATGCCCGCAAACTTCCGGTCGAGAACCCCCACCGCTTCTTCGAGGAACACGGGGTGGGCCTCTCCGACGGATATGATTTCGGAGCACCCGGATTTCTACGTCTCAACCTCGGGTGCTCCCGAAGTTTACTCGAGCAGGCACTTGACCGGATGGAACGGGCCTGTGCCAAGGCGGCTCAAGGATGAGCCCGCCCAGTTCAGAAAAGGAAAAATCCCTCAGACTCGAGCAACTCCGGGCAGAACTCAAACGCCACGACGAACTGTATTACCGGCAGGCCCAGCCGGAAATATCCGACCAGGCCTACGACCAAAAAAAACGCGAACTCGATGCATTGGAAGCCGAACTCGACCCGCTCGGACTGTTTGCTCAATCGGAGTTAAATGGAAACCAAAAGCAAAACCTTCCCCCTCAGGTCGGGGACGACCGGCTCGAATCCTTCTCTTCTCACCGCCACCTCCAGCCCATGCTCTCCCTCGACAACACCTACGACGAGGAGGAATTTTTCGAGTTCGACCAAAGATTGCAGCGCCTTTTTGGAAGCGAGGAGCTTTCCTATGTGGTGGAGCCCAAAATTGATGGCGTCGCTATCTCCCTTACCTACGAACAGGGCCGGCTGACCACCGCTACTACTCGTGGAAACGGGGTAGAGGGCGATATCGTTACCCAAAACCTCCGTCATCTCGACTCTCTCCCGCAGCAGCTCTCCGGGGACAACCTTCCGGAAATCATCGAAATACGGGGGGAAATCTACATGAGCCACCAGGAATTTGAACGGATCAATCAGGAACGAGAAAAGAACGGACTCCCCCTCTATGCTAACCCCCGCAACCTCGCTGCGGGCACTGTAAAATTACTCGATCCCAAAGAGGCGAGGCAGCGAAATCTCGAAATTGTTCTCTATGGTATCGGGGCCTGCCAGCCCCAAAATCATTTCGCCAGCCTGTCTCAATTTCACCAGGCCCTTACTGGATGGGGGGTACCTTCGGTGGAATATTTCCGTAAGGTTGCAGATGCCCGTGCGGCATGGGAATCGATTGTGGAACTCGATGAACTGAGACATGGATACGGCTATCCGACCGATGGTGCGGTAATCAAGCTCGACTCCTTCTCCCTCCAGGCCGAAGCCGGTTCGACTGCTAAATCTCCCCGCTGGGCCATTGCCTATAAGTTCGAAACTGAGCATCAGGAAACCACCCTTGAGGCTATCCATCTACAAGTTGGCCGCACCGGTGCGATTACCCCGGTCGCCTGGCTGACTCCGGTACAACTGGCCGGCACTCAGGTGTCCCGGGCCAGCCTGCACAACGCCGATGAGATTGCTCGCAAGGACATTCGTGTGGGCGATCGCGTGATCGTGGAAAAAGCCGGCGAAATCATTCCTCAGGTCGTTGAGGTGGTGCTCGCAAAAAGATCGCCCGAATGCACCCCTTATTCTTTCCCAGAAAGCTGTCCCTGCTGTGCCACTGGTCTTGAGAGAATGGAGGGAGAGGCCGCATGGAAATGCCCCAACCATGACTGCTCGGAACAGGTCAAGGGCAGGCTGTGCTACTTTGCCTCCCGTGGGTGTATGGATATCGATTACCTTGGAGAAGCGGTGGTTGAACAATTGGTCGACCAAAAAATGGTCACCCGCACATCCGATCTTTATTCACTTACCAAGGAGCAGGCCCTCTCCCTGGAAGGATTTGCCGAGAAATCAGCCGACAATCTCATCCGCTCCATCGCCCAGAGTAAGGAGCAGGAATTGTGGCGTTTAATTTGTGCTCTCGGCATCAAACATGTGGGTGCAGCAGGTGCCAAGGATCTCGCCCGTGCTTTCCGTTCCCTAGCTAACCTCGCCGAAGCCCCAATCGATCAATTGATTGCCATCGATGGCATTGGTGAAATCATGGCCCTGAGCATCAGGCAGTTTTTTGGGGATCCTCAGAACCAGAGCTTGCTTGCCGACTTTACCCGCCATGGCGTATCCCCCGAGCTTGCCGTTGATCCCGCACTCGGCACCCCTTGGGCGGGCAAGACCTTTGTCCTCACGGGCACCCTCACCGCGATGACCCGGGACGAAGCGGGAGCAAGAATCGAAGCCCTCGGGGGGAAATCCTCCTCCAGCGTGAGCAAGCGCACCCATTACCTCATTGCTGGGCCTGGAGCAGGCTCCAAGCTCGACAAAGCAGAGAAGCTCGGGGTGACTGTGCTCGATGAACCCGCCTTTCTGGAACTGTTGGAAAACCCCGCTTCTGCCTAAACCCTTCCCTCCCTCCACGCGAAATAGGATTGAGCATTTCCGGATGCCCGTTAGGATATATACTAATTACTTAATTAGTTCTTTGCACCATGCCTACTCCAAAAAATTTAGGGTTTGATCCCCCAGAAGATGCGATCGCTGAGATTGCCAAGGGAAGCATGGTCATTGTCACAGACGACGAAGATCGCGAAAACGAGGGCGACCTCGTCATGGCCGCCTCCAAGGTCACTCCCGAAGCAATCAATCATATGATTGCCAATGCACGGGGACTTATTTGCGTACCCCTTCTCGCCAACCAACTCAAACGCCTGGGTATATCCAGCATGGTACCCCATAACCGCGAAGCCCAGCGTACTGACTTTACTGTATCCGTGGATGCCGCCGAAGGTATCACCACTGGAATCAGTGCCTTTGACCGGGCATCCACCATCCGCATCCTTGGCGATTCAGAGGCCAACCCGGAAGATCTCGTGCAACCTGGCCATGTTTTTCCCCTGCGGGCCCGCCCCGGGGGCGTTCTCGAACGGGCCGGACACACTGAGGCGGCAGTCGACCTCGCCTCCCTTGCCGGCCTTCATCCCAGCGGGGTGATCTGCGAAATCCTCAAGGAAGATGGGTCCATGGCCCGCCTTCCCGACCTCCGCAAGTTGAAAAAAAAGTGGGGCATGAAATTAATTTCCATCGCCTCCCTTATCGAGTACCGCCACCAGCGTGAACGACTCATTGAAAAAATCAGCGAATCTGAATTCCCCACAAAATTTGGCAACTTTCAGCTCCATGTATTTTCCAGCGTGCTCGACCGGCGCATTCATTACGCCCTGACCCTTGGCAAAATTTCCAAGCGTGCCACCACCCTCGTACGCGTGCAGTCAGCCAACCCCCTCACCGATGCCCTTGGGCTGTCCACAAAGAGCCGGCCGAGTAGTGGAATATCAGAGGCATTGGAGGAAATCGCCCGCAACAATTCGGGTGCCCTGATCTACCTTGAGCCCCGCCGTAAGGAGGCAGAGGAGATGATCGGGTCTGAACTTTCCCCGGGAAAGATGGACTTCCGGGACTATGGCATCGGTGCTCAGGTGCTCGCCGCCCTCGGCATCAAAAAGCTCCGCCTGCTCACCCGCGACCGTCGCCGGGTGGTCGGGCTCGAAGGATATGGTCTTGAAATCGTAGAGCGTACCCTTCTCGCCTAATTCCTTTTTTATCGTGAGCACCGATTCTCCATCCGCCCCGGTCATTGACCCCTCCCCCTTTGCATTTGGCATCGTCTGTGCACGGTTCAATGAATCGCTCACCCAGAGCCTGCTCGACCGCGTGGTCAATGTGCTGCAGGAACAGGGAAAGCCCGCCGAACTGGTTATCGAACGAGTGCCTGGTTCCCACGAAGTACCCGCCGGTCTCTCCCTACTTGCAGAAACCGGCCGCTTTTCCTGCCTCATCGGCCTGGGTGTGGTCATCAAGGGATCAACCTCCCATCACCACCTAGTCGCGGAATCGGCCGGTAATGCGATCCAGTACCTCGTCGTCCGACATACCCTGCCTGTCATCAACGGCATAGTGGTGACCGATGATCTCCCCACCGCCGAAGAGCGCATCACCGGCAACCTCGACCGCGGACGTGAATTTGCTTACGCCGCTTTGGAAATGGCTCAGTTTCGTCAAAAATGGACCTAGATTTAATCGTTAATCCAGAGTGGAGCCAGCGGCGCCAAAACCGCACCGCCGCTTTTCGCTTTCTCTACCAGTGGGAACTCAACCCGCCCGATGATCTCCCCGCCGAACTGGAAGCATTTTTGCAGAGACTGGAAAAACCAGAAGGGTACTTTGGCTATACTGTGGAATTGGTGGATGGCATTCTCGAAAAACTCGAAGAGATCGACTCCCTTATCACTGAACTGGTCACCAACTGGGAATTTTCCCGCATCGCCAAGATCGATCTGGCCATTTTGCGCCTTGGAATTTACGAAATCCTATACCGCCTCGATGTTCCCCCGGTGGTGGTCATCGATGAGGCCCTGGAAATCAGTAAGGACTTTAGTTCGGACAACTCCCGGAAATTTCTCAACGGGGTCCTCGACCAAGCCAGCAAGCGGAGCGGACGGCCCAACCGCGAAAGCCTCGTCTAAGTATACCGACTGGCTTAAGCGCGGCCAATGCCGTGTGCCCGGTAGCCGATTTTGCGCAAAACACCAAGGTCAAGCAGGTTGCGCCCATCAAAAAGAATCGCCGGCTGGTGCATCTTTTCGAAAATAGCCGCGTAATCCAAATCTTTAAATTCATCCCACTCCGTCAGCAGGGCAATGGCATGGGCCTGCTCGCATGCTTCATCTGCGGTGGAGCAAAATTCGATCCTTTCATCGGCCTCCTTTTCGCTTAATCCAAGGGAGCTAAGTATACTTTGCTTGGTCACTCGCGGATCATAGATCGCCAAGTTGGCTTTCTCTTCGAGTAGGCGTTGGCAAATGCCAATCGCTGGAGATTCCCGGGCATCATTAGTGTCCTTCTTGAATGCGTAGCCCAAAATGGCCAGTCGCTTGCCTGAAACGGTGTTAAACATCGAGTCAAGCAGGCGGGTCACAAACCGTTCCTTTTGGTACTCGTTCATCTTGATGACCTGCTCCCAGTATTCCGCAACCTGAGGAAGGTCGAAATGGCGGCATAGATAGCAGAGATTGAGGACATCCTTTTGGAAACAGGATCCACCAAAACCGATTGAGCTTTTGAGAAATTTTGGGCCGATCCGGCTGTCTGTACCTATCGCCTTAGCGACTTCGTCCACATTGGCCTCACTGGCCTCACAGAGGGCGGAAATGGCATTGATACTTGATATTCGCTGGGCAAGAAAGGCATTGGCGGTAAGTTTGGAAAGCTCAGAGGACCAAAGATTGGTAGTGATGATCCGCTCGCGTGGCACCCATTGGGCATAGATGCTTACCACTTTTTCAACTGCTGCCTGGCCGGAATCCGAGGTTTCCCCGCCAATCAACACACGATCGGGAGCCTCCAGATCAGTCATCGCCGTTCCTTCGGCAAGAAATTCGGGGTTGGAAATCACCTGATAGGCATATCCATTTTTAGCGGAATCGAGAATTTCTTTGACCATCTGGGCGGTGCGTACTGGAACGGTGGATTTTTCCACCACGATCTTATCGCCCCCACCCGCCCGGGCAATGCCGCGGGCACAGGACTCGACAAAGCGCAGGTCGGCGGCCTGCCCCGAACCCGATCCATAATCCTTGGTCGGGGTGTTCACGCTGATGAAGATGATGTCGGCCGCCCGCACCTTTTCATCCACCTCGGTACTGAAAAACAGGTTTTGGTTACGGTTATGGGCAACGATTTCTTCCAACCCGGGTTCATAGACCGGGAGATCCCCGGAATTCCAAGCGGCGATCCGCTCCGTATTGAGGTCGACCACCGTCACTTCGATATCCTTACACTTATGGGCAATCATCGCCATGGTCGGCCCGCCGACATATCCTGCTCCAATACAACAAATTTTCATCGCCCCCACAACTATCACACCTTACTTTATAAATCCATTAAAGAATGGAGCAGTTTTTTATGGGATCAGTAAATCTATCCTCAATGGCCGAAGCCGTTGTTGCTTTCCCATGGTTGAGAATGGGCATCATCTTTGCATTCCTCTATGTAATCCTATTTTTTTACGGACTCTTCTTTTCAGACGGGCTAATATTCCCTGCTCCATCCTCTCCACATTATGAGAAGGATGGCAGCGTGCATTCCGTCCATACCCCCAGCGGTTTGGAAATTGCCTATAAAATTTGGCAACCCAGCACACCGAGCAAAAGAGTCATTTTGTACAGCCATGGAAATGCGGAGGACTTGGGTAGCATCGAACCTGCCATCCTACCCTGGGTAGAAGAAGGATTTACCGTAGTTGGCTACGACTATCCGGGCTATGGCCACAGTTCTGGGAAGCCAAGCGAGCAGGGTTGTTACGATGCAATCGATGCGGTCTATGCGAAAATTTCGGAGGAACTTAGTATCTCCAACAGGCAACTGGTCTCCTGGGGCCGATCCCTCGGCACCGGCCTCTCCTGCTACCTCGCCTCGAAAGAAAAACTCGCCGGTGTCATTCTGGAAACGCCCTACATCACCGCGTTCCGTACCGTGACTGAAATCCCCTTGGTCCCCTTTGACCGCTTCCGTAACATCGAGCGGGCACCGAAACTAAAATCGGAGTCTTTGGTCATCCATGGAGATGAAGATGAAATCATTCCCTTTAGGCACGGCCAACATCTTTTTGAAAATCTGCCCGATCCCAAGGAATTTTTGAAAATTGAGGACGGTGGGCACAACAACCTGCCCGAAAAAGGGGGAGAAAAATACCGCACCTCAATCCTGCAATTTTTAAACAGAGTGCTTGATTCTTGATTCATAAGATTTTCAGTTCTATGTATCTTAAGAAGTTTGTGGTGGAATAGACTGGTGGCAAAAAAGGCAAGATACAGGTTCTGATGGGAACGCAGAATAAGGCATTCAAAGTTGCGGTACTTGGGCACATTGTGCTCGCCCTTTCCTTGATGATTTACTCCTTCATTCCCAGTTGTGAGGACGAACCGGAAATCGTTCATGTCTTCGAAATGGCCTCCCCCCCTCCTCCACAAACTGTAGCCAAACCCACACCACCTAAACCCACACCTAAACCTGTCGTCCGACAGCCGGCACCAAAGCCCACACCACCCAAGCCAAAACCGGTTGTACCCAAACCGAAGCCAAAACCGACACCAAAACCAACCCCCAAGCCGGTTGTCAAAACTCCTCAGCCTAAAAAGATATCTTTTGATCAGTTCAGGAAACAACATGTTGTGCCGGCACCTAAGCCTGTTTCGAAACAACCTCCCCCCCAACCTGCTAGAATCAAAATCAACCCCGACGACTTCAAACTTGCTCCCATTGTCGTCCATACCCCAAGCACATCGAACTCAACGGTTTCCCCCACTGTAATCAACCAATACCTTGCCGGGGTAAAATCTCGCTTGGAACAAGTCTGGCAACAATTGCTCGCTCAAACCGACCTTACCAGCGGAGGAATGGCGCACCTTGGTTTCCGGATTGGGTCGGATGGTTCATTGCAAAGTGTATCCATTACGCGCTCATCCGGGAATCGATCCTTGGATGACCTAGTTCTGCGGGTCGCCCATTCGGTAGGAAATGTGGGTCGTCCCCCGGGTGGCTCATTTTCCTCTAGTCTGGAAATCCCCTTTCGGGTAAACTGATCGTTATGAAGTTCGATTGGAAACGCCCGCTTGCCCCCCTTGTTCTTGTTGGCGGACTCCTACTCTGTCTCTCCCGCGATCCGGTGATCGGACTGGGGGTTTTCCTAGTTTCCTTCGCTTTGATCTTCGGGTTTTCCCGAGGCTCGTCCTAAGCGTAAATTTTCCAGTTCGCGGTTGGTTGTTTCGACCGACTGCTCAACCAGATAGTTCTGCAATCCGAATGGCTTACGCCCACGCATCGGAGCGGGCTGGTAGTTTCCACGGCGGCGCAATTCGCTGGCGTATTGATTGTCCCGAAAAAATCCATTGGTTGTCTCCAAAACTTCTTCCTCCATCGCCATATCCTCGATCGGAAAAGCAACCTCCACCCTGCGAAAAAAGTTTCTGGGCATCCAATCGGCACTCCCAAGATAAGTTCGCTTCCCTTTCGGAGCATTTTGAAAATGGTAAATGCGGCTATGTTCAAGAAAGCGTCCGAGCAGGCTCCTTACAGTAATGTTTTCGCTCAAGCCTTTGACCCCAGGCACCAGCCCGCAAATTCCACGCACTACCAGATCAACCTTTGCCCCCGCCTGCGAGGCCGCATATAAGGCTTCGATTGCCTCTGGGTCGATCAGCGAATTTACCTTGATAAGGATACGGGCGGACTTACCCGCTTTGGCCGCCTCCCCTTCCTCCGTAATCTTGCGGATCATTTCAGCATGTAAGTTAAACGGGGCTACGAGGATCTTTTTAAAGGTCGGCTTTCGGGTATATCCCGTCAGGGCATTGAAGAGATTGGCCAGATCTGCAGTGAAAGCAACATTGCTGGTAAAGAGGCTATAATCGGTGTAACTCTTGGCCGTACTCGGATTATAGTTTCCCGTCCCTAAATGGGCATAGCGGCGAAGTTTGTTTCCTTCCCTGCGGACAATCAGGCAACATTTACAGTGCGTTTTCAATCCACTTAAACCGTAGACAACATGCACGCCCACCTCCTCCATCTTTCTTGACCAGGTGACATTGGCCTGCTCATCAAACCGTGCTTTTAGCTCAACCATGGCAGTTACCTGTTTCCCGTTTTGAGCGGCGTCCATCAATGCTTTGATCACCGGAGAATCCCCGCTCGTACGGTAGATGGTCAGCTTAATCGCAAAAACCTCGGGGTCCACTGCTGCAGCACGTAACAAGTCGACCATTGGAGTAAAGGAATCATACGGATGGTGCAAAAGATAATCCTTCTTACCGATCTGCTTAAACAATTTGCTGCGTTGGGAAAGATCGTTGGGTACCCGAGCCTCAAAAGGGACAAATTTCAAGTCTGGCCGCTCAACCAAATCGGGCAGACTCATCAAGCGGTACAAATTGATTGGTCCGTTGATCGTCACAACATCCTCCGCGGTCAATTGAATCGATTTAAGTAAATATTGCAGAACCTCGGGATCGACATGTTCATCAATTTCCAAACGCACCGCCGCCCCTTTTCTGCGGTTATGCAATTCCTCCTCAATGCTCAAGAGCAGGTTCTCCACTTCTTCCTCATCCACATAGAGGTGACTGTTACGGGTAATGCGGAATGCCCAGGCACCGAGCACCTCGTGGCCGGGGAAAAGATCAGATACAAAATAACGAACCACTTCGCTTAAAAAAACAAAGGTTTGATTCTTTGCTCCCTCCTGTTCAATTTTGACCAATCGGGGAAGAATCCTCGGAACCTGTACGATTGCCCGCAATGGAGCTGCTTTTTTCCTTCGCAAGTTTCGCAAAGATACGAAGAGATTGAGCGATTTATTGAGAATCAAAGGAAAGGGATGCGTTGGATCCACCGCCAGGGGAGTTAGCACCGGAAAGACCTCTCTTCGGAAGTAGGCCCGAAGCCAGGTAAATTCATCCTTGGATAGTTTCTCGATTGATTTAAAAGCCACCCCACTCTTAGCCAGAGACGGTTGCAGGCTGTCCCGCCAGCAGGTGTATTCCCGTTGCGACATTTCTCTGGCCCGCTGGCGCACCTCATTGAGTAGGCTTTGGGGGGCACTGCCATCAAGGCTTGGCCGGGTAATACCGGCATCGACTTTTTGCATCAACCCAGCCACCCGGATTTCATAAAACTGATCGAGATTAGAGCTCACAAAGGAAAGAAAGCGGGTTCGTTCAAGCAAGGGATACTGCTCAGAAAATGCCTGGTCGAGCACCCTCTCATTAAAAGCCAGCCAGCTTAACTCACGGTTAAAAAACTCCGTGCCTGTTACGGTGCTCGCTGAACTAGGATCGGCCATCAGTTTTTAATTAGCTGATTTTTTTTGAGGGGACAATGGAATTTACCGAAACAGGCTCACTTGACCTACTGCCCCACCTGAGCTATTTTATTTCCTTTGCTCTTTGAAACTTTGATGGGGGTGTTCCGGATTCGACCGCAATGTGGAAAACTCGGTCGCGTGTCGAGGATGACGCTTGGCCTCGTAAAAAATGCTTCAAACCATTACATGGCGAAAATAATATCGTTAACTTCGAGCCTGAGCTCGAAGCCCTCGCAGCATAGTTCTGCGACGTCGACAGTCTACTGACACCTGCTGGGTAGTCGGGGCGTTAAAAAGCAGGTAAAACCTCGGAGCGTTTGGTTGTCTATCGGAGGCTAAACGGCTGAAGATAACCTCGGACTAATAGGTGTTCCTACCTTCATTAGTCTCAAACTAATTAGAGAACTACACACGTAGACGCTGAATGGGAAAGATTGCGGGACGCGGGTTCAACTCCCGCCACCTCCACCAAAGTTTCAAGGATCTTTTTCTTAATCAATCCCTTTAAGTAAGCGGGATCCAGCCAAATTCTTTCCTCGTTTTTTTGAGGGCTAATTTTGCCAGAA
>Ga0181564_10001835_pt1 | contig 18851 bp, 10 predicted proteins | sample 011ome_24_FD_134512 | JGI IMG/M metagenome (GOLD analysis project Ga0181564, IMG submission 134512) | Coastal salt marsh microbial communities from the Groves Creek Marsh, Skidaway Island, Georgia - 011513CT metaG (megahit assembly) | ecosystem: Environmental > Aquatic > Marine > Intertidal...
CGTCGTCGTCGTCGTCGTCGTCGCGCGCGTACCCACGCGGCGGCCCCGCGATCGGCGCCCATCGGCGCGCGTCGAGTCCGTCGAGTCCGTCGACCACGGGCGGTGGCCGCCCACGTGACGTGGTGGACGTCGATGCGTCGATATCGATCGATCGATGCGTCGATGCGTCGATCGATGTCGATATCGATCGACACATCGCGGCGCGGCGTCGCGCGCGCGGGTGCCGCGGATTCGATCGCGAATCGCGATGGCGACGGCGGTGACGCGATCGGTGACGTTCGCGCTGGACGACGACGACGACGACGCGGCGGCGGAGGCGAGAGCTCTTCGTGGCCCGACGCGACGCGGCGGAGGCGCGACGGGGGCGACGGGGGACGGCGTCGTCGTCGGCGGCGGCGATGGGGGCGGCGCGCGGCGGTCGGCGCTGCGGCGCAGAGACGGGGCGATCGGTGCGGTGCATTCGGGCGAGGATGCGCGGACGCGCGTGGCGACGATTGCGACGAGTACGAGTGGGGCGTTGGCGTGGTTTACCGCGGCGTATTGTGATCCGGCGCGTGGGGTGATGTTTCCGGGGCGGGGCGCGCGCGCGCGCGGGCGAGGCGAGGCGTCTATGGAGTCGTCGTCGTCGTACGATTGGTCTGGGGCGCCGTTTGCGGGCACGGTGGATGATCCCGTGGAGCCTGGGGTGAAGTACGTGCGGACGCTGGTGGCGTTGGAGGTGTGCGAGCGACGCGCGTCGGGGGCGTCGTGCGGCCCGGGGGGCGGCGCGGGCGACGGCGTGTCGTCGGAAGGGTTGACGACGTGTGCGATGCGCATCGTGCGCACGGTGACGTCGGATAGTGGGGACGATAAGGCGAACGGGCAGTATTTTGTTGTGTATGCGCATGGGAACGCGTGCGATGTTGGGGATTGCGTGAGCGAGGCGACGAAGATCGCCGTCGGGTTGAAGGCGCACGTCATCATTCCAGAGTTTCCCGGATACGGCGTCGTGGATGGCGTCGCGCACGAGCAAAACGTGAATGCGATCTTAAAAGCTACGGTGAAATATGTGGTGAAGTTTCTACACGCGCCGCAAAGTCGCATCATCGTCCTCGGGCGATCCATCGGTACCGGGCCGGCGACGTGGTTGGCGCGTCTCATGTCCATTCAAGGCGGCCCACCGGCGGCGTTGATTTTGCACTCGCCGTACACGTCGATTCGTGCGATTGCGAAAGTATACGTTGGCGCGGCGAGTTACTTGTTGGCTGATCGTTGGAACACTGAACGCAACGTCGTCGACGTCGCGTGTCCAGTGTTGCTCATACACGGGGACTTGGATGAAATCATTCCTCACAGCCATAGCTTTCAGCTCGCGCAGACGGTGAAGGATACCAAAGCGAGACGTGAAAAGGAAGCGATAGCCGCAGAGTCGCCCGCGCCAGAGCCCAAACCGGCGACGATAAGTCTGTACATTCAAGAGGGACGCGATCACAACACATTCGACACCGAACAGGATTTTTTGTTTCCGATTATGAAGTTCATCAGGACAAAGGTGAACCCGTACGTGTGGCGAAACACGCTCATACGACGAGCAGGTAACATCAAGGGCGCAAGTCTGTTGTCGTCGTACGAAAATGCACCCGAAGATCTCGAGCCAATGGGCTGCAAGACGCGCGTGGAGGCGCACTTATTGAAACGCCGCAAGCCACAGCGCGGCGCGAGCGTGGAGGCACAATCGATCGCTTAGATGTGATATTTAGTGTACATTTATGATAGAATTACCATTTTAACTCGATTCGTTTCGTTCTAAGCGATGCCGAATCGACTTCTTGACATCACGTTCGGTTGGGCGGCGATGGCGTCTCGCACGCGCGTCGCGATCATCGACAAAAACTCAGTCTCTAAACCGAGCGTGGGTTTGTCCATTTCGACTAAAGACTGCAAGGCTGGAACCATGAACGATGCCAGTAGGCCCAACTCTTGGGATCGCTTACCGGTGTTGAGCTCGCCACTAGGAGCGACGATGCTATCGTCGTCGCCGTGCTGCGCGCTCGGTTGCAAGTGCGCGTAGAGCACTTCAAGGACATTCTCCACAGAAATCACGAGCGTTCGAATATCACCTTCAATCGCCGCCGCTTTGGCGAGAAGATCGTTCTCGTTCATATTCAACGATCGCAGAATTTTGCCATGCTCGATATCTTTCAAAGCATTTTTTCTCGCCTCGGCGGCGCGCGAGAGCTCCAACGCGAGCGTCAACACCATTGTGGCAAACATATGAATGGTCGGTCGCTCATCGCCAATAATACCATCGGACGCTTCAAACGTAAATGCAGTCAGGCCCTTGTTCACCATCCCTCGCTGAGCGCTCAAAATCATGCTGCGAACGTTGACGTAGCGTTGGTACATACGGTCCGCCGAGGCGACGGCGTACACATCGTTTGAACCAGCAAGAACCATATCGTCATCTGCACTGCAATGTCCGAGCGTCGTCTTAATGTACTTGGAGTACTTATTATTCTCCGAGCATACGGTCACCGTGAGAACGTCGAGCGCGCCTTGTAATCGAAGCTTGGGATCTGGTAAAATTGGGCCCTTGAGCAAACGCGTGACGAGGTTCACAGTGGCGTCGAGCTCAGCCAAATCAGCGAGATGCGGTCTCGTCGCTCGATCCGCAAGCACGCGATGGATCACCGCATAGTGTGCTTCAACGAACGCGAACGTTTGCGCGGTGACTTCGGGGATACCAGCACTTTGTACGATGACACCTTGATACACTGCCGACGGCGACGAGGCTGGCACTGGAGCCGTCGATGGAGACGCAGCCAGCAAGCTGCCCACTAAACGCAGAACGTTCACGAGAAGCTTATGATGACGCGCTCGCGGAATGGGGAGCTCAGAATATGGCAAATCAGCTTGCATGGTTGCAGTAGCAGCTGATGAGCTGTGGATGTCAGCGTAAGCGTCGATCGCACGGCAATTCGTGAGTGCAACAATCGTACCAAGCGCGATCATTTGAGCCGGTTCACTTTGTGCCATGCGTAAAAGCAACGAAAGTGATGCTTCAATAGCCTTGGACTGTGACGCCGCTCGCGGGGTGTTCATGACTAAGTCTGGCATGGACACCGTCTCGAGGCCGTGGAGGCACGCCTGCGCGACGCCGTTCTGTAATAGCAAAACTTCGATGCCACCGACGCCAGTGCCGGCGCATACAGCAACCATGGCTTCTAACGCCGCCAATGTAATGGCCTTGGTATCGTTTGAGCCTTCCAGCGCATCCCGAGAGATCACATCAACCAAAGCCGTGGCGTCTCTTTGAATGATCGCGGCATTGCCCTTTTCAATGTCAACATCCATGGTGTGAGAAAACGACAAATCAGCCATTGATTGACCTCGTTTTGTCACTGGACTCAATCCATCGGCATCCGGTCGACAGTACGCCAGGTATTGAAGCAGCGCGCCGATGATGTCGAGTCTGGACACTTGGGGCACTGGAGATCGATGGAGCAAGCACGCGTTGAGACTACGAAGCAACGCTCGACACTTTGATGGCGCGAGCATCTCCGACACTTTACCCTTGGAGCGATCCCGATCACCCAGTATTCTAAGTTGAGACAGAATCATATGTACCAACCGGCAGAAAGGTGCTACCTTGGCGGCATCCGAACCGCCTCCAAATGGCTCGGCTTCGCACAAACCAGACAAAATACCGTCAACGAGCTCGAAAAGTATACTGTGCGGGCTCATTGGCGTGTCGTCAATGACGTGTCCTGGCGCTGACGTGGATTGAAGATCGAAATAGGCGACAAAACTAGCCAGGCCTCTCGTCACGGCAACCGTAACGAGGCGCTCCCAAGCCTTGAATAATTCCGAGCGCGCTGTGGCGTCTTCGACGACCGTGTTCTTCGCCACGACGATTTTCATCGTGGCGTCAACACCCAAGTTGTGACGAGTTCGAATGAATGCAACGGCTTCCGCTCGCATTGCGTGCACGTGTTGCTCTGACTCAAGACGTTTACATTCAGCGCGAAGCTTCTGCTTCACAACATCGGCGTCTATGATTTTATCGCCATGACTGTTCGTGGCGTAGATACCACCTTCGGATACGTTTCGAGAATCATCCAACAACTGCTGCGCTGAAATCTCATCTCTGGCTTGCTCAACTTCGGGAGTGAGCGACTGGCGCACAAAATGTTCTGAACATCTTTCTGAAATGTGCGTCACGCTCTTAGGCAACTCTAAGACGGCAAACTGCCCGTGCTCAATAGCAGAATCTTGAGGCCGTACGTTCGAGCCTTCGCGGCCATTGTCGAGAATAGTGCTCATGATATCCAGCACAACCTTTGGTGCGGTCTGAGGCGTGATATTTTTGGACGCTTGAACGTCCAAGACGATGGCGCACAAACGGAGGATACTTGCGCGATGATGCATCACAGATCGACGCTTCAATGGCGCCGATGGGAGTTCAGTGTGGAGCGCATCGGCAAGCAACTCGGCTAACGCTAAAGTGGGCGCGTGCGGCGGCCAGTGTCCCATCAACGCCACCGTCGGCATCGAAGTAGACGGGCTCGACGCGAGCCTGAAGAGCAACTCGGCAGCCATTTCTGGCGCCGTATATGGCAAAACAGCAGTGGCGTGCATAGAAGGCGGCGCCGCTTCTAAAAGCTCGAGCAGAACACTCAAACAATTAAACTCAGTGAAAGGCGCCAGTTCAATTTCATTTGATGCCCCCGTGAGGTCGAACCCAAGCAGAAGATGAGCAAAATTTGTGCCATCCTGTCCCAAGTTTTCATGCAATAACTGAAAAACCATCATGGCACAGTCGATGACATTCGCCACATTCGGGTCCAGAGAACCGACGACATCTTCATCGTCGTCGCCAGATGGTGGGACAGTAGCGAAAGCGAGCTCCAAGCAACTAGCGCATCCTTCAACGATTGCGGCCCGAGAGGCTGATGGCAAGAACATGACGATGTGCTTAACGCGTCGGCACAGCACTTGTGTGATCTTCAACGCAGTGAGAGGAATCGCGGGGTTGAACTTGTACTGCACGTACCCTAACACATTCGCCAGCTGGTGCATATCGTTCGTCAATATCTCGTCGAGCGTTTTATAGAAAATTGCATCCTTGTTCTTCTCACGAAGTTTCGCCACCGCATACTCATCGATTGACAATATGTATTCAATCATTTGCAGCGCACCAAGTACACAATCTTCTAAGGCAGCGCCGTGCTGTGTGTGGCGTTCAAAACTCAACGCTTCCGTCCCTATTGATAATATGTTCATGACGATGTTGAACGTTTTACCAGACGTCAAAAAGTCAACGAGAAGCTCCGACCCAGGAACGCCGGGTTTGTCCAGCGCGTGATGCGATCCATTCGCATCGCGTAATGCTAATGCGTTTGACTGCCCGCTTCCGTATTCTAGGGCTAAAGTATCGCTCGTTGACGGTATCAGCATTTCAATTTCGTCCCGCGCGACATCAGAAGAAAGCGTTTCCTGATACAGATGCAAGACAAACAAAAAGTGGTCTATACAGTCTCTCGTCATCATCCAACGTTCGGTCTGATCCTTATGCACCCGCGAAACAAGTTCACCAAATATTCTTTCTCGGATAAATCGACAGTGGTACCATGCTGGCGTCGCGCCGTCTGAGCTCGGTCCGCAGTTTCCTTCTTTTGACACGACTAGAAGCCGACAAATCAGACGCAACCATCCCGCTGTGCTCGTATACGCTTGTTCTTGCGGTTCGACAAGAGAATATATGTATGAGACATCTGAGCGCTGCGTTGACATAGACTGAAGCATGCCTGTTTGCATCGGATTCGGAAGAACGTTGGCTTGATCAAGCAACTGCCATACATCAGATGCGACATTTGGATCCCAACAGAGCGCGCTGATTGCGTCGAGCAATGCAGCCTTGAGCGTCAACGGTACTGGATTCACGTAAAGCTGCAACAAAGCATCCATTAACGCTGCACCAATTCTATGCTCAAGCCACATCAACCAGTGAAGGGCGTCAGACTTCTCAGCATTCTCCATGACAGCTTTGAAAACTGCGAGATAGGCTTGCAAGCCTTCGGCGTCGGCTTCATTCATCTCGGGTTCACCCTCGTAAGGATCGTACTCCTCCCCAGCATCAATCAAATCCTCTGGACTAGACATGAAACGCTGAACATATCCTATGAGCGCTCCTAACAGCCTATCCCAGTTCGCAGCGCCCTGGCTTCGTTGCAAGAGCTCAAAAATACTACGTGCACCCTCGCTTGTTTGCGCTATCGTAGTGCACAGTTCGAGAAGCTTTACTAACGAACCAACAGAGTGCTCACCGTCGCCAGCAATTTCAAGGAAACTCTTCAAGCTACTACATTTCGCAGATAAGTCTGGTGCTTGTCTGTAGATTTCCGCTAGCAAAGCGCACAAATCCGCCATGGGCTTTGCCGGGTCAATTTCAATGGTCATACCGTTCTCAACCACTGGTGGCTTAACGCCAGTGCCATCCGTGAGCATTCTATGCAGCGCCGTTTTCCTCAAGTTATGGTGAAGGTAACGCGTCAAGATCGCGTGCACCATCTCGAGATTTTGTTTGCGGGCCACGGGATGGTCGTCTTGGAATGCACCAGTTTTCAACACCTTGGCAATAGCCTCGAATGCGTCATTCTTCAAACTTTCTTTAATACCCTCCTCCGCCTCGGTTAAGCCAAGGTCTAGAGCTAATACACACCAAGCAAATCGAATGAACGAAAACAGTGGCGGCGCGTTGGCAGAGTTTACTGTAGTCGATGTAGCCTTTGCGAGTTCCGTTTTGACAACCGCTGCATCAACTCCTGACAAGACTGGAGTGAATGCCGCCGCAGCAGCGAAAATCGATCCATATCCCATCGGTAAGTCTTCTGGCGCAACTCCATCTACGTTTTTCATCGCCTCTGCTGACTTTCCCGCCAACACCAACAGTTCTTGTGCGTTTGCGCTTGAAGGTGGCACGACTCGAGCGGCGTGGAAAAGACACTCCACCACGAGTCTTCTCTCCTGAGCGACGCACTCTTGACGCAAAATAGGTCTACCCCGAATATCAACGAGCTTATCTAGCGGTCCTAACGCACGCTGATCAGCCACTGGCGGCGCGCCGTGGGCGAGTGCTAGCTCGTTTTGCTTTGGAGCAACGAGAAACGGCCCACCTGGGGGTGGTGCCGTCACGAGTTTCACTAAACGATCGAAAAGTGTGCCATCCTTGAGCAACTCTTCGGCATAATCCACTAATTCCCCATCCATTACCGCATCTACTGGCGAAGTGCCATCGGCACAGCGCAAAACGACAAGCAAAGACTCGAGCGCCGCCGCGCGTTCGCGCAAGTAAATCCCAACCGCCGCCGGCCCAACATCTTCGGCGTTTGCCCCATTTTCAATAGCCGCCACGATGAGCTCCACACACACCACTTCATTAATATCCAAGGCCATCGCAAGCTTGGACGCGTTCTCTACATCGAGCTCACCCAAGCGCACGCTCGCCCCGTTGGACAGTCGCACCTCTCCGCTCATCACCTTTTGTGCATCCTCCGCGCTTCGCTTTTCGAAGAACGGAACCTCGCGCAACCTCGCGCGATTGGTCCGCAAGCTCGCGCGCGCTCGCTCGCGATCACTCTCACCCGCACCACCGAGCTCAAGCCGTCGAAGCGTCGCCAACAGCGACTGATGCCGGTGCGCCGGGCTGTTCGCCCCGGACGCATCTTGGCTCGTCATCCCGCGCCTGTACCCTCAGCACACCGCGATGATGAAACCGTATACACGCGCGCGAAACGCGAGTGTTCGCTCGCGCCGGCAGCGAGACGCGCGACGGTCGTACGGCGCGAATTCACGTCGCGTCCGCGCCCGCGCGGCTGCGTGCGCCGTTGGTTCAAACGTTCCTTTTCGATGCCACGGGGGCGAAGCGTGGGCGTAGTATGACTCGATATGTTCTATATGCATACGAGTCGCGAGTCGCGTCTTGTAAGTACTATACAGACTTAATGTACATGCAATACGTTTAAAAACCTCACATTCGATACATAAATCTTTATCGAGCTAGGGCTCAGACGACCCAGGCGCATCGCGAGCGAAACGCGCGCATCGCGACGCCGACTCCCTCTTTTCAAGCCGCAACTCCACCAACGTGCACAGGTACGTCGACCGCAATCGATCGAAAACGCTCCACGCGACGCCGCAGACAGGCATTGCACGCATAGTGCGCGTCGCGACGACGGAACTCGGGCGGGAGATGCACGCCGATGGTATCGACGCGATCGCGAGAGACCCTAAAAGACTTGAACTCGAACGCTAACCTCGCCGTGTTGTGTCGTGCGCGACGTTACAGATGGTCAAGTACGCGAGAGAACCCGCTGATGCGGAAAAGTCTGCCAAGGCCCGCGCGTCGGACCTTCGCATCTCGTTCAAGAACATGCGCGAAACGTGCATGATGCTCAAGGGCATGCAACTCGAGGCTGCGCAGCAATACTTGAAGGATGTCGTCGCGATGAAGCGATGCGTCGTTTTCCGTCGCTTCTGCGGTGGTGTTGGGCGCACGGCGCAGGCGAAGAACGAAGGTTCTACGAACGGCCAAGGTCGCTGGCCGAAGAAGTGCGCGGAGGCGTTGCTTGGGCTTTTGGAGAACGCGAAGTCCAACGCGGAAGTACGTGTTGATTGCGAAACCCTGGAACGTACCCATCGTCGTATCGCGGCTGGTGGCGTGCGATCGACGCGCCTCGTAAATGCGGGCGTGCGGGAAATATTTGATGCATTTATTGCGTTATTGTTTTCTCGCGTGTTCGTCGTCGAAATTGAATCGCGCGCGCGCGTGACCCGAAAAAAATACTCGCATGATGACTAACCTTTGCCTTTCGTTTTGCGCGCGTTTCCACAGACCAAGGGCTTGGACATTGAATCCCTCAGCGTGAACCACATCCAAGTGAACAAGGCTATCGCTCAGCGCCGTCGTACCTACCGTGCGCACGGTCGTATCAACCCGTACATGTCTTCCCCGTGCCACGTCGAGCTTACGCTCAGTGAGAAGGTTGAAGCCGTGAAGCGTGAGGCTGAACCGAAGAAGCTTAACCGCATCCAAAAGGCGAAGCTTCGCTCTGGTTCCAAGTCTGCGTAAGCGTGTGCTTGGTAATATGCTTAGTGGGGGGTTGACGAATGTGTCGCACGTGGTGGCATGTTCACTTATAACTAGAAATTTTGCGTATTGTTGTTAGACGACGTGCGCTTGCTTTCTTGTAAACGAGTCGAAATTCGGTTTCTAAAAATTTTCTAATGTGCCTTACACGCGATTCTACTATAAGAAAAGAGACGCCACGAATACGATATCGCGGCGAACCAACTCGCTGGCGCTCTGAAACTTTTCCTGAAGATCAGTCTCGCCAATCACCCGGCAAGCGTCAGAGAGTTGGCGCAGGACTTCCTCGACGCGGCGAATCGCACGCACGATTGAACCTTCGAATAATTCAGTCATCTTCATAATATCTGCAAACTTGTTACCGTTGCACCACGCGAGCATAATTTCCATGAGCTCGCAACGAAAGCCTTCGACGTACTCCTCAATATCGACGCCCATCTTACACTCGACCATTTGCTTGCCAACCTTGCGGGCGACATCCTTCAAGCGCGAAAATACCTCTGCTGCCTCCTCGCTCAATTTGGCGGTGTCACGGGACTTTTCACGCCATACAAGGCATGAAACTAAAGCAACTAACATTTTTTCGTCGACTTCTTTGAACATGCCATTGAATATGAGTTCTGTGGTGACGAGTTCGTCTACAGAAGCGAGCTCGCACGCCACGCGGCCCTTTGTTTGCACGACGCCCTCAGCACTGGTATGGCCGAGACGCTTGAGCACGCGGCGCATTTGCTTTAGTTCATTACGCTTGATCAATCCAGCGGCGTCTTTTGCAGCTCTCTTTGCGTCCTTCAGAGCTATGGACAGCTTGCGTTTTTCTGCGTGCGCCTCAAGCTGGGCCTCAAATTGCTCTGATTCCGTAACCGGATGCTTCTTCATCATACCCTTTATAGTCTCAATACGCTTGATCAACTTGGTAAAATTCTCGCTATCAATCTTCATGTCTTTTTCCGCGTCGAGAATGGGAATCCCTTCGGGGAAACGCTTCAAAACCTCACCGACAGAACTAATACATCTATCTCTCGCCTCACGAGGATGCAAGTCTTTCGGCAAATACACGCGTATGCTGCTCATAACATCGAGTTGCTCAAGCGGCACACGAATCACCCTCGGCTCGGTGTCTTCAGCATCTAAATCAGCTTGAACGAACTCAAATCTATCACCCTTACTCTTCGAGATCGATGGTACTTTAGTGTCGCGATTTTCGCGCGTACGAACCAAGATGTCTACGCCGTACGCCGCTTTTCCGCTCTTACTACCACCGCCGATGCGCTCAAACGCTGTAATCATGCCCCACACGACGTCATCTTCGCCGGGTTCCGTTCCGGGCACAGGAATTTTGATACTAGCGTCGTCATCATCGGACAACCCGGCAATTGATGGGGCTTTGGTACACACCCGAACGAGTCGGCCGGGTTGCAGAAATGGCACCGCATACGTCGGCGTGTTCGTCGCGATACGACGTTCTCGAATCATCGCATCTAGCCCATCCTTAAGTTTTACGTACTCGTCAACTTTGGATTCGTCTTTGATCACCACCGCATCACGTGCACGTTCAATCTCTGCAGCCTTCGCCTCTAATGCTGGAAGCGCTCTATCGTTTTGGAATTGCGCAAACGACGACTGAATGAGCGACTCGGGCTCCGCACCTTCGACGCGCATGAGGTTTAAAATCATGGCGTAACTCAAATGGAACGCGCTATCTAGTGAATCTGACTGACCATGTAACATATTCTTTGCCACTGGTGGATCCATGCGTTCGTCCATCATTAAAATGACCAAACCGCGATCGTCCTTACCCCGGCGACCGGCGCGTCCAGACATTTGAATGTACTCGCCCGATGTGATCCACCGAAAACCAGCGCCGTCAAACTTTCGCGGCGATAAGAACACCACAGTACGCGCTGGCATGTTTAAACCTACGGACATCGTTTCCGTGGCGAATAAGACTTTGATCAAACCTTCCTGAAACAAAATCTCAATCACCTCTTTCAAAATTGGCAACAAGCCTGAGTGGTGCACGCCTAAACCTCGCCGCAAAAGATTGGGCAAGTTTGCTACTTGAGGCAAACGTTTGTCTTCGTCCGATAAAGAGTCCATGGCATTCCAATAGATTGTGTCGATGAGTTTCTTCTCGTCCTCGTCGCATAAATCGACTTTGTGCAACGAATTTGCCATCTTCTCACATTCGTGCTTGTTGAATGCGAATACAATCACAGGATCGTAGTTGCGTTCGACAATCATCCTAATGATTTTAAAAATATCTTGATTTGCTGTATCGTTCTTACCGTCGTCGCCATTTTTCGCTCGATTGGCGACGCGCGCCGCCGCCGAGCCGCCACTGTCGGCGATAATGTTCACCGCCTGCTCAAAGTTTCCATCTCTGAACTTCGATGCGCGGTCCATGACTAAGAAAATACCTTCACCATTCGAAGGGAAAATATAATGCTCCAACGGTGTCGGGCGAAAGTCGGTATACACAATGTGACATGGCTGATGATGCGTCTTACACACCCATTCGGCGAATTCCCGCGCGTTTGGAATCGTCGCCGACAAAAAAACATACTTCACCATATCCGGCAGCAACACAATGGACTCTTCCCACACAACCCCGCGCTCGCTATCTCGCATGTAATGAATTTCATCATAAATCACCCACCCTACTTCTCTCATGACCTCACCGCCTCGATACAACATCGAACGCAACACCTCCGTCGTCATCACCAAGCACGAAGCGCTCGGATTGATAACCACATCCCCCGTCATCAGCCCGACGTCTTGAAATTCCTCCTTCAACTCGCGATACTTTTGATTACTCAACGCTTTCAGCGGCGATGTGTACACAACGCGCTGTCCATCGCGTATAGCCATGGCTATCGCATACTCCGCCACCACCGTCTTCCCCGCCGACGTGTGTGCCGACACCAATATCGACTCCTTACGCTCCAGCACCTCCACCGCCTTTTGCTGGAACGTGTCTAGCTCGAACGGATACGTCTTTGCCGGCGCATCGGGGTACGCGATGACGCCCTCATCACGCGTAGTCGTCGACGTTCCACCGCCCCCTGCCGCGCCCGTCTTCTTCGGTCGCACGACGTCGTGCAAACACCCGTGTCCGATCCCCGTCGGCGCGATGCGTCGTCCCCCGGCGGCGAGTACAGCGTCTTCATCCGTTTTATGTCGCTTGGCCGTCACGCGCGGCGCGTCGGCGTCGTCATCGTCGCGCGCGCGGGTCGGCATTGTCGCGTTCAGCAATGGCGCTGGCGGCGGCGCGACCGCCCGAACGACGCCAGTATCGCACGCGCCGGCGCGGTGCGGGGAACGTCGCGGGCGAGCGACTATGTTTTCCAGCGGCGACGCGTGCGCGCGCTTCGCATCCGCGGTGCGCGACATGGCGGTAGGCGTCGATGTGCACTGTCACATTAATGGTTGTATTCGAGATGACACGCTGCTCGAGCTCGCCAGCGCGCGAGGATTGGGCGAGGAGGCGCGCGCGTTAGTGCTCGACGCGCCTCGTGATTTGATGAGCTGTTTTGAGATTTTCAAGCTCATTCACGACGTGTGTACGACGCGCGAGGCGGTGCGAAGGATCGCGAGAGAGGTGGTTATGGACTTTGAGGCTGACGGCGCGTTGTACGTTGAATTGCGAACGACGCCGAAGAACGCGCCCGAGCGAGAGGTGACAAAGGATACTTACGTCGAGGCAGTTCTTGATGGCATCGAAGACGCGTGCGGGGTAGGCGGTGGGGATGGGACTGGGAAAATCACCGCTCGCGTCATATTGAGTATCGATAGAGGACGAGACGATACCGCCGCAAAAATAAACGAGACGATCGAGTTGGCGTTGCGAAATCGTCACCGAGGAGTCGTCGGTATTGATGTCTCCGGTGATCCAAAAGCTGGGTCATGGGACATGTATGAGCCCGCTTTACAGCGCGCGCGAGACGCGGGATTGGGCATCGCGGTGCACTGCGGAGAAGTAGCTAACACTGAGGACGAACAACGGCAAATTATTTCGTGGGCTCCGGACCGTTTGGGACATTGCGTGTTCACCGTCCGCGACGCCGCGTGCTACGACGCGCTTCGGGCTTCGCACATTCCGGTGGAGTTGTGCTTGACTTCGAACGTGTTCACCAAGTCGAACGAGTCTTATGCCTCGCACCATTTCAAGATCTTGCGCCGCGATGCCGTGCCGCTATGCATATGTACGGATGACACGTGGGTATTTAGAACAACATTATCTCGCGAATGTGCCATAGCACACACGCACTTTGGATTGACTCTCGAAGATATTCGTTCCATTATGGCGGACGCGGTGCGCTTTAGCTTCGTCGAAACGCCCGTCAAGACAAAGCTATTGGCGCGCATTCAAGGCGACACTGCGTCGTGAGCGCGTAGTAGTAGTAGTAGTAGTAGTAGAAGCAGCAGTAGCAATAGCAGACCAGCTGTTTATTGGGTACATTACAGTTATCTATATTGCACGCGCGTTTAGCTAATCACGCAACAACTGGCTTGCGGCTTGGCCGCGTACGCTTCGGGACGCAAGTGCACGTCAATCACTGTATCGAACACCCCAGCTAATCCATTCTGCGTCAACGCACTACATTCCACATACGCCGCGGCTCCTATTCTCTTCCTCAACGCCTCACCATCGGCCCTGGTCACTTGTCCTCTCCCGCTCTCGCGCAAGTCTAACTTTGTGCCTACTAATACAATCGGCGTCTTCGGCGCCTTGGCTCGCAACTCCGCCACCCACTTCTGCTCAATCGACGCATAACTCGCATGAGAATCACACGAAAACGCCAGCAACAGCGCATCCGCCTTGTCGTACGACAACGGTCGAAACGATGCGTACTCGTCTTGCCCCGCGGTGTCCCACAGCCCGAGGTTCACCACTCGCCCGTCGCGCGTGGGTACGTTCTTCGAGTAATTATCGAATATTGTCGGCATGTGGTCCGTAGGGAACGTATTCGTCGTGAAGCACAGCAACATTGACGTCTTCCCGACCGCACCATCGCCGACGACCACGCATTTCAGCGGTACGTAATCTAAATCCATGCTGCCACGGTCACCGCACCGGTCGAACGACTGACGCGCCTACCGCCCACGCGCGCGCCTCTGCGCGCCGCTCGCGCGCGCAACCGTGCGCGTCCGCGCGTGCTCGACCGTGCGTGTGTGCGTGCGCGCGCGCGCTCGCCCCGTCCGTCGTCCACGGCGTCGACGTGTGCCGCGCACCTGTGCGGAACTCTCGCGCGTCACTTCGCGTCGCCGAGCTCCGCGCCGTGGACGCCGCCGCGGACGCCGCCGCCGCGATGTCGCATCGACGCAAGCACGTGCAACACATGGCGACCGAACGCGACGTTGCGCTTGAGCGCGCGCACTGCGTGTGCCGCGTGAGCGCGCTGCGCGGGTCAAACCTCGTCGAGGTGTACAAGCCGCGACGCGATGCGACGGGCGGCGCGGACGACGACGCACCGACGACGACGCGCGGTGACGGTGGAACGACGACGTTGATACGCGTGCCGGCAAAGTTTAACAAAATCATGTGGTTTCGCGCGGGCACGTACGTGGTGGCGACGTTCGCGGACGCGCACGAGGACGCCGACGGCGTCAAGGTTACGGGCGAGCTCGTGCGCGTGTTGTACGGCGAGCAGATAAAAGAGTTGAAAAAGCGTAACGATGGGTCGTGGCCGAGTGAGTTTGATGACGCCGTGGCGGTCGCGGATGGCGAACAGGCGGGAGAGGAGTGTATTTTGGCGGATTTAGCGCGCGCGTTGGTTGAAGACGCCGAAGCGGCGGCTGCGCGAGCCGCTGGCGGACGAACGTCGAATGGCGACGACGACGACGACGACGAAGGCGACGACGAGGATGATTTACCCCCACTCGTGGCAAATACTAATCGTAAGAAAACGTTCACGTACGATGATAGCGATAGCGATAGCGATAGCGAATGATTTTTGTGTCATATTCTTTCAAAACTGTTGAGCTCGAGGGCCAACGCGGCACACGCAGACGCCTGTCGCGCTGGTGCTCGCGCACGCGTAAAATAACTGCGCAGTAGACATGCACGCATGTGCGCTCGCGCGTGTGTCCGGCTCTGACGCCGTAGCGTCGTCATCGTCGTCGACGGCGGCGACGGCGGCGTCGTGGAAAAGGCTCACGCGCCAACACCGGCGTGCAAGCGTACCGCGTGTGAATTCGTCACGCCACGTCGCGCGCGCGTCGAGCGCGGAGCCGGAGAAGCTCGCGGTATTTGTCAGTGGCGGAGGGTCGAATATGCGCGCGATTCACGACGCGTGCGAGGATGGACGCGTGCGTGGGAAGATTGCGGTGGTGGTGACCAACGCGAGCGACTGCGGAGGCGCGAACTGGGCGCGCGAGCGCGGCATTCCAGTGTTGATTTACCCGCCCAAGAAGTCAGACGGTGGAGGTCTCACCGCCATGGAGCTCACCGATGCGCTCACGGCGACGCACGGCGCTAAATTCGTGCTTCTCGCGGGATATTTAAGACTCATCCCGCCTGAGCTCTGTCGAGCGTATGAAAACCGCATGCTCAACATTCATCCCGCCCTGCTCCCGGCATTTGGCGGAAAAGGCATGCACGGAGAAAACGTCCACAAAGCAGTCGTAGATTCCGGCGCGCGTTTCACCGGGCCGACCATCCATTTCGTCAACGAAGAGTTTGACAAGGGCAAAATAGTCGCCCAAGCCGTCGTCCCCGTCCTCGCCGACGACGATTACTCCGCCGTCGCCGCGCGCGTGCTCAAGCAAGAGCACGCGTTGTTCCCCAAAGTCGTCGCCGCATTGTGCGATGATCGCGTGAAATTCAGACCCGACGGCGTACCGTACATCGTCGATAGCGATGGCAAAACGCTTTAATAATACCACCCGTAGTCGAACTTTTCTGTAGCTCTCTGTTCATGATTGGTCGATTGACCCCCTCTATTTCAAAATTCTCCACCGGGACACGCCCTCTGCGCCCGCGGCGGCAGACGACGACGCGCACACGACGCGCACGCGACGCGACACCGCGCATCGAACGCCGCGTACTTCGTGCGTCGTGCGTCTTCGTCGCCGCGCCACGAATCGCGTTCGCGTCTCGCACGCGTACACGGAGCGCGTGAGCGCGCACAGAGAGGCGTTGGGCGTTTGAATTCCACGCTCGGGACACATCGCGCGCGATGTTTTATTCGCAGTACATCCTCGCCAAGCGGGGTCCGCTCGGAACGATTTGGATCGCCGCGCACTTGGACAGGCGCTTGCGCAAGAATCAGATCGCAGAGACGGATATCGTCAACTCTGTTCGTACGTGATTCGCTTCGCGCGGGACGCGCGAGCTCGAATTCGACTGGAACGCTCGGCGCGGGTTTTTGAATACGTTCGTGAAGGGTTCGCGTAGATGACGCGAGTGTGGAATGCGTGAGACTGACGGTGTGCGTTTGTGTTCGCGCGTGCTTTTGTGCAGAGTCTATCATTAACCCTGAGGCGCCGCTCGCGTTGAGGCTTTCGGGACAGTTGATGCTCGGGGTGGTGAGAATTTACAGCCGCAAGGTGAATTACCTCTTCCAGGATTGCTCCGAAGCGTTGGTGAAGATTAAGCAAGTGTTCCGTCCCGGGACGGTAGACTTGCCGGCGGATGGTGCCATGGCGCCGGACGCGACGATTACGTTGCCGGATAATTTTGATGACTTGGAGTTTTTCTTTGATCCTTCGCCGAATGCGTACGGGGCAAAGGATGGGCGGGGGAGCGTGAGCCGCGAGAATATCACGTTAGCAGACCCCGATGTTGATGATTTCGACGCACAGTTTGAGTATAATGAACATTTACCCGTGGATGATGAACGATTAGAGGATGACGTGGAGGTTGAAGTCTTCCGTTCCGCCGTCGTCGAGGCGGGGGTGCAATTGGAGGATTACGACTACGTTCACGACGACAACCAGGCGGGGGCCACGGCTGAAGATGATGATTTGTATGACAACGACACGTTTGGCCCAAGCATGGACATTATTCCCATGCCGTTCGATGACGACGATGTGGAGAATGATTACGACGACATGCCAAGAAAGAGCGTAGGCGGCGACAGTTTGTTTGGCGGGGCGTTACCGCTACCGTCTATACCTGGTTCTAGCTTGATGGGTGACCGTCCTGATGATGGCGCCCAACCTGGACCGGCGCGAAAACGTAGAAAGGTTGAACGTGTGATCGTGTTCGATCGTGCGGTGACGTTATCGAACGATGCTATTCGTAGTCAGTTGAAGGATACGAGCGACATTGTCCACCAACGCGCCGAGCTTGAGGACGACGGTATGTTGTCAGATCCCGAAACGCTCGAGATCAACTTGCGCGGTCGTTTGATGGACTGTGATGTTGGCTCCAAACTCAATGAAGCGTATAGAAAGGCTAGCGCCGCGTGCTGGGGCCGCGAAGAGGCTGAGCGCGAACAAACGCGTCGCGAAGCGGATGCTCCTGGCGTGCCGTTTACGATGAACTTTGACTACGCTGATGCGGGTGCGCAGTATGACGACGGTAATGACTTTGGTGCGGCGGATGATTTCAATCTCGTCGACGAAGACGGACGGGATGCCGAGCAAGAGGATGGCGATATGGAGTGGAACGTCAACTCAAAGCTCATGTTGGAACATTTGACAGGCGCATTCGCCTCTTCGGGAGATAAGCCGCTGTCATTGAAGCAACTCACGGCGGGTAAGAAACGCGGTGAGGCTGCGCGCATGTTCTACCAAGTGTTGGTTCTCAACGCGCATGAGTACTTGACCGTTGCTCAAGCCACAGCGTACGGCGACGTGAGCATGAAGAAGGGCCCCGCTTTTGAAGCGTGACGCCGTAGATACCTTCCCCCGAAATTGATGTAGCCAAGGAACAGAAAGAATAACAACAAAAAACGAAACATAAACAACGTTACTACTAAGCATGTAAACGATCAGAGACGTATTTATAAGCGCACTATCCCATTTTATTACAACATTGCGAAAAGTTTACGCAGTAGCGGCGATTTCATCAGCCTTGGCGATCGGGACGACAACTTCGGACTTCTTTTGGCCTTCCGGGGTGCCGAAGAACATTTCTTCGAGAGTGGCTTCCCACTTCTTCGCCGGTTCGGACCAGGAGAGATCTTGAGAGATGCAAGTGGCGGACATCTTGGTGTAAACCGGGGTGTTGTAGTCCGCGGCGGCGGCGGCGCACGTTTCAACCATGGCGTCAACGTCAGCCGGCAACAAGTTATCCGGGTCCATGGCACCCATGTGGTAGCCAGTGACACCTTCCTTGACGGTGTCGACGAGACCACCGGTGGAGGCGACGATCGGGACGGTACCGTATTGCATGGCGTGGAGTTGGATCAAACCGCACGGTTCGAAGCGCGACGGCACCATCAAGAAATCGGCACCGGCGGTGATGAAGTGCGCCAACGGGGCAGAGAACTTCACGACGCCAGCGCACATCGGTTCAGCAGCATCGAGAGCGGCGAGCGACTTCTCCATGGACTTCTTACCGGTACCCAAGATGACGACTTGCGCGTTCGGCACAGTCTTCAAGAGCTTAGGGATGGCTTGCATCATGATGTCGCAACCCTTTTGCTCTTCGAGGCGACCAATGTAACCGAAGATCGGCGCAGTCGGGTCAAGCGGCAAGCCAACTTCGGCTTGGAGCGCTTGCTTGGCGGCAGCCTTACCTTCGACGACGGTGGTCTTGTCGTACGGGACGTCA
>Ga0181564_10001849_pt1 | contig 18787 bp, 13 predicted proteins | sample 011ome_24_FD_134512 | JGI IMG/M metagenome (GOLD analysis project Ga0181564, IMG submission 134512) | Coastal salt marsh microbial communities from the Groves Creek Marsh, Skidaway Island, Georgia - 011513CT metaG (megahit assembly) | ecosystem: Environmental > Aquatic > Marine > Intertidal...
AAAACAAAACAAAAACAAAAACAAAAACAAAAACAAAAACAAAAACAAAAACAACACACGCGCGCGCGCGCGCGAACACAGACGACGACGACGGACGACGACGGACGACGGGGTGGAATAGAATCACGCAACCAACGCCGGTGGTGATGGCATTGGAGAACGACGACACAAACGACGATGACACACGCGACGACGATGACATGTGCAGAGCTGGCGCGCCGAGGATGATGACGACGATGGCACGAACGAAGAAGAAGAAGACACGAACGACGACGACGACGAAGATACCGACGAGATTGAATGGTGCACAAGCGCGAACGAGAGAGTATTGTTGGGCCACGCGCGTGAGTGGTGAGGTGTGCGGCGAGCGAAGCGAACCTGGGTCGAGTCTTCCGTATTGCGCGACGCATCGCGCGCGAGGCGACGAGGCGTTTAAAATCGTCGCGCACCCGACGCTCGATGGGAAGATTTTAGTGGCCACTCGAGACGTACCGCGAGGGTACAAAACCGTGTATTGGGGCGAGCGTAAGTCTTGGCGCGAGTGTGGGCGAGCTGGACGCGATCACGCCATGAATTTCCGAAGCGGTGGCGGCGTCATCGACCCGACGCCGTGCGGCGTCTCGAGCCAGTTGCAATTCATGTCAAATCCGGGCCCCAACGAAGTGGTGAATAATCGCTCGACAAACGTGTGTTTCGGCGACACTCGATGCCCCAAAGGCACCATCGTCGGCCGTGAATTCATGCTTTGTCGTGCGGTGAAGAAAGACGAGCAACTCACGCAATGGTACGGCGCCGAATGGTTTCATTCGCGCGGCATCGTTCGCCTCGACACTGGCACCGCCGAGCACCCGGCGCCGCGCAAACGCGTCAAGACTCACGACGCGCGCGTCGAGCACGGCGCCGTCGCCGCGGTGCCGTTGAAGGAATGCACCAACGTCGCACGTCGTCGTCGTCATCGTCATTCGTAAAGTCGTCTTCATGATGTCGTACTATCGTATACTCTAGCACATAGTCCTCGTAGCCACGGCTTGTTGCGTCGTCTACAATACATACGCCTGACGCGCACCAGTGATTGATTGATTGTGAACCCCACCCACCTGATCGTTCACACCGCGCCGCGCCCAACGAACGGACGACGACGACGACGACGACGATGTTTGGCTCGACGACGCGAATGCGCGCGATGGAACGCGTGAACGCATTACGACGCACATACGCCGCCGCGGGCGCCGCCAAGGCGCAGTCGCACGACGTCGTGCAGCGCGTCTTCGTGGAGCAGCAGCAGAAATTTCGAGCGCTGTTGGAGAAGACGAAGACGTTGACGCCGCCGATCGGTGGAGATGCGACCGCGGTGAAGGCGTACGCGGCAAAGAAGTTGGCGATTTTAAAAGAGGTGCGTGTGTTGTGCGCGCGCGATGGGTTGGCTAGCGTCGCACACGGGCGCCGTAGACGCGCAAAGGCGCGCTGATGGGACGCGATGATGGCACGTGATGTGTGTGGACAAACCCTCTCTGCGATTATCTTCTTGTACTGACTCTGCCGTGCTTTTTGCGTGTTCTCTAGTTACAAATCGCTTCTCCAGGTGAACGCATCACGGACACGTTGGATAGCGCGTTCGCCGAGGCGAAAACCGTGCGTGGATTCTTAGAGTACGCGTCCAACTTTCGTCACACGCTCGGTTTGAAGGATCAAGGCGAAGACGTGTTGAGACTTATGATGCAAGCGCTCGATGAGACGGAGAAGTCTTTAGGTGGTCCGCTCGTGCAATCCAACGCGCAAGGTATGGCGACGTATGGGCAAAAGGTTACCAAGTTGACCGAAGCGGCTGGGGTCAAAATGATGGACAAGGCTGCGTTGGCCAAGTTGACGGCGGAGGTTGATTTGGAAGCGATTCAGAATGAACTCGCCGAGTTGAAGGCGATCGAGGACGAGGTGAAGAAGGAAGAAGTGTAAACGTACGTTTTGAACGACGAACGAGATTCCGTTACGCCTTTTGTTTAGTAAAATCGTCTCTGTAATATAATATTTTGTCTGAGTACAACGACGTCGTCGCGCTCGAGACGCGACTGCACATCGCGGCGCGCCTGCCCGCAAACGTCCAGCGCCAACGCCGGGCTTTGACGCGAACAAGTAACGCGTTCGTTTTTAATATACCGACTTGATTTAGTCCAGCCGCTTGACAGTCATCGATCGGTGCGAACCCGCCGAGCAAACTTTGGTTTGGATCTTTGCGAGCGGTGAGAGGCGCGCGCGCAGAGATCTTCGCCATGTCTGGTGACGAGCGCGCAATGCCAGGCGCGACCACGAGTGCGGATGCGTCGTCCGAGAAGAAACGTCGCCGCTCGCGTTGGGGACCAAGCACCGACGCCGATGATAACGCTCAAGACGCAGCACAAGCGAGCCAGACGGTTGTCGTCGCCGCGCCCGCGTCGACGCAGCCTCCTGTTGAAAACGTGGACTCTGCTGAGAAGAAGAAACGCAGAAGAAGCCGATGGGAGACGAATGGTGAAGATGATACTAATGGTAGTAACGCTGGAGCGTTGGTTGCCGTGGACCAGCCAGCGATGGTGGCGCGAGCTGCCGCGACGGCGACGGCGTTGACGCAAATGCCTATCAATGGCATGGTTGTTGGTACCGGAATATTCGTTCAATTGCCCACGTCGTTGTTAGCCGAGCACAGCGCACCGGCTGACGCTACTCCAGAAGTGCATTTTATGTTCCGAGAGTTGGCTCAGTTAAATCGCCGGCTCATTGCAGGTTTGCCGTACGACGATCGACCAGCGCGCGAGCGCTCTCCAGAGCCAGCTCCGGTGTACGACGCGAACGGTGTACGGGTGAATACTCGCGAAATCGTCGAGCGCGAAAAGTTTCAAACGCGTCGAATGGAAATTTTAGAAGAAATTTGTCGCAAGTGTCCGACGTTCCGACCTCCACCAGACTACAAGCCGAACAAGCGTTTTTCCAAGTTGCCCATCCCGGTGGACGAGTATCCTGGATACAATTTCTTCGGATTAATCATCGGTCCGCGGGGGTCGACGCAGAAGCAAATGCAACGAGATACGAACACTAAAATTGTTATTCGCGGCAAAGGTAGCGCGCGAGGTGGTACAGCTGCAGCTGATCGCCACAACGAACGGGATGACGAACCGCTACACGTGTACATCGAAGGTGACGTGCAGGAAGATGTGGATAAAGCGACAGCGATTATTAAAAAGCTGCTCATTCCTGTCGATGAAGACATGAATGAACACAAGCGAACGCAGTTGCGAGAGTTAGCGCTTATGAATGGTACGTTGCGTGATGAGACATCCATCGAGGCTATGCAAAAGCGTCTCGATGAAGAAATGGCGTCTGGTGGAATTTATCAACTTCCAGAAACATTGAAAAAAGCCGTAGCGGCCACGTACAAAAAAGACATTGAAGCGCTCCATGGTCCAGGTACTGGTGGGACTTTAGATAGCGCGTACAGTGACTTTTTATCCGAGCTTGGCGTGTCAGGAAAAGCGGCGAGACGCAACGACGACGAGAATGATGACTGCAAAATTTACGTTGGAAGATTACCACCGACGGCGACTTCAGAAGCTTTGGAGGAAATCTTTAAACCATTTGGTACAATTGAATCGGTGGCGTGCATACCAGATCAAGCGCAAGGGTATTCATGTAAAGGCTTTGCGTTTATAACGTTTTCGAGTCCAAAGGAGGCGGCGGCGGCGCAAGACGCGATGAATGGCGGGGCTTTTGAAGACAGGACAATGGAAGTTCGAGTGAAAAGTGCACCACGCGAAGAGCGTCGAGAGAATAACACGTTCAACGAAGACGCAAACCTGTACGTTTCGGGCATCCCAGACTCGATGACGGATGAGCACTTGAGGGAGCTCTTTTCGCCATACGGATTGGTTCAACGCACAAAGATTATTCGTGATCACAACACTCAAATGCCGAAAGGTTATGGTTTTGTGCAAATGATGGACCCATCGCATGCACAAGCCGCAATGGCAGCGCTGAGCGGTCAATACTTTGAAGGAAGTATGAAACCATTTGTGGTACGAATCGCTGGCCAGAAGAATGACAACGCGGCGCCGGGAGCGATGTATCCAAGCGCATCTGGCTTTGCTATGCCCCAACCTGGTGTTGCACCATACGGTGCGTTTCCACCAGTCATGTATGGTGCGATGCCGACAGATTACTCGGCATCGATGATGGGCTTTGCTCCTGATGTTGCGGCGTATTACGGCGGCGCAGCAGCGTACGCGGGCGCCGACATGTACGGTTCGGGGATGTATGCAGGCGGTCAATTCGGAGTCGAGCTAGGCAATCCCGACGAGGCGCCACCGCCGCCACCGGATGAAGACGGCGCTCCCCCAATACCTGCCATACCCCCGATGATGTCAAACGTCGTCGCGCCGGGCGTCGTCGCGCCAGAGGACATCGCCGTCCTTCCCGGCGTGGCGCCCCCTGCGCCTCCACCAATGCCGCCACCACCATCTTAGTTTCACCTTAGCATACATGTGCTTAGAATCGCACGGTTGTTATAGTTACAAATCTAATAGTCCAAACGCTGTGTCCGCCCAGAGTCTCGCGCGCTCGACGTCCAGTGCATCCGCCTTGGCCGCGGCATCCGCGACGGATGACGTCCAGCCGACGAGCTTCTCCGGCGCGATGGGATCAACGCACATTGGCACCGCACCGTCGTCACTGAATTCATAATTATCTAATGCCGGTCCGGCGATATCTATCTCAATCCATGAATCATCGTCAAGTTGAGCGACGCACGTTGAATGAAACGCGGCGCGAGTGCCAAGTTTCTGCGCAATTTCTTCGCTAAGTTCATGTGGCAACAACGGCCGCTTCGAGTCCGGTCCTTTCTCTTCGTGATATATAACTTCAGGGTTGGCAAATAATTCTCCTATCAACGGCCGAGGCGCGTTAAGCGCGCGCACGACGCGAATGTGTTTAGATCCGTACGTGAGTTGACGCCCGGCGTCTCTCATCAAGCGCTCGAGTAACATTGAAGACGCTAATCCACCAATACTCGGGCTCAAATCCGCACGCTCGGCTTTAAAATACAGCGCGCGTAACAACCTCGCCGTCTCTTCCCCCGGGGTTACCGTTGGAAACAACGCTCGCACGGCATCCGCATTCACGCCGCCCCAAAACGTATCCAACGACGCCTTCTCCCCGCGCCGACGTTCCACCACCCAAGCAATATTTTTCGCCGCCGCCGCCTCCGCCTTGACCTTCTTACCATCCGTAACGTTGGACATGGATAACCCAAGCTTCAAAATCACATACTCCGGCTCCATCGCCTTGGCGTGAATGACGTGTGAGAGCACTTTCGCCACCTCCTTCACATCCACCACATCCGCGCCATCGCCCCGCGTCGACGCCGCCGCCGACGACGGTCCGTGCTGCGAGTGGCGACTATGACGACTATGACGACTATGACGACTATGACGACTATGACGACGACGCGCACATGTCCGTGTCCAATCACACGTCGTCGTCGTCGTCGTCGCCAACATATCGTCGGTGGTCGCCCTGTGGTCACCCTGTGACGTCCAGGTCGCCTGTCCCTCGGTCGATCGACCGATCGCGATTCGAGCGTATGCCTGCCTCAGTGCCTGCCTTAGGAGTGGCAAAACACCGCAGGGCGACCGTGCGCGGCAGTGCGCGACGCCGTGGGTGCGCGATGACGACGTCGATACCACCAGAGTTTCAAAAGGATTACACCTGGGATGCAATCGTGTTTTCAGACGGCGCCACGTACGTGTGCGAGGCGAGGCGAGGCGAGGCGAGGCGAGGCGAGGCGACGACGCGACGCGGGTGACGATGATGGCGCTGATGGCGACACGCGGTGAGAGAGAGGGTTTCGACGTGATGCACGCACGTGAGGTGCATGCGCGCGACGGTATGAATGGGTGTTGAATCGCACGAATGAATGCAGGGAATATTCGTCGAACGTGTGCGCGCGTACACGAGCACTGACGACGTCGTCTCGCGCGTGTTTGCGCGCGTTCTCTTTCAACCGTGCAGGTATGAGGGTTTAGTTTCTGAGTACGGGCAGTGCGAGAAGCTCGGGGTGTTTACGTACATCGATGGCGATCGATATGAGGGGCAATACACAGAAGGCATGATGCATGGTCACGGGGTGTACACGTGGACGTCGGATGACTCCACGTACTTTGGAGAATGGAATAACAACAGCCAAAGCGGCTGCGGCGTCAAGCTCTACGGGTCTGGCGCCGTCGAGGTGGGAGAGTGGAAAGATGACCAATACTTGGGTGAGTACACCGGTCGATGCGGTCAGGAAGAACAAGAAAAAGCCATGCTCCTCGCCGTCGAGGCGGCTCAGCGCGCGCGCATGTTCACGAACAAGCCGGATGGAGAAGTGGTGGTTTTGAAGAACAGCATTCGTCCGGACCTGGCGGAGAATCAGCACCCCGTGGTGTATGAAAAGGGCACGGAATGGCAGATGCCTGGGTACAAGGGTGAACAGTATGACGTGCCGGAAGACTTGGAGCAGAAGCAACCTAACTTGTACCGTCAAATGATGCGATTTGGTGAGCTTTGGGAGCGCGCGTGGAGATATTACAATGTCGATATCCCAGAGGGTCAGGATGACGCCAAGTTGCGAGAGGTCAAGTTCCTCAGCGATGAGCCGCAGCAATTACGCACGGTTGACGAAGAATATGACGAATACGATGACGAAGACGAGGACGAGGACGACGAAGATGAGGAGCCCGCTCCCCGTTCGCGCCGTTCTGGCCCAGCGTCATTATCCCTTAGCACGCGCAACGCAAACCCCATCGCGCAAACTTTTGCACGCCTTGGAAAGAACAAGCACGCGCTCCGCAACAATCCACTGAATAAGGCTGCCGCTGGTTTATTCCAAGCTGCGCGAGAGCGTTTCAGTGCGTCATCCAAGGTAACAGTGGCGTAAATTTGTTGCGCAATATTTGTTGATTATAGTCTGTGTGTGAAATCGATATCACAAAATTCACTAAATTTAATAGGCGTCGTCGGCGAGCATTGGAATCGCCGGCATGTCGTGAACGTTTTCTGCTAATGCCTTCACTTTGACGGATTTACTAAAACCACCTACGCCCGCGCTGATGTCCGTTTCCATGGCGTCGCGTTCGCCACGGGACTTGCCGTGGGCTAACTCGCGACGAATCTCGGGCGTGATGAGGTAGTGATTTTTCATCGTCACGAGCTTGAAGAGCAAAGTTTTACTCTCTTTATCGATCACAGTCTTGTATCGTTGCACAAACGTCAACAGCGTCTGATGCCAAACCACCGGTAAATCACGCTCTTCGGTAGAGAAGCGTAAGAAGTGATCAACCAAGGCGTCTACGACTGAAAACGGCAATGCGTACTTCTTGTCGAGCAACACGCGCATGAAGAAAGACGTCGTACCAGCGTATTCCATGGAGGACAACTTCATTAGAACCGCCGCAGAATGTAGCGCTGGCACCGAACACCGCGCCAAGACGGCGGAGAAAATCACAGCCTCGCGAAGCGTACACGTTTTGCTTTGACACAATGGTAAAAGCATTCCTTTGAAAAACGCCGCTGGCTTGAACGTCGCCTTTTTAAGCGCCATGAAAAGCGCAAAGTGGAGACGCTTGTGATCTTGAATATCCTGACGAATGCGAGGAAGAAGAACTAAGTTGTAGAACCTTTGAGCCATTGAGACGTTCAAATTTGACGCAAAAAGACGGGTAGCTTGATACATCGCGTGCGGGCTCCAACTCTCCGGATTGGTCAAGTACAGCACTTCCTCCCAATTTCCAAGGGCTGGGATGACTTTGAACGCCTTTGGTACTTTGCCCGTGGTGTATCGCGTGAGCAAAATCCCAACTTGTCTATAAATTTCGACCACGCGCTGGTCCAAGCCTTCAGGGATTGCCTCTTCGCCATCGTGTCTGTCGCTTCCACCAGCGTGTCCGCTCTCGCGCTCGTTGATCTTCTCCATAATCATATCCGACAATGTTCGATCCTTCCCAGTCCTGGGTGTCATGAATGCCGAAAGTGCTGCAGCTTCTGCTTCGCTAATCTCAATCTCTTCGTACAGACCGTCCTTCTCATCGATATACTCCTCGTTGTCAAAAGCGCCGCCGCCGCCGCCGCCGCCATCCATGTCATCGTCATCGTCGCTCCCGTACGAATCATCAATCAAAGTCTTCGCAGAACCCTTCAACGTACGCCCAAGCGATACTCTGTGCTCACTTTTCGTCGCCTTCCCCGAGCGCCGCGCATCGCCAGCCTCGTCCTCGTCGCTCGTCTCGGCTTCCACCTCCTCGCGTAGCTCTTTAGCCTCTTGTAAAATCTTTGTCGACAACGCATCGGGCAAATAATCTTCCTCATCCGCCGTACGATCGCGCTTCTTCGTCATCTTCGCCTTCGAACGCGGTTTAGCCATGCCATCTGCTTCGATTTCCCGTTCGAGCGCCTGGCGGCGTGTCGTCGTCTTGTCTCGCGGCATCGTGCGCGAGGTGAATGAATGAATGAATCACCAGTGAAAGAAAACGCGCGTTCTCTAGCGCCAACGCACTCGCGCGCGCGTACCGTGTGCTCTACGACACACGTACACACAACGCACACACACACTCAAGCACGCGCGCCGTACACTGAAACCAACTCCGCGTTCAACAGTCGACAGCCGACACAGCCGACACAGCCGACACAGCCGACACGCGCGTCGGGGGCGGCGGCGGCGGTCTGGGGTCGGGGGTGATTCGGACATTCGGCGTGTGCGTAGGCACCCTGGGTGCCCACCCCACCCCCTTCCATCGACGGCGCCGCGCGCGCCGGGGCACGTCGAAGCGTCACACGCGCACGCGCGACGACGACGATCGCGACGGGACGAGAGCACGCGACGATATTACCTACGAATCAACATATGAGTCATCCCACGAATGTCATGGATGAAGAAAACGGTCGCGTGAAGAAGAATGCGTCGTTTTTGGATTTGCTCAAGAACGACTCGCAAGGGGCGCAGACGACGTTGCAATTCACCGACGTTCGGTTCTCGGTGAAGACCAAGGCTGGGGTGAAGGAAATTTTGCACGGCGTATCAGGTGCGTGAGTTTCGTTTGCATACGCGCGAGCGGTCGACGATGCGTTCGCGTCGTCGCATCGTCGTCGACGTTGCCGGTCAAACGATGCGCGCGATTCCACGGAGTGTCTCCGCGCGCACCCGATCCCGCGCGACGTTTCGGGCGCGTCGACGACGACGCGACGGTGCGACGCGCGGTGGATTCGTGCGAGTCGCGTGGGCTTTCGTATGGTCTTCCTCGTTCGTTCGTCGCAACGTCGCGTCACGTCGCATGGCCCGCACGCGTCGTGCGCGGTCGTTGTCCCCCCAAACCCAAACCTGAAGTGACCAGGCGGTGCGATGGGTATGGAATGGATGCGGGTGCTTGGAGTGGGGCTCAGCGCGGAGTGTTGATTATCGTATACGGTACATGCGCGACTAATCGAATGTCGTGCCTATCGCGCGTATTAAACACACAGGTAATGTGAGTTCTGGCGAAGTACTCGCCATTCTCGGTCCGAGCGGGGCTGGGAAAACGTGCTTGCTCGACCTGCTCACGCTCGAGGATAAAGGCGGCGCGTACGAAGGCGACGTGAGGTTGAATGGAATTCCAATCACCCCGGCTTTGTTTACGAAACATTGCGCCACAGTGCCACAAGTCGATCGACTGTGGGCATTCTTAACTGTGCACGAGACCCTGTCGTACGCGGCGGATTTATTGCTGAACATGGACGCCGCGACAAAGGCGGCGCGCGTGAACGCCATCATCGACACGGTGGGTTTGACGACGTCGCGCGACACCAAGGTTGGTAATCAATTCTTGAAAGGATTGAGTGGTGGGCAAAAACGACGATTATCTTTGGCGTTGGCGTTAGTGTCATCGCCGTCCGTGTTGTTTTTAGATGAACCAACGTCCGGTCTCGACGCCGCCGCCGCGGCATCCATCATGGCGTTTTTGCGTCAACTCGCGCAAGCGGCAAACATTGCCATCGTGTGCACAATTCACCAGCCGTCGAGTGCCGTGTTCAATGGCTTCGATCGAATTATGCTATTGAGTAAAGGCAAGGTTGCCTATCTCGGACCGGCTGCGAAGACGGAGAGCTACTTTGCAAACATCGGTTACCCGGTGTGCGAAAACTGCGCCATCGCCGAGCACATGCTCAACATCGTCAACTCGGAATTCTCCGACCCGAAGCAAGTGGATGAAATTTTGGAAAAGTACACCCCTGGTCCGGCGAAAACCGGTGATACAGGTCCTTTACAAGACATGTCTACGCGCGGGACGAGCATCTTTTCGCAGACGATGACGTTGATGAAGCGGCACTGGACAATCACCTATCGCGATCCCTCTGTGTACGTCGGACGGATGGCGATGTTCTTGATGGCGTGCATGTTCTTCGCTATCATCTACATCGAAGCAAGAACACGCAACCAAGAACAAGTTTTCGCCCGCATGTGGTTGGTCATGTGGTTTTTGGGCGTCCCTACGTCTCTCGGCGTCGTCGCGACGTACGTCGCCAACGAGGAATTTTTTGCCATCAAGCGCGAAGTCAAGAACGGTATGGTCCACCCAGTGGCGTATTTGCTGGCTAACTCGTTGATTCAAATTCCATTCATGGTTGTTCTCTCGCTGTTTGCTATGGCCATCCCAGCTTACGCCATGGTTGATTGGTATGGCCCGCACTTTGTGCAAACCATCATGATGTACGCGCTCACGTTGTGGTCATTTGAAGCCGCCGCTCAATTGTTCTCCGTAATGTTTGACAACCCTTTGCTTGGAATGTTGTCGTACATGAACCTCTGGTTTGCTGGCTTCTTGTTCTCTGGGATTATGATCCGCGAGGGTGACGTCGTCTGGCCGTTCCGCGCGTTTGGCTACATTACGTTTCTTAAGTGGGCCATCAAGAACATGGTGTACCTCGACTTCATCGACGCCACGTGGATTGGCGCCGTGGACGACGCCACCGCTGCCAAGGGATTCTCGTGCGGATCTTCGCCCTTGTGCTTTGGCCGCACCGGCGCTGAAGTGCTCGCGTCACTTCACGATTCCTACGACGCCATTGAAGCCAACGACCAGTTGTTGAAGAACGCTATGATTCTTCTCGGCATCGGCATCGGCTACAAGCTCGCGTACTGCATCCTCTTCGTGAGAAAGAGCCAAAAGGCCAAGACGATCGACGCGCCCAAGTAAAATGTGCATGCATACCGGTACCGTACCGCTCAATAAATGATAATAATAATAATACACTTGCAAAGATAATGTACTCACTAAAGGACGAGCCTAATCGCTACCATAAGTCTTCTCGATGTACGCCACGATGTCCTTTGATTCAAACATACGCGCCCCGGTGTTGTCGTCTTCGAGATACGGCACTTGAAAGTGCCCGACGCGAGCGTACAAGCTGTCTCGTTTGGAGCTACCGCGCGGGGTATAACGCACGATGTGCGGGATGCACAACTCTGTGAGCACTTCACGCACGAGCTTGGAGAACGGGGAGATTTCGTACGTGTAGAGCACGAGCGGCTTTTCAGGCATCGTCTTCGCCTTGCGCGCGCGTAGCGCTTTTAATCGAGACACCGCCGCCGCGTATGCGGTGAAGTTCGTCAACGCCCCATCGCGCTTTAACAAGAATGGAATCTTTGTCTCACCACCATACCTTTCGAATAAATATTCCACGATATCATCGGACTCTCCCATGGCGAGAGAGTTATTGTTCGGATCAACCATGAATGGGTACGTCTTAGCGCCGAGCGCTTTGCTCTCGGCGCGAAACGCATCCGACCCTTGTGGACACGGCTTGAACAAGATATCCAAATCCAATAACGACGCAGCATCACGAACTTTCCTGCAGTATGGACTACCTTCATATTCATACATAACAATCGGCTCACTCGGTCGCGTCGCGGGCAACGTCTTGGACCTTTCCTTTAACATCTTGTTTCCAAAACGCACCACCGAGTACCCGCCGTCGTCGTCCACGAGCGACGGCGAATACCCACCGATGAGCACGCCCGTGGCGAATCGAAGCACGAGCGGTAACGCCGCACTCGCCACTTTACCCAGCTCGCCTTCGCGCACCGTAAACGGCTGGGGCGTCGTATCGCTCAACACTGCTCTTTTGTCATCGCCCCCACCCACGGCGCGCGTCGTCGTCGTTCTGTGTCGTCGTCGTCCCCCGTCCACGCGGTGGTGTCGCACCGATGTCGCCAGGCGCGTGTTCGATACGCCAATATTCGTCATCGTCGTCGTCGTCGTCGTCTTAACTGCGCTGAGGAGTGGGGGGTCGGGCGCTATCCACACCAACACAATGAAAACACATGAAGCCTCGGTGAACGCTTAAGAAGAAAGAACGACGACGACGCACTTACAACATTCATCTACTAGCATTCAAATGTTAACGGGAAGACTTCGAGCGTGGACGTGTTCACGAGTACAGCAGTGCCCGTGGTTGAAAACTTCGGAACAGAAATCACCACGGTTTCGCCGGCGTTTGGATGCGTCACGCGTTCATACCCAAATGCCTCTTGGCAACCTGCAAAATACACGTGCGGTGTGGTTTCCATAACGAATGGATCTCGATCCTTGAACGGATAGCACGCGAGCGTATCTGGCGCGCTCGGCGCAATGTGTTGCCATCGAAGCGTGGCACTCAAAGCCGCCACCGCGCGCTTGGCCGCGTCATCGCCGATACATGAAACGTTCTCAACGCAAATATCACTAAACTTCATGACATCCGCAATGTTTTGTCCAGAAGTACCGAGAAATGCGGTTTGGTCAACGGTGAAATCATGGGGATTGGTAACGGTGTGCAACGTGTGCTCGTACCTCGACGCTTCGGGAAAATACACGGGATGCAATGGTTGTTGCGGCATGGCTTGGTTACTCGGGTCAGACTTTCCACTCATCACATCCACAGGCACAGCGCTCACGAGCTCAGTGAGCATCATATCCAGCTCTTTGAGCGGTCGCGACCGCGCGGCCGCCGGCGCAGCGGCACCGTTGGCATCCGTGCTCCCATTTGTTTGTTGCTTGGCCGCAGCCGCGTCGTCAGTCGACGCAAGCGTCTGCTTCAACACTCCGCCAGCAACAATTACGCGACAAATCTTCCCCGACGCGCGCACGTCGTCGTCATCACCGCCAACGCCAGTAATGTAATCCACAAACATCTGATTCCGCACCGCGGCGTCGGAATCCTCCTCTCCTATTTCAAATCCAGAAACCAAGCACACGAAAGACGCTTCAGAGCCGTCGGCGCTCTTTGGCTTCGCTTGAACATTCGCCGGCGCAAACACCACGGTGTCCTCGACAACGAAATCACCCTTCACTGCTTTACCAACGCACCCCACGACCACACCCGTGACAAACGGAGCGGCGTCTATATTCACCAACTTTAATCTCGCCGACTCGTCTTCGAGCTCCAATCGATCGTCCTCCGCCGTGTACTTCTCCAACGTCTTCACCGCGCTCTTATCGTAGTCCTTGACGTACTCATCGAGGATGACGGGTTTTAAACGCATGTCCTTGTACAACGTCCCGATCACCACGCACCGCTCGCCTTCGACGAGCTCGAGCACCGTGCGCTGCGGCACGCTCGCCCCAAACGCGTTGGAGCACGCGTCTCGCACGCGCGGCGCGAGCGCGCGGAATCGTGAGTAGTAGAGCTGAAAGTATTGCCCGTGCATTTTGTTTGCCAACGAGAACCTCGAATCGTTCGCCGCGTACGACGACGACGTCGCACCGCGGCGCAACACCAATCCATCGTCTTGGGTCATATCGTCCTTCCGAGCTGTTGCCGTGTGATTCAAACACTGGCGACAATTTTTTAAATTTCGCCCGCGGGTTTCGTCAATTGGACGATGTCACCGAGGGCGTTGACGAGCGCGTGCGTCACAACGCGACGACGATCGTCGACCACGGTGTGCGGCGTACGTGCACGTGCGTGTGATCTCTTATTCAAGCGTCAGTCATGGCCCCACCGGGCGGCGCGCGCGACGAAGACGGGCCCGATGAAGCGTCCGAGCGCCTCGTCAGTGAAGAGTACAAAATCTGGAAAAAGAACACACCCTTCCTGTATGATCTCGTAGTGACGCACGCGTTGGAATGGCCCTCGCTCACCGTACAATGGTTGCCTGACCGCGTGGAACATCCCGACAAGGATTACAGCACGCAAAAGATGATTTTGGGCACGCACACGAGTGAGCATGAACAAAACTATTTGATGATTGCTGAGGTGCAGCTTCCTCTCGAAAACGCCGAGGTCGACGGGCGAGAGTACGACGACGAGAGCGGTGAAGCTGGCGGGTTTGGTAGCGGTGGGGCAAAGGTGAAGGTGTGTCAGCACATTAATCACGACGGGGAGGTGAACCGGGCGCGATACATGCCGCAGAATCCATTTGTGTTGGCCACGAAGACAGTGTCCGCGGATGTGTACGTCTTCGACTATACAAAACACCCGTCAAAGGCGTCCCCGGAGAGTGGATGCAAGCCTGATATTCGCTTGAAAGGACATTTGACTGAAGGCTATGGGTTGTCTTGGTCGCCTTTCCGTCGCGGGCACTTGTTATCCGGTAGCGATGACGCGCAGATTTGCTTGTGGGATGTCGAAGCGGGTGACGGCGCCAGAGAGCTCGACGCACAAACCATCTTCAAAGGACACTTGAGCGTGGTCGAGGACGTCGCCTGGCATGCCAAGCACGAGCACATGTTTGGCTCTGTAGGTGACGATAAGCACTTGATCTTGTGGGACACGCGCGCCGCTCCGGCGAACGCCGCTGTTTTAAATGTTGAAGCACATCAAGCGGAGGTGAATTGCTTGAGTTTCAATCCATACAACGAAACTTTATTGGCTACTGGGAGCGCTGATAAGACTGTGGCGTTGTTTGACATTCGCAACACCAAGACGCGTTTGCACACGTTCGAACATCACACCGAAGAAGTGTTCCAGATTGGCTGGAGCCCGACTGCTGAAACGGTGCTCGCTTCGTGTGGCGCTGACCGCAGAATGATGGTGTGGGATTTGAGTAAGATTGGGGAAGAGCAAACTCCTGAAGACGCCGAGGACGGGCCACCCGAGCTGCTCTTCATCCACGGCGGCCACACATCAAAGATCAGCGACTTTTCTTGGAACCCAAGCGAGGATTGGGTCATGGCGAGCGTCGCGGAAGACAACGTGTTGCAGATATGGCAAATGGCGTCGAACATTTACGGCGAAAATGACGGTGGCGATTGATGTGATCGACGTCAAACAAGCGCGGTAGTTACATTAGTCAATCACACAGCAAACACGCACAGTTTCAATAACAGAACAGCATCTTGTTCTTTCCATAATCTTTCCTTCGTTGTTTGAAAAAAACAACACTGCAGATTACTTACTACTGCACACCTCAGCGCTCGAAGCGTGCGTCGCGCGACCAAGTTTGCGGAGCCATGGCAACGTCGTCGCGCATCGCCCCCGTTCGCGGTGATGCCCCGCCCTTTGATTTCAAGCAATTCACCCGCGACGTCGTCGTGCCGAGCGACCAAGCATTAGTGCTCGACAAACTGCCTGGTTGGTTTCGAGCGGGTGGTGTACGTATGCGTGACGACGTTTTGATTCGATCGCGGTCGCGCGCGCGACGTTCACATGACGTTGTATGCGCGTTCTCTATCACCTTGACTAACCTTTGATATGTAATCGTCGATGTAGAACGTGGCGCCGATCGACGACACACCCGAGGAATTTGAAGACTCGCAGGCTGCGTCGACGAGAGGAGGCGCAAAGTCGTCGGCGAAGGCACCGACGCCTACAAGTCCGAGCGTTGTTGGACGATACATGGCAAAAGTACGCGCACTGATGATGGACGACGACGACGACGACGACGGCGATGACGGCGAAGAAGAAGAAGAAGAAAATGACGGCGGTGGAGACAACGAAACAGATGCGGAACGCGATGCGCGCGAGGCACAATTCTTGGTGAAGCCAGCTAAAGGAGTGAAGCCGTTAGTGTTGAAGGGTGAACAGGCGGCAGAGCTGATGAACCAACGCAGAGTGAAGAAACCGGTGATTATTGATGACGATGACGACGAAGATGACGAAGAAGTGATTGGGACGCAAACGGAGAGTCAAATTCCAAACGCGCCGGCGTCTCCCTCGAAAGCAACGTCGCCGAAGCGAAAGCGCGCCGGTGAAGATCAAGATGATATCATGGTGTCGCCAAAGCGACCGAGCATCGTCGGTCGCGCAATCAATGCCGTCGTTGGGATGTTGAGCCCGCTCCGTTCGCACCCCACGTCGCCCCTCATCGGCGTTAACGCCGCCGGGCTTGCATCTCCAGGCCTTCCAAATTCCGTCCTCGTGTCTCCAGGAAGCATGCGCAACATCGTAGGCAATGTTGCGCGTTCAGTGCTGGACGATGGCGAGACTCGTCAAGGCAAGGTGGAATGGGGTTCTGCTCGCGCGTACGACGCCAAACGTCAGCCAAATGCCAAGCGCAGTCTCGAATATTAACAAACAAACAAATTTGTACGACGACGACGAGGATGGCAACGGCAATGAATACGCGTTCGTATGCCAAATATAGCGTCCAGTCACATGTAATTTCTAGCGCACGTCCTTTAGCCTCATAAATAATTGTCCACGCAGGCGAGTTGCTCGGTGCCCGCGGGCGATTTTTCAAAAGTCCTCACGAGCTGTCGCACGTGGGCTCTGGGGCTTCAGATGTCGACGACATGATTGGTTGGCACACCTCACCCGGCGGTACGATGACTCGGATATCGATCGATGCCGACGGACCGCCCAACGAAGTCATCGACGACCGCGCGACTAAGGCGTTGGCCGACGACACCGACGACACCGACGACGACATCGACGACGAGGAGCTGTTGTCTTCACCAATAGGATTAGCTCACGCAACTAGAGATGCGTCGCCGTTGGCATCGCCATCGAAACGCGCGCGCGAAGGCATGGAACCTGCGCGAGATGATGATGCAGCGCGTTCGGTGCGTGCGCGCGCGTGCGAGGCTGGTGACGCACGAGGTGTGGTAGATGTGATTGATTTAGTTGAAACCGACGACGACGACGACGACGACGACGACGTTGGAAAGGCGAGTCCGCGCGAGGAGACCATTCGTCGGCCACCGGCGCCGTACGAGGAAGAGGCGCGTATGATTTTAGCGCAAGAGCTTGCTGACATTCGCGCAGCAGCTGCGGCAAGAGCATCAGCCGCGGCAACCGTGGCCAGTACGAGTACTCAGCGCGCGCCTTGCGTAGGCTCGGCGAAGACGATGTTTTTTGAAATTACCGCGGTGCTCGACGACAGTTTGAACACCGATGTTGGATACGGTAAAGCGGTGAAGAATGCATTTGAGGCTGGAACGACCGATGGTAAATCGGTCGCAATCATGCATGTCTTTGAGAATTTGCCATTGAAATCGAGCATCACGTGGAGGTATCATCAGCCGAGTACCGACCCCGTCGGGCGCGACGATAGCAGCGCACGTAGCGCCGAATATACGGCACTATTGTTGAGCGCTCCGGAATTTGTTACGCTACTGGAAAACGATCATGCAAAATTCCACGTCATGATGAAAGATTTCAGGCGCGTAAACCGCGAACCAAACCACAAGCTGTGTGTCATCGTGAATGGTTTTCACGATTATTGCGTGCAGCGCGAACGAAAAGAAGCGTACAAAGGACTCAATGCATTCAGACAGCGAGACTTTGATTTCAGTCTAGCGACGATTTGCGCACAGTATCAGAATGTTGTGCTCGTGAACCTGCCTCGCATGGTCAGTTCAATTGACCACGTGGTGACATTGCACAAAAATCTCGCGGCGTCTCGCTACGAACCAAAGAAAACTTTACTTGATATCGTAGGCGGGAAAACAACAGCCCGATTTGATGATGGTATATCGCGCGGCGCTGGAGGTGGTGAACGTCGTAAAGACAAAACCTCAGCGGACATATTTTTCGCTGCATTGATGAAAATCCCCGGCGTTTCTGAATCAATCGCGCGCGGCATCGTCCAGCAACATCGAACGATGATGGATTTGATGAACATCTACGCCGATCCAACAGCAAGTGATTCGTATAAAAAGACACTTCTTGCAGATGTTTTGGCCGTCGCGTCGACTGGAAAAGGTCAACCGCGTAGGATTGGCCCAGTCGTCAGCGAACGTTTGTATAACATATTTCGGCCATGGCCGCAACACGATGGCGGCGGCTCCATCTTCTCTCGACATTAAACGTTTCCATGCGGCAAACGTGTAGAATAGTAGCAGTAACTTTTGTATGTGCAGTTGAGATTCTCTACCAAAAAAGCCCTAATTTTTAGGGTATATTTCCTGCGTTGTTACCTCTGCGTCATGCGTTGTTACCCCGGCCTTTGATGATTTCTACCCGTAACTTTTGACAGGGCAGTGGAATTTTGAAAGCGAACAATGGAAAGGAGCACCTTTTCTTTAGTTTGATTGATTGTTTGTTTGTTTTGCCTGCAATCGTGCCCGAAACCACACAGTCAGGTTTTTTAGGTCGACCAAGTAAGGGCACGAACGATCGTGTGCCTGCACGGAAGTGGAATTGTGAACGGGAACAATAAAGACAACGTAGCACAGTGTACACGCGCGTAGAAATGCATCGCAATATTCGGTTTTTTTGTCTCTCCCTCCTCCTCCCTCCCCTCTCGCATACCCGTAGCGCGTCAATCAAGATGCATGTCGTTGTGTAAAGGAAGCGCGATCGGTCAAAAAAGGTGCTGAGACTCATGGAGATG
>Ga0181564_10001852_pt1 | contig 18779 bp, 15 predicted proteins | sample 011ome_24_FD_134512 | JGI IMG/M metagenome (GOLD analysis project Ga0181564, IMG submission 134512) | Coastal salt marsh microbial communities from the Groves Creek Marsh, Skidaway Island, Georgia - 011513CT metaG (megahit assembly) | ecosystem: Environmental > Aquatic > Marine > Intertidal...
CACTTATAATGGCCACTTTACCCTCTAATAACTTCATTTTAACGTTTTATGTAATAATTACTTAAAATAGAATTATTTAATCTAGATATTTACCTATTGTAAAAATAATTTTATTTCATTTAACAGCACTTCTAAAAAGATAAATATACTATAGTTATTTACCTTTGCAAAAAAACAAATATAATTTAGCTTCAGTTATATATCTCTGAAAACAAAGATAATGAGAAAAATAAGTTCTGTAATATTTCTATTGTTTGTTGTAAACATAAGTTTTGCACAAAGTTGGCTAGACATTGGAATAAAAGGAGGATATGGATTTGGAATATTAAACAACGCTAATATATGGAACGACACCAAATACAACCACAGACTGAATGGAACAGGTTTTTTTGGAGGAAAAATTGGACTTAATTTTAACGAAAATCATGAAATTACAGTAGATTTTATTTATGGTAATTTTAAGCAAGCATTCAGATATGACATAGACCTTTCAAAACTAGATAGTACATCAACGATTACACCAACTGAGGAACACAGTTCAGAAATCACATTTACAAAAATGGATGTAATTTTTATGTATCGTCATAACAAAGATGGTAGATATGTCGAAATTGGACCACGGCTTTCACTAATCAATAACAGTAATAGAACAGACGATTATTATACGGAAGAATTTAATCCAAATTACTTTAACAATAATATTTTTGGAATTACAGTTGGTTTTGGTGGCTATATGATGGGGACCGAAAATTTTGGAATTACTGCTGGTGCTAGACTTGGCCTTGGATTGTCTGATTTAATCTCAAATGAAGGAAAAATCGCCAACATGCCTACTTTAAAAAGCTATGAGACATATAAAGAAACTTTTCCTGTTACCTTAGAGTTGGTTTTCGAAGCAAACTTGGATTTTGCTTATTTGGCAAAAGCCCAATGTGGGCGAAGAAAATTATTGACTTTTTAGTTAATTAAATAGGATTCTATCCAACATAGACTCGCTCGGTCTATTAAGTCAAATGGATTTGCTAGCAAGGCTAAAAGCACTTTTTTATTGGGCGAAACAACTAAATTTTATCGGATAATTGAAACCTTAAAACCCTTTGAATTCTCACCTATATTACGTATTTTCGCGCGGCTTGAACTATCGATTAAACACATTTTTGTTCAGGCTCAATACTTAAATGAAACAGAATATGGCGCAAGACAAGGAGACGACAATGGAGGAGAAAGACTACAGTAAGTTCGATACTTTTAAAAAAGAAGTAATCGCAGATTATACAATTGCTTGCATCAGTAGAGAGATGTCTTTACTAGGTCGAAGAGAAGTTTTGACAGGCAAAGCTAAATTCGGAATTTTTGGAGATGGTAAAGAAATTGCCCAATTGGCCATGGCAAAGCAATTTAAAAATGGTGATTTTAGATCTGGATATTACAGAGATCAGACTTTCATGATGGCAATTGGTGCTCTAAGTATTAAAGATTATTATGCTGGACTGTATGCTGACACCAAAATAGAAAATGAGCCTACTTCAGGAGGTCGCCAAATGGGCGGTCATTATGCTACCCGCAGTTTAAATTTAGATGGAAGTTGGAAAAACTTAATGAACCAAAAGAACTCCAGTGCTGATATTTCTCCTACTGCTGGACAAATGCCGCGTTTGCTTGGTTTAGCATTGGCTTCAAAAATGTACAGAAATATCCCAGAACTAGAAGGCTTTACTAATTTTAGTAATAAAGGAAATGAAGTTGCTTTCGGGACAATAGGAGATGCAAGTACTTCCGAAGGTTTATTCTGGGAAACAATGAACGCAGCCGGTGTCTTGGAGGTTCCTATGGCAATATCTGTTTGGGATGATGGCTGGGGAATATCTGTACCTAAAAAATTCCAAACTACAAAAGCTAGTATTTCAGATGCGTTATCAGGTTTCGAAAAGGCAGAGGATTCTAACGGTTTTAAAATTTATAAAGTTAAAGGATGGGATTACCCCTCTTTGATGCGAACCTACAAGGAAGCTATAAGTTATTGCAGAGAAAACCACGTGCCAACTTTAGTTCATGTGCAAGAAGTAACACAGCCTCAGGGTCATTCTACTTCTGGTTCTCATGAACGATATAAAACTCCTGAACAATTAAAGTGGGCGGAAGAATTTGACTGTATTGCCCAAATGAAAAAATGGATGCTTAGCTCTGATAATGCAGCAGGGGAAGCGATAGCAACTGAAGACGAATTAGATACTATCCGTAAAGATGCCAAGAAAAAAGTTCGAGTAGAACAAAAGAAAGCATGGGCAAATTTTGTAGAGGGAATTAAGAAAGATGTGGATACTGTACTTACTTTATTAGAAGCAGTAACCAAAGAAACGGGAAATGAAGAAATTGCTGTAATTACCGATTCCTTGAGAAAGGCAATTGAACCAATTCGAAAAGATGTAATAAAAACAGTAAAACAAGCTCTTCGTTTAATTAAAGAAGAATCTGGTTCTGCAAAACAAAATTTAATTGCCTGGATAAATAACAGTATTGAAGAAACACATGAGAGATACGCTTCTTATCTATATTCCGAATCAAAGCAGAGCCCTTTAAAAATTAAGGAAGTTCCTCCTGTGTATGATGATGAAGCGACAGATGATGGACGTATTATCTTAAGAGAAAATTTTAGAAAATTATTTGAGAAATACCCTGAAGTAATCACATTTGGAGAAGACACTGGTAAAATAGGTGGTGTTAATCAATCAATGGAGGGAATGCAAGAGCAATTTGGAACCTTAAGGGTTGCTGATACAGGTATTCGAGAAGCCACTATTATTGGACAAGGAATTGGAATGGCTATGCGTGGCTTACGTCCAATCGCCGAAATTCAGTATTTGGATTATATTTTATATTGCCTGCAAATTATGAGTGATGATTTAGCTACTGTTCAGTGGAGAACTAAAGGTGGACAAAAAGCTCCTTTAATTATCCGAACAAGAGGTCACCGATTAGAAGGTATTTGGCATGCTGGATCGCCTATGGCAGGAATCATTAACTTGGTAAAAGGCATCCATGTTTGTGTTCCGCGCAACATGACAAAGGCTGCTGGGTTCTACAACACCTTGTTAGAAGGTGACGATCCAGCATTGGTAGTTGAGTGTTTAAACGGCTATCGTTCGAAGGAAAAAATACCTACGAATTTATCCGAATTTAAAACACCTATTGGCGTGGTCGAAACAGTAAAAGAAGGAAAAGATGTTACTGTTGTGAGTTATGGATCGACATTCAATTTATGCCAAATTGCTGCAGAGCAACTAGAAAATCAAGGTATTTCTGTAGAGCTTATCGATGTTCAAACTTTGATGCCGTTTGATATTAATCACGACATCACAGCATCTTTAAAGAAAACAAATAGAATTATTTTTATTGATGAAGATTTTCCAGGCGGAACAACTGCATATATGATGCAGCAGGTGTTGCAAAAGCAAGGAGGGTATCAACATTTAGACTCTGCGCCAATTGCTTTAGCAGGAAAAGAACATAGACCTGCTTATGGTTCGGATGGAGATTACTTCTCTAAACCGAGTGTGGAGGATATTTTCGATGCAATTTACGAAATGATGAACGAAGTAAACCCCAAAGATTTTCCTAGTATTTACTAATTTAAGTAAACTATGTTAAGAATATTTTTTACTATTGTTTTGGTATTATTTTGTTTTACAATTAATGGACAAGGAATATTATCCGCTGAATTACAATCTGTAATATCGGAGGCAAACTCCAATGATTTTATCTCAATTAGAATTGAGTTTAAGGAAAATGTAGATTGCTATTACCTAAATAATGAATTCAAAGAAAATGAAATTCCTGTTGATCAGCGACCAAAAATTGTCATTGAGCAATTACAGAATCAGGCGGAAATCAGTCAGACAGAAATAATTGAATATATAGATAGCCATTACAAAACCTCTTATCGAAATTTGAAACAGTTTTGGGTGGTTAACCTCATTATTCTAGAGGCAAAGCCAGATTTGATTGATTTCCTAAATACGCAAACTAGTATAGCGCTTTTAGATTTTGAAAATGATAAAATCATAATGCACGACTCTTTCAAAATCAATTCAGTAAATTCTCAAAGAACTCCAGGAGGAGTAGAAAACGGATTGCAAGCGATTAATGCGCCTGCTATGTGGGCTCTTGGTTATACTGGTCGGGGAAGAATTGTCTACGATTACGATACGGGAGTTTGGCCAAATCATCCTGCTTTTAGTAGTAGATATATGGGGAACTTTTTCCCCACTTCGCAATCTTGGTTTCCTTGGGCTAGTTCTGAACCAAACGGAGCCATAAGTGATCATGGCACTCATACTTTAGGAACTATTTTAGGGTTAGATACATTAACTAAAGATACGATTGGGGTTGCTTTTAAATCTTATTGGATTGCAAACGACTACGTTAATTCAACTGTAGGCACTTTACCACCAATTGCGGACATGATACTTGCTTTTGAATGGGCTTTGAATCCTGATGGAGATGTTTCTACGAGTTCAGATATTCCTGATGTAATCAGTAATAGTTGGAGATGGTATGATGAACCTGACACAGTGCAATGTGGAGGCTATGTTGTAAATCTTATGAACGCCATTGAAGCGGCAGGTATTGCAAATGTTTTTTCTGGGGGTAATTTTGGACCATCTAATACTACAGTGTCGGCACCGCAGAGAATAAATACCTCCGAAGTAAACACTTTTAGTGTAGGTAGTATAAATGGAAATGCTGCTTTCCCACATCCGATTAGTTCATTTTCTAGTGTTGGTCCCAAACAATGTCCAGGAACGGGATCATTATCTATCCATCCAGAAGTGGTCGCACCAGGTCAAAATGTTCGCTCTGCTTGGGGCAGCGACAGCTACAATACGATTTCGGGAACTAGTATGGCCTCACCGCATGTTTCCGGAGCAATTTTACTATTAAAAGAAGCTTTCCCCTATCTTTCTGGAGAAGAGTTGCTTTGGGCATTGTATTTAACTGCAATTGATTTAGGTGTTGCTGGAGAAGACAACATCTACGGAATGGGTTTAATTGATGTATATGCAGCATTTTTGTATCTAAGTGCCACAAATACCCCTATTGATCCCACAAGTATAAAATGGGACGTTGCTATTATTGATGTAACAAATCCAGCTAAAAATGAATTGGTTTGTACAGACAACTTCTCTCCTACTGTAACAATTAAAAATTTAGGAGATAGTACAATCACCGCAATAGATGTTGCTTATTCGATTAATTCCGGAGTTTCTCAAAACTATAATTGGACAGGGACGCTTATTGCCAATGATACCATAATCCTTCAATTACCAAGCATAACCACATCCACCTACGGTAATCAAGAATTAAGTATAATTGCTACAATAACATCTGGAGCTCCAGAATACGATGAAATTAACAACCGTAGCTTATACAGCTTTAACAGAACAGGTTTTTACAACCTACCTTTTGTCGAGGACTTTGAAAATGGTTTTGATTCAGATAAGTGGTACATTATGAATCCTGACAACAGTATATCCTGGGACACAATTCCAACAGAAGGGTTAATTTGGAGTAATTATTCTGCATCAATGCAGCTATATGATTACGATCCCCGCGATAGTCAAAAAGATGGTCTTATTGGACCTCAGTTATTAATTCCTATAGTAGGAAGTACTACATTAAAATTTGATGTCGCATATCAGAAAAAAAGTTCTAGTCCATCATTGCAAGACACATTAAAAGTTTTCGTTTCTGGTGATTGCGGTCAAACTTTCTCTGAAAATGTCTATGAAAAAACAGGTGATGAATTAGAAACGCTAGATACTTTATCTATTGATTTCGTCCCAGCCTATCATTCACACTGGAGAAGGGATTCAATTGACCTATCTGCTTATCAAGGTCATATTATTATGATTCAATTTGAAACTACCAACAGGCAAGGAAATAACGTGTATATTGATAATATATCAATTTATAACGGTATTGAAGAACCTATAGATGTTCCGGAATATAATTTAAATGACTTCTCTATCTATCCAAACCCTGCACAATCAAAATTATCTCTTGACGCTTCTAAATTACCTCCCGGGGTTTATTCCATTGAAATATTGAATAGTCTTGGACAAACTATTTTTCAGTTTGAAACTAAATCGACAATCAGCACACTTGATGTTTCAAAGTGGCCAAAAGGCGTATACATTATTTCTGTTAAGAATAATTCTGACTTTAAAACTGAACGATTAATAATACATTAATGATTTCATGCGCATATTCATCTCCTTTATATTGCTATTTTCTATCAACTCTATGTGTTCACAAGCTGTTATTACTGAACTAGATTGTGAAAAATTTCGAAAAGGAAAATTTGAAATGACTGGACCATCTGGAGGCGATATAAAAATTAGGCGAAAGAATAAATATCAATTCGAAAGGTATAACCGTGAACGGCAGAAATATAAATTCTTGATTGAATGGACTTCCACGTGTACTTATACGTTAACCCTTCAAAGAGTAAAGGGAAAGAAGAGCGCTAAACGATTTGAAGGATCGGTTGTTTACATAGAAATTGTTGCAGTTACCAATGATTCCTATACTGCGAAGAGCAAAACTCAAGATGGTAAGGTTACAATAATTGAAATAGAGAAAGCCTATTAGTGCAATTACCACAATTTCTATGATCTATAGAAATCTATTAAATGTTTACAAATAATAACTTTATTGCACTTAATTTAAAACTAATATTTATAATTAGCTTGATTAATCGTTTAGATGGATCTTCTATTTTAAGATAAATTAGTACCTTTCCATTGAACAATAGTTTACTACAATAATTTAAATACAAAACAATGGGAAAAGGAGATATCAAAACAACGAAGGGCAAGAGAACACGAGGATCCTACGGAAATACCCGTAAAAGAAAAAAAACTGTGAAAATTGTTGCTGCTAAACCTAAGAAAAAAGCAGCGCCTAAAAAAGCTGCAGCGAAGAAACCAGCAGCTAAAAAAGCAACACCTAAAGCTAAAAAAGAAGAAAAGTCTTAATGATATTTACAAATTAAAAAAATCCAAGCTTAGGTTTGGATTTTTTTCTTTAAGCTTTATTCATTTAATACATTAAGTGCTTTTTGGAAGATTTTTTCCATTCTGCATCATACTTGCTACCAGAAAAGAAAATAAGCAGATCTGCTTCATACTTGCTATCGACAAAAAACACCTTTTTATCAGCATCGTACTTGCTCTTCACAAAAAACCACAACCCTTTATTGTCTTTAGCATCGTATTTTGAAGCGCATTTAAACACAACTAAATCTGCATCATATTTGCTGCTTGCAAGAAACACCTTCACATCTGCATCGTATTTACTGTCTGTGGAAAAAACCTTTTGCGCATCCGCTTGAATTGACAAACCAACAGCAATTACTATAGCAAGAAACAATTTTTTCATAATAAATAATTTTAGCAATATTCAAACATGGGGATTTCGTAATAATTTTCTCTCCATCCTACTTTATAAACAGACGATTCAACCTATCATTTGGCAATGGGCAATAACTATAGCTGACAGGATGTTTAAATGAACAAGCTCATATTTTGCATGACTTGTTTCATTAATTTACCCGTTATAACTTCAATAGAGTTGGTTTCTTTATCTGCCATTAATACTTCCAATTTCATTTTATCAAAGCTACCTGAGAAAGTAACTTTTTCAAATTCAGTCATAAACTTTAACAATTCTCCACCTTCATTACCCGCATTTTCAATTACCATATCTTTTAAGGCTTGAGGCAAATTATCTAGATTTGGTATAACTTCTCCATACAATGAAGAGCTAATTTCGCTAGATGGCTTATACTCCTTAAACGCCTGTCCCTTTCCTAATTTAGCCGCTACACTTTCATCTGAAGTAACCATCAGTTTATTGTCACTAAAGACAAAAAAACCAGCACTACCAGCAATAAAATACCCTTCTTTATTTTCTATTATATGAAGGGTTGTAAATAAGGATTTTAGTTTATCCGGATCATCTAAGCCTATCGTAAAAAGGTAATTGGGAGAAGGGATTTCTGTTGGGACTGAAATATTTGACCCCTCCATATCGGGAAAGAAGTCATCATCCATTAAAGCAACCTGCAATTCATAAAATGGATTGGGCTTCATTTCAACACCTATTAAAGAAGCTGAAAATTCTCCAGTAAATAAACCTCTTATTTCTTTTTCCGTCCATCCAATTTCTTTCACTCTATTACTAAATAGACCTTTCATTTCATCATTTTGAAGCATCATATTAAAAACTGCATCCATGTTTATCGAAGCAACTCCGAACATCATCGGGTCTTCATTTGACAGATAGTTCATAAAATCATTTGAAATTGGTTTTCCAGGAAGTAAATTGTATTTAGAATTTTTTAATTTATCTCCATGCATTTCCATTTCAAAAACAATTTTTCCCGGCAAAAAATTACCTGAACCAATAATATATGTGCTATCATAAAGACTTAAAAAATCTTCGTCCAACGCAGCTACCTCCGCTTCTTTTTTTAATAGTTCCATCCATTTATCCAGATAAACTATCATATTCATATCGTCTTCGCGATTCAAATAATTCTCGAGAACATCATTTTCTGCCCCTTCAACTATTCTTGCCTCTAAAATTGATTTCGCTTTTATCTTTAAATCAATGGCATCATTTTCAGTATGAATAAATAGTATATGATCTTTGTCCCAAGCAGCCAGTGTATTTGAAAATTTATGTTCTATAAAATGTAAACCATCTTCTTCAAAAGACTTTCCTTTAAAAAAATCTTTTACACCTTTTTTTACTTTATCCTCATTTACAACTTCAGCAGATAAAAAAACCAAGTCAGCCTCTCCATTATCAGCAGTTGTGATTACTACATGGTTGTTTCCTTCTAAACGAATTCCCATATTGCTAGAATTAAGCATATTCCCAATGTAAATACTCATGGCCATTTTAACCTCCATTGGCATATCTTCTGAATTTTGAACCTTAGACTTGTCCATTAATTTCATGAAGTCATATGAAAAAATAACAGCATGATTATCTATAGAAGAAATCATATTGAACTCTGGGGTATGCAACTTTAATTCACCCTCTCCGCAACTTGTAAAAAGCAGCGCAAAAGTCGTCAATGTTGCTATTAAATAAATATATCCTTTAACCATAATAATTTTTTATTTTTCTATTGTACACAAAACTACTGTTTTATGACTTTAGAAAATAGGAATTAACCTGTTTTATTACTGTAACAATATCTTGCATGAAGTATAACTATATAAACTGATTTTTCTAATTTTGTAAAAAGAGAATTACTTTGCACACAATTGAGCCTTATTACAACTGGAGAAACCTTTATACAGCAGAGGGTGACCCAAGATCACCTTTCTTTCAGAGGGAGTATTCAGAAACGCATTATACAGATCAAATTTACGATCACTATATTCATCCACAGTGGGACAACATAGACTCTGCAACCTTATTTATTAAGTTACTTTTTGCAGACTACGAGGATGGTTATTGTATTATTGAGCTTTTTGGTGAATGGAATGACTGCCTATATAATGATATCATGTTTTTGAAAAGAGATATTATTGAAACTTTAATGCAGGAAGGTATTAATAAGTTTATTCTAATAGGAGAAAACGTTTTAAATTTTCATTATTCCGATGATTGTTATTATGAAGAATGGTTTGAAGATATTGAAGATGGATGGATAGCAGCTTTAAATTTTCGGGAGCATGTTTTAGAAGAGTTTAAAATTGCAAATATAGACTCCTACTTTCTTATCGGTGGACAATTAAACATGGTGAACTGGCGTACTCTCACCCCTTCTAATTTGCATAGGAAGATTGAAAGTCAAGTGGCTATAAGAATTGGGGAAATTTAGCTGCATTAAATCCAATTTAATATATCTATATTGGATGCAATTGTTCATAAATCCTTGACAAACAAACAATAATTTAACCTAGTTTGTTATATTTGCAACCGATGATATTAATGAAAACATTCCTATTATTTGTTTTAGTTAATTTTAACCCAACTAAAACTATTACCCTAAGAGTTGACTCAAATAACAAGGAGACGGATGAAGCTTTCATCTCACTGAATCAATATACTCTAGATTTATTCAAAGAAATAAACGACCAGCACCTTAGCTTGGAAGTTTTTGAAATAGCTGTTAAAGGATATTCTGAGTTATCCCTAAAAAATAAACTTAGAAATAAAAAGTTCTTAACCATAGTTGACATGAGTCTTTCTGCAAATACTGAACGTATGTTTATTATTGATATGGAAGAAAGAATTCTGGTAGAGAAAAAACTTGTAGCGCATGGAATGAAAACCGGAGATGAGTTTGCCTCTAAATTCTCTAACGAACAAAGTAGCCATAAAAGTAGTCTTGGTTTTTTCATAACTGGCGAACTTTACAATGGCCGTCATGATTTATCCATGAAGTTAGATGGTCAAGAATACTCAAATGACAATGCAAGAAGCAGAGGTTTAGTTGTTCACAGTGCTGATTACGTAAGTTGCGAGTACATTGCATCTAACGGTCGGTTAGGAAGAAGTTTTGGATGTCCAGCCATTGACAAAGACGGCTACGAAGAAACAGTCAATAAACTCCATGGTGGAAGTTGTTATTTCATCTACTATCCGAGTAGAAGTTATTTATCGCGTTCTAGAATTGTAAACTCCCAGAAGGAATTTGTATTGAATAAATCTGGAAATGTAAGTTTTGTAGAATAGCTAAACTTCAATTTCTTCCTCTCCAGAAAATATAATCTCTTGTAATTTCTTTTCCTTTTTATATATATCAGGATAGAATTTAATGTTACCCTTTTCATCTCCTTCCGTGGCAAAGTAACGAATATGTACTGGCATATTATTTTGCAAAGTAATCGTCTTACTTTGTCTTTTGTCAATAGCAGCTCGAACACTATCTATATGAAAGATTTCACCTTCTCTTGCAAGTAAATACTCAGCTAACTTAATTGGCTCATCCACTCGAATACACCCATGACTATAAGCCCTAATATCATTCATGAATTTCCCCTTACTTGGTGTATCATGAAAATAGACAGAGTGTTTGTTTTTAAAATAATATTTAATCATACCTAAAGCATTGCTCCTTCCTCCTCCCTGACGAACCGTATAATCAAAATTATCAGCAGATATATTTTTCCAATCCACACTAGACATTTCCACTACCTTTCCTCCTTTAAGTAATTGGTAATTGTTTCTTGATAAATACGTCGAATCCTTTTTTGACTTCGGAACAAGCTCCCCATTTCTAATACTTTTCGGAACTGTCCAAAACGGATAAGCTACCATATATTCAATTTCACTGTCAAGTTCAGGAGTTTTATTGAAATATGTTCCAACAACAACTTTATGTTCTTGTACTAAGTTTTCATCTTTATAAAACTTCAATTTATAGGTAGCTATATTTGCCAAGATATACTCATCTTCCCAATCATCTACCCATTTCCATTTCTCTAGTGAAACTGCGGCTCTTTTGTAAAATTCAAATGGATTACCAGATAAAGCTTTAGCTGTGTTTTTTCCAACTTTCATATCAGGCTTTAAACCATGGTTAATCTGAAAAGCTTTAAGGCCTTTTAAGAATGTTGAATCAGCAACTTGATTGGACTCAATATAGTCATGTAAAACCAATGCCTCTTTAGCTTCTTTGTAAGTTCTTATCGAATCAGCATCAGAACTCTTCTTTTTATAAGCGTGAACTTTTAAAGAAGAATCTACAAGAGCATGTTCGGCCAAAAATAGTGCTAAACCAGCTTGAAGTTTTTTATATTCATCTTTTTGCGGTTGTAAATCCAACAGTTTTTCAATAATATTTCCCTCTTTGTGAGATGCATATAAATATTCGCTTAAATCTTTACTAGGTTTACGATTTCCAAATTCCGGATGATATTGAGATGTATCAACTATTCCTCTTGAAATGTCGTTTGAAAATTTAAAATACTGAACCGTCAGAAGAACATCTAATTCAATAGCAGAGATATCCGATTTAATTTCGTCCAAGCCATTTATTTTATCTCTCAATTCAATTACATCGTATCGCATAGTATCCAAACCGTAATGCATGGATTTAAACAAAATATTTGAAAATTCTACACCAACATTAGACAACTCCATTCGTTCATTTACCCAAAATGGAGCGAACTTGTTCATGTCGTACACCTTTTTTAGCTGAGGTGATTCAGAGTTGGGTTGAGCGATATAACCCTTTAACGAAGCTTTTAAGTTTGAAGAGAACTCTAAAGTCTCTATAACTTTCTCTGAAGCATTATCGGAAACAACAGAGCTACAAGAGGCTAAACTAAAACACAACAATATGTATAAAATGTTTTGAAAACTCATAAAAACAATAGATAACTAGGGAATATTAATATGCTACGAGCTAAAGGGCTAAATGTTTTAATATTGTGATGAATACAACAATATATATGACCATTAAATTGGCGAAGATATAACTGCAATATTGTAAATATACGCAATAATTTAATCGATAATCATAAATTCGGTTCTCCGATTATTTGCATCGGCATCATCTCTATCTTTTTTAGATTTCATTTTATCTCTTTCAGCATCGGTAACCAATGGTTTCGCCTCGCCAACTCCTTTAAATTCAAAACGCTCTCTACCAAATCCATGCACTACTAAATAATCAACAACGGCTCCTGCTCTATCTTCAGATAAACGTTGGTTATATGAAGAAGAACCATGTGTATCTGTATGTCCTGAAATTTCAATTCTCAAGTTAAGATTATCAGTCAACAACTGTATCAATCGATCCAACTCTATTTTTGACTCTGCCTTTAAAGAATACTTATCCGTATCGAAGAAAATATTGCGCAAAACAATACTAACACCTTTCTTAATTTTATTTAAATAAATAACTTTCTCGTACTCTTTAAATCCCGCATCTGCTGGAATATCAAAGTTTTCTGAATGAAACAGATATCCTTCTGATTTAGCAGCAATACCATAATTCTTACCTGCGGGTAAAGACATTAAAAACTTACCAGTTATAGGGTCGTTGTTAAATTCTGAAATGTGCTCTTGTGTTCCATTGTCTGCTAAGTCAATAAAAGACTTGACAGGCTGTTTTGTTTCAGCATCCAAAACTAAGCCTTTTAGTATAGATAGATTCTTTGCACTTACAGCCACTTTTGGCTGAATTAACTCCTCCTTAATTGGCGCTGTAATACTAGCTAATAAATTATCTTCTGTACTTAAGAGAGGCTCCTTCTTACCCCCTAAAAAGGTAATCATATAAATATCCTTCTCTCCCATTCCATCAACCTCTCTAAAAGAAGAATAATAACCATGTTTACCACTTGCAGAAATAACAAAGTGTACATCATCATCCGGCGTAGATACAGGGTATCCTATATTTACTGGCTCATTCCATGTGCCATCATCATTCATTATAGAATAGAAAATATCAAATCCTCCCATCCCTTGGTGACCTTTTGATGAAAAATACATGGTTCTACCATCTGGATGTATAAACACACCTACCTCATCGTAATTCGTATTAATTACATCTCCAATATTAACAGGTTTGCCCCATTCCTCTTTTTCCTCATCCCAGTCAGTTTTCCAAATATCAGTACCTCCATGCGTTCCTTCACGGTCCGAAACAAAATAAAATGATTTTTTATCAAAAGTAAAACAAGCACCCGTTTCTCTCGTTTTCTTTCCATTTATATTTTTCCCTACTCCTTTTGGCTTCTCCCATCCATCTTCGAGTTTATTACTTATGTAAAGGTTTCCTCTATCGCTATTATCCATATAAACAAATAATGATAATCCATCAAGAGATAAACCCGCGGTGGCATCATGTCCTTTTGTATTTATTTGTTCACTTATTCCAACTGCTGGGGTCCAGTTTCCTTCTGTATCTTTTTCAGAAATATATAAATCTTCATTATACATGGCTCCGGTGATTTCTCCTCCGGTACTATTTGAACGTCTTGAAGTAAACATAATTACAGATTCATCAGCGGAAATTAAAGGAGCATAATCAGGGTATTCGGTATTAATCTGTTTTCCTAAGTTATCAATCCATACTCTTTCAGGGAAATCCATCAATTTTTTTCCCGTTTCACACTGCTTGATAAATCTGCTTAATTCAACTATTGCTATTGCATCGGCATCATTATTTAATGTCTTCCTAAATAAACCGTATTCATGCAATGCCTCATCAAATTTATATTGATACTGATACGCTCTGCCTATTTTGTAATGAATATCTTTTGCAATTGTTGGCTTCAATTTATACGCTTTCAAAAAATAATCTAAAGCATGATATTTATGTATTGAGACCAAATTACAGTTTCCTAATTTATAATTTAAAAAAGCATTATCCGGATTGAAATCGTTTGCCTTTTTATAAAAGGGAATTGCTTTGCTCCAAATAGAGAAACCTATTGCGGGATTCTGGCCTAATTCGTAAAACTTATCTCCTTCATCCAGATTGTCAACAGCAATTTTGAAAGCATCCTTTTTCTCTTTAAAGATTTTCTTATCAAAAGGCACAGATATGTTTTGAGCCAATGAATTAAAAGAAATTACAATTATTGATAATAGTAGTATATTTTTCATCACCTATCCTTTTAATCTAAATTATTTACAAGAAGAGCTATAAAACGAGCGGCTTGCTTCCAATCCTAAATTCCCTGCTACTTCCCAATCTGCGCAAGCTCCGTCCAAATCTCTTTTCATCTCTTTAGCTATCGCTCGGTTATAATATGCATACGCATAATCAACATTTAAAGAAATTGCCTTGTCACAATCTGTAATGGCTTTATCCCATTCTTCTTGCAATATGTATGCAGAAGATCGGTTATTAAAAGCAAAAGCATAATCATTTTTAAGTGAGATAGCCTTAGTAAAATCTTTTATCGCTCCTTCGTAATCTTTCTTACCCAATTTTGCTAAACCTCTATTATTAAAGGCAATGTAATAGTCTCTCTTGTTTAAAAGTGCGCTATTGTAAGCTTTAATCGCATCCTCGAATTTTCCTTTCTTTCGGTAAACAGACCCTAAGTTATTAAAGGCAAAATCTAAATTAGGGTTCAATTCAGTTGCTTTTGTATAATCCGCAATAGCAGCGTCTAAATCATCCAACTTCAAATTAGCACTTCCCCTATCATTATAAGCATATGCATGGTTACTTTCTAAACTAACCGCAACTGTAAAATCATCTTTTGCTTTCTGGTATTCTTCTTTTTGAAAAACCAACACACCTCTATGGTAATAATACTTAGCCTCTTTTGGGTTCAACTTAATTGCTGCCGAATAACTTGTTATGGCCTCTTCCAATTTGTTCTCTTTTTCGTAAATAACGCCCATTTCATAATGCGCTAAATGCAATTTAGGATCTTTTTCTAGTCCGCTTTTTAAATCTCCAATTGCTTTGTCAGAAGACCCCAATTCCATATAGCAAATCCCTCGATTCAAATAAGCTAAAGCAAAATCAGTATCGTAATTAAATACCTGATTGAAAAATGTAATTGCTTCTGAATAATTATGAACCTCCATTAAAGCAACTCCTTTATTGTACATCATTTGGGCTTGGGCTGTAGAATCTGTAGCCCCCAATGAATCCAACTTTTGTAAAAACTCTTCAGAAGGTTCTTGAGAGGAAACTCCAATCGAAATTAAAAGTGAAACTAAAAATATAAGTTTTTTCATTCTTCCAGTTTTTTTTTGACAAAAGTAAATGTAATAAATCTAAATGAAGTTTTATACAATATACCCTATTGTAAAAAAATTACCAAATTCTTACAATAGGATGTATCTGATTAATTAAATACCTAGTATATTCACAATCTAAATTAGTAATTAACTATGGCTAAATTAAAAACAATTATCACTTCAAAATCAGAGAAGTTCTTAAAGAAATATTTAAACAACGCCTCGCCTACGGGATTTGAGTCGGCAGGACAGAAATTATGGTTGGATTATATCAATCCGTATATCGATGAATATTTTACCGACACTTACGGCAGTGTTGTTGGGGTTATTAACCCTAAAGCGAAATATAAAGTGGTAATTGAGGCTCACGCTGACGAAATCTCTTGGTTTGTTCATTATATAACGGATGATGGTTTTATTTATTTGAGAAGAAATGGAGGCAGTGACCATCAAATTGCACCAAGTAAGAGAGTTAACATCCATACTGACAAAGGTGTGGTTAAAGCTGTATTTGGATGGCCAGCAATTCACACGCGCAAGGGGAAAGAAGAAACTCCCAAAACAGATAATATATTTTTAGACTGCGGTTGTGAATCAAAAAAAGAAGTTGAAAAATTAGGGGTTCATGTAGGTTGTGTTATAACCTATGAAGATGAATTTATGGTTTTGAATAAGAAAAATTACGTAGGTAGAGCCCTCGATAACAGAATGGGTGGATTTGTAATTGCTGAAGTGGCACGATTACTGAAAGAAAACAAAGTAAAATTACCTTTTGGACTATACATTACAAATGCTGTACAAGAGGAAATAGGTTTACGTGGGGCGCAAATGATTGCTGAAAGAATACAACCGGATGTTGCTATTATAACAGATGTTTGTCACGACACTAGCACTCCCATGATTAAAAAAATTGTGCAAGGTGATCTTAAAAATGGAAAAGGGCCTGTTTTAAGTTATGGGCCGTCAGTTCACAATAATCTTTTAAAACTATTAATTGATACGGCTGAGAAAAACAAGATACCTTTTCAACGACAAGCAGCTTCTAGGTCAACAGGAACAGATACAGATGCCTTCGCTTATTCTGGCAAAGGTGTTGCCTCTGCATTAATATCAATGCCTTTGAGATATATGCACACCACTGTAGAAATGTGCGCTAAAAGTGACATTGAAAATGTTATCACATTAATTTATGAAAGTTTACAAAGCATTAAAAACGGACAAGACTTTAGGTATATTAAATAGATTTTAATGGCAATTATTAGACAGATAAACTGAAATCATATTTGTAACTATCAATTAGGAGTCTCCTAAACATCCTTAAAAGCGGGGTGTAAAAAACCTAAAATTATGCACCAAAGACCTAGAAGAAATAGAAAATCTCCAGCCATTCGAAACATGGTTAGAGAAACTACCATGCGTGTAGATAACCTGATTTATCCTTTATTCATTGTAGATGGAAAAGGGGTAAAACAAAAAGTCAGTTCTATGCCAGGTAACTTTAGGTGGTCTTTAGATACTTTGCTTCCAGAAATTGAAGATTGTCTGAAGCTAGGACTTAACAGTTTTGTTTTGTTTCCTGCTATAGAGGAAGCTTTAAAAAATAGTACTGCTGCTTATAGTTACGATGATGCTAATTTTTATTTAAAAGCAATTCGAGAAATTAAAAAACAATTTCCAGAAGCTTGTTTAATGAGTGATGTTGCAATGGACCCCTACTCCTCTGATGGACACGATGGATTTGTGCAAGATGGAAAAATATTGAATGATGAAACACTTCCGATTTTGGCTAAAATGGCCTCAGCACAAGCTGAAGCAGGAATCGACATTATTGGGCCTTCCGATATGATGGATGGAAGAATTGGGTATATCCGTGAAGAGTTGGATGCGGGAGGTTTTGACCAGACAAGTATTATGAGTTATTCCGCAAAATATGCAAGTGCATTCTACGGTCCATTTAGAGATGCTTTGGACTCAGCGCCAAAAGCTGGGGATAAAAAAACCTATCAAATGGATACTGCTAACAAGTATGAAGCCATTTTAGAAGCAGAATTAGATATTGCCGAAGGAGCAGATTTTTTAATGGTAAAACCGGCATTGTGCTACTTGGATATTATTCATGTTTTAAAAGAAAGGTTTGATGTACCTATTTCTGCTTATAATGTAAGTGGAGAATGTGCCATGTTGCATGCGGCAGCGAAAAACGGCTGGTTAGATTACGATTCAGCAATGCAAGAAATGTTATTGAGTATAAAAAGAGCAGGTGCAGATGTAATTTTGACATATTTCGCTAAGGATTATGCGAAATTGAATCGATAGGTAGCACTTGGTTCTTACGAAAACAAATTACCTAACAAATACAAAATTATCCTCGGTCGACATCTCTTCATTGTAGCCATATCCATCCAAATCAAAAGCTTTAAGGTGTTCAACTTCTGTAATTTTATTTTGGATAATAAAACGTGTCATTAGTCCTCTTGCAAATTTGGCGTAGAATGAAATCATTTTGTATTCACCATTCTTCTCATCTTTAAATGAACAAGTAACAATTCTGTGATTTAACTTCTTTCGATTAATTACCTTGAAATATTCATTCGAGGCTAAGTTAATTAAGACTTCTTCATCTTCCATCTCTTCATTTAAAGCATCCGTAACTTTATCACCCCAATATTTATAAAGATTATTTACTTCTTTCGTATATTCCAACTTAGTTCCCATTTCCAGTCGATAAGGCTGAATGATATCTAAAGGCTTTAAAATACCATATAAACCGCTTAATATCCTTAAATAATCTTGAGAATTTAATATATCTTCTGCAGAGAAATTTTTTGGATTCATTCCACGATATGCATCGCCAGTAAAAACATGCACTGCAGGTTTAGCATTCTCTATTGTAAATGGCAAAATCCAGTCTTGAAATCTGTTATAATTCAAATCTGATAATTTTTGACTGATGCTCATCAAACTACTTATTTCCTCGGGAGAATATTTCTTTAATTTATTTATCAATAACTCACTTTCCTTTAGGAAAATAGGTTGAGTGA
>Ga0181564_10001855_pt1 | contig 18764 bp, 15 predicted proteins | sample 011ome_24_FD_134512 | JGI IMG/M metagenome (GOLD analysis project Ga0181564, IMG submission 134512) | Coastal salt marsh microbial communities from the Groves Creek Marsh, Skidaway Island, Georgia - 011513CT metaG (megahit assembly) | ecosystem: Environmental > Aquatic > Marine > Intertidal...
CTTTTATTTTGTAATTAAATTTAAATTTGTAATATTTTAAATCATTATCTTTAGAAATACTTATAGTTTCTTGTTTGGTGAAATTATTTTCAAAGTTTGATAAAAACTTCATAGACATTTCATCTGCATCATTCGGATAAGACTGGACTTTTTTTACATACATTTCATAATTTTCAATTAAAATTCGTAGCTTTTCAAAAAAATCATTTTCAAAATCTAATCCATATCCGGCACAGTACTCTGGAATACCTCCAGAGTTTCTATACAAAATAGGTAAACCACACTGAGCAGCTTCAATATGATGGTTTCCGGACGGTTCGTTTAGAGACCCTGTAACGTAAATATGATTTGTTTTTAATTCGTCAGCTAATTCTTTTCCTGCCAATGGTTTAATGACTTTTGTATTTTTAAAATTAATTTTATTAGAAATATTTCCAATGTATGAAAATTCTAAATCGTATTCAAAATAATTCTTATTTATTGAATCGTCAATTCTTTTATAAATATCAAAACCTTTATTCCAGTTATCACTCCAATGATGGGTCACCAACTTAATTTTCTTTGATTTATCAATTCTATAATTTGTATTTTCATTATTAAAAATTTTTCTATCTGCACCTGCTAAAATTACCGAAGTTTTTTCTTTATCCATTCCTTTTTCTAGGTAAATACTTCTGAGCCATTCACTGACAAATACAACTTTGTTAGCTATTTCAGAGGCCTCTAAATATAAATTATTTATTCCTTTTGTGCCTTTTCGTTCATCACACTCATTTATTCTTTGTACAACAATTGCATTTGGGTTAACCAAGTCTATGTATCTTTTAATATCCATGTGATTAAATGAAGAGAGAGACTCTTGTCTTCCTCTAGGATCTGTTAGTAATATTCCATCTATGTCATTGTGCTCTAAATTGTAAACAACTTCATGCCCATTTTGATTGAGAATCCTGGTTAAATTTCTTACAAATAAATTACCTCCACCCCATGGGCCATCTACAAGCCTAGAACCAATACTTATTTTCACAATTAATATACTAATTTGACTAAATGTAATTTATTTAAAAATCAAAAATTTAATATGAAATAATAGTTAATTAGTAAATGTAAAACATATATATTATTTAATTAGAAAAGTATATGATTCAAAATTTTAAAGCACTAAGGTTTGAAAGTTTATTTTTTTTTGTCACGCTCTATTTTTCGTCTATCACATCAAAATTATTTTATAACAGTTATGTTTCACCAGATTTTGAAAAATATATAATTTATATTGATTATTTTACAAATAAAGGAAGCACTCCGGATCTAGATCAGGGAGTTCTTTACTTTTATATTGTCTCATTATTTTTAAATGCAAACAAATCAATAATGAACCCAAATAATCAGGAATTAATATATAGCCTTGCTGTTCAAAATGCTAATTTATTTTTGTATATCATTGGAATATTTGGTTTGTATAAACTTCTAAAGCTTTATAAATATAAAGATAATGATATTTTGATTCTCTTTTCAGTCTTAAATATGCTTCCAATATTATTTGCAATTCGAGTGACTATGAAGCCAGAAATATTAGCCTTTTCACTTATATCTTGGCTAATTTATTTTTTAAAACTTTATAAAGATAAGAAAAAGTTTTTATATTTATATTCTACGATTCCAATGCTATCAATATTATTTACATCTAAAGGATCAATCCTTGGATTGACAGTCGTTTTACTGCTACTTTTTTTTACTAAAGACGTATTTGAAATATTCAAGAGCCATTTTTTAAAAGGAGTATTAATTTTGTTAGTTTTTATAATATTTTTAGTACCAATATATATAGAAAATAATCAAATTACTAACTCCGGGGTTTTAAGTTATGACCCCCCTTTAGAATACAAAAATACTGCCCCACTTAGTATTATTTATAGTTTTGACTTAAATGAATTTTTAAACAAACCCGTTCGTAACAGCCAAGCTGAGTCTTTTCTTGGATTAACACTTTTAGATACTTTTGGAGATTATTTTCAACTTTACTGGGAGTACGAGTACAGCCTTACAAACACTTCGAGGAAAGATATTTTAAAATCTGGAGAATTTGAAATTGATTTTTACTACAAAGAAGTTTATTTACCTGTTAGTGAAAGATTCTTAAATCTTGAATATTATCGCATTTATATCTCTGTGTTGTTGACAGTGTTGTTTTATATATTTTTAATCAAGAGTATAATTTCAAAAAATTATGACAATGAGCAAAAAGTCTTTTTTCTTTTGCCTTTTACAGGAATGGCTTTGCTAATTTTTCAGGTTACAACTGGAATACCATCACAAAATTGGGATCCGAGCAAAGGCGATACCTTAAAACCTTTTTATTACAGTTTTTTATTTGTTTTAAGCTTTTCATTTTTATTTATTGAGAATGTAAAAAAAATAGAAAGAAATAAAAAATTAATATTACTAATTCCTTTATTTTTGATTCATATATTTTTAATCGGTTTCCCAAAAGCAAATAATTCATCCTTTGATAATCAACTTATATATAGAAATCAGCATATGGCTACTTGTGAAATTAATAATCTTTTTTTAAAAGTTAATTTATTTGAAACTGAAAATATTGAATGCAAGGAAGATTATGAACTCTTTTGTGATAAATCTTTATTTACAAATAGTGACCTTCAAATGTCAAATGAACAAGGAGTGAAAAAAGTAGCCTCAAGCGAAACCTGTAGAAAACTTTTCGAGAATAATTATCAATTCGAAAACGAAGCCATAAGTCTGACTAATACTCCATTTGTCAACTTAATATATTTTGTTTTAACCATTTTAATCTTGGTATTCAATGAAACAAAAATATGGCAACAAAGCACAAGAATGAAAACCTCCAAATGAATTATATATATATTTACGAAGGTGCTCTTCCAAAATATATTAAAAATAGTTTGGAAAATACGATGAAAATTGATCCCAATGCAAATATTTATTTTTGTAACGATCAAAATTATCAACATGAAAATATTACAAGTGTACAAATAGAAAGTATTGTTTCAAAAAGTACTAAAAATATTTTACATAAAGAGTTTTTCAAACATGAACTAAATAAATTATGGACAAGGTCTTTGAATAGAATTTTTTATTTAAGAGATGTTGTAAATAAATTAAATATTAATAAATTTGTGCACTTTGATGCTGATGTGCTTATCTATAAACCATTCAATGAGATTAATTACAAATTTAGTAGTTCTAAATTCAATATCACACCTTTAAGTGAAAAAGAAATTATATTTGGATATTCTTGTTCATTAAATAATGAAAATTTTAATTGTATTGTTAATAAAATCGAAGAGTTTCTTAAAGAATTTACGGACAGTGAATCAAAAAATCTTTTAAGTAAAGACTTGAACGAGATGAAAATATTAATGAAAATTTATAATAAAGAACCCTCTCTTTTTAACCTACTTCCAGTAATACCAAAAGAAATAAGTGATGAAGTGTTTGATCCAGCATCCTATGGACAATATTTAGGAGGTACAAAAGATAGATTTTCTAAAAAGTTTACTGATGAAAATCACCTTCCTGGAAAAATGATTAAAGAGGGTTTTATTGAGCCTAAATTTTACAATTCATATCCAAAAATAGTTTTTAATAATAATGAATTCGAACTTATAAATCTTCATGTACATTCAAAAAAAATAAAAAAATTCTTACCAAAATGAATAGATTATCAAATAAGATTCGTAAGTTGTTAAGAGAGGCCTATTTACTTATTTTTATTCATAAATTTCCTAAATTTTTTAGATTTTCCAGTTTTCCATATCTTTCTGGAGACACTTTAAGAAGTTTAGCTGATCATATTTTTGATGAAACACAATCGATGAACCCAAAAAATGTAAAAATAAACGATTTTGTATTTGTTAAAGCTGATAGATTAGAATTGTATTTTTCAAATATTCATAAAAATATTGATAACCAATACAACCTTATAACTCACAACTCTGATAGAAATATTGATGAGGAAGCTGTACTTTTATTAGATAATAATATTTTAAATTGGTATGCTCAGAATTTAATTACAGCTGAAAAAAATAATATCAAAATAATTCCAATAGGATTAGAAAATAAGCGATTTTTGAACAATGGCTTAGTGTCACATTTCAAAAAATACCATAATTCTGAAAAAAGTGAATATATATTCTGCTCCTTTAATGAGAGAAATTCTGAGAGGACCTCTTTGAATCAGTTAATGAAAGATAATGTTAATGTTGTGCAAAAAAATTTCAAAAATCATAAAGAATATACAAAAAATCTTGCAAAATTTAAATTTAATCTATGTCCAAATGGAAATGGTGTAGATACACATAGAATTTGGGAATCTTTTATGGTTAACACTATTCCAATTGTAAAAAATCAAATATTTGTAAGAAATTTAATAAAAAACAATGTTCCACTCTTAGTGGTAGAAGAATGGGATGAATTAATAGATATTGGCAAAGATGAGCTTGATAATATTTATATTGATCTAATTGAAAAAAGAAATAATTTAAATGTCAATGACGTAGACTTCTGGATTAAAAATATTATTTAAAAATACTTTTCTTCCCAACAATAACATTATGTGATTCGTGAAAATACTGTGTTTTTTTTAATTTTTTTATCTGGATATCAAAAATATTTAATATGGAGCCTAAAACAGGCAAATCTCCCCACCTATATATGAATTGATCATCATTGTCTCCAATTGCACTTAATGAATCAATTATTTCTTCCCTTTGAAAAATACTTACATCGGTAATGTATAAATTCGTGTAAGGAAATTTATGATTATAAAAATTTATATTCTCTAAGTGAAAAAGTGATTTTAAATAAAAAGGCAACGTTTCATTTGTTGGGTCATGTGTTTCATTAGATAATGCCACTGTGTAGAAGCTGTTATTTAAAAGTTTTGTATTATTTAAAAGTTTTATATCAGCTTTCTTGACTATTACATCTTCATCAATTCTCATAAAATATTTATATTCTCCTAAATACTTCCATATTCCGCTTGCATTAAATTTACACATTAATCTATATCCACTTTTAAATCTATCGAAATCAACAGAACGAGATTCAAGATTTCTATCGTATACAAAATCATCGGATACATCAATAAATTTGATAGGTATGTCTGATTTATCAACTATATAATTTTGTTGATTTTCAGTAATATTACCTTCATGAAAAAGAATCATGTCTGTATGAATTTTTAATTTTTTTATAAATACGTTTTTTATAGCTTGATTTCTTGAGATTAATGTATCATAACTTTCATTATCTGCATAACCCCTAACTAAGGCACCAATTGCAAACTTCATAGCCTTATATTAATCAATCTATTTTTTCAAAAATTAGATAACCATATATATCTTTTTTAGCAATATCGTATATTGCAGTTGTGCAATTAATATTAGCCCAGCACTGATCTCCTTTTTCTGGTCTATAAAAACCATCAACTCTTTCCACAAGACTTACACTGTTCACTGTGAGTAGTTTTTGATCATAAATTTGAATGCTGTAATTTTTATATGATGTAACTCGGATTGAAAAAATAAGAACAAATAAAAAGACTGCATGAATGAAAATATTATTTTTGAGGAAAGAAAATTTTTCTTTTAATTCATAATTTAAATAAATAAAAGATACAAAAAGTAACGTAAGCCCAGATGCAAACCTAAAATCTGGAGAGCCAAAAAACCATACAGCTAAATAGGTCATGAAAAAAATATAAGGCCCTTTGTAATTTTTTATTAATTTATCAAAAAATAAATATCTTATAATAAGAAGTGTTGTTATTGCTCCTATAAAATTAATTAATATTGTTTTATTTAATATCAAGCCTATCCATTCATCAAACCATAAAGATAAATTATCTCCTAAATTATAGGCCCTATTGTAGTTACGAACCTCATAGCTAAAATCTCTTGCTATTAAATTATTATTAAAGCAAGAAAAGTCAACTGGATATATAAGACATGAAGTAAGCAGTAAATTTCTTGTAACCCATATTGTTAACAAAACTGAAAAGAATTTAATGACTTTAAGATTGAAAAGATTTTTATTTTTTAAGACATAAAGAATTACAGTAGCTACTAATAAGTAACCGATTATTCTGTACTGGACTGAAAAAAATATAAACAACAAAGAGATAAATAGATTACTATCTTGATAACTATTTTCGGTTAAAAGTTTATAAAGAAACACTCCCCCAATAAAAAATATTATGGAAAATGATATATCAGTCTTGCCTAAATTTTCAATATAAATAAAACCATTCCTTCCACCCTCAATACCAAAATTATCGAATATTCCATAAATTAAAACTGATACTGCAATGGAAAAAAAATATCTTTTTTTTGAAATTAAAAACTCATAAAGAATGTTGAAAAAAACAGAATAAATAACAAGATTGGGAAAATAAGAGTAAATATAGTTTTGATTAAAAGTATGAATAGCGCTAAGGTAGTCTCCTACTTGAGTAAGGCCGAAACTATTATCGAAAACAATACCTTGAATTAATATTTTATGATTTAATAAGAATTGTTGATATTTTAAATTATACAAAGCTGCATCATAATTAAAATTTAAATCAACCAAAGCCACACTTACAACTGTTGGGATAACAATAGATTTTATGTAGTTGTTTTTAAAATGATATTTAAAAATACTAACTATGTGCTTTCTGAATTTAATAAATAGAAACAACAAAATAGGAAATAAAAATAAATAAAAAAATTCTAACTTATAAAAAAAATTAAAAATTACAGCAAGATTTGATAATACAAATAATGAAATTATTGGCAAAAAAGTTTCTAGGTTTAATGAAAAAATTTTTTCTGATTTTTCAAATTTAAACAAATCAAAAATGTATTCATAGAAAAATCTACCTAATAACGTCAACAAATAAAAATAACAAATAAAAATTATTGATAAAAAAAGCATTACAAGATATTCTATTATAAATAAATACACTTGTGTTTATTTAATAATCATATCCATATAGAATTCCTGTATGCAAAACATATTGTATTGCTTTGATGAAAATTATAATATTCAGGCAACAGTTTCAATGTTTTCCTTGTTAAAGCAAACAAATGAAAAAATAAATTTTCATATAATTCATAAAAATCCTAAATCTTTTGAAAGCCTTCTGGCTACAATTGAAAAAAATCAAAATCTTAATGATTACTTTATTCACGAATTCAAAAATAAGAATTACAATTTTCCAAATATTAAAAATTCTCACGTTTCAGAAGCTACTTACTACAGAATGTTTATATCTGACTACGTAACTAATGATTTTGATAAAGTATTGTATATAGATCCAGATGTAGTGTGTCTTAATCCTTTCAATACAACAGTTGCAGAAATAGAAAAGGAATTAATCAATAGAAAAATGCTTGTTGGTGTTAAGACAGAACATGTAAAGAATAAACAAAATTATGAAATATTTGAACGGCTTTCTATTGATAACAAATACTTTAATGCTGGTGTAATGTCAATAAATTTAAAAATGTGGAAAGAGCTTGATTTCAAAACTAGGTTATTAGAAAAATCTAGAATTATTGAAGACAATATTTTATTTTGGGATCAAGATGTTATGAACAGTGAAATTAATGGTGAATATTTAGAACTTCCACCACATTTAAATCAACATCCTTTTGAGTTTCCTGGAAGTAACGTTCATTTTGAAAAAAATACAATTTTTTTACACTATAGTGGAAAAAACAAACCGTGGACGAAAAAAGGATTCTCTTCGCCAAGTTCCAGTTTTTATAAAAATATATATAAAGAATTATTTGGAAAAAATTTTAAAATCTCGAGATTTAAATAATAAATATACAACTAATAGAGAAATCAATATTATGTTGCCTAATGAAAAATTAAGAATTTCTGGTGCATTCCAGTGATTTATAAATAAAAAATAATAAAAGTAAATAATAATTGAAACATTTTTTATATTTTTATCTTTTGTGCAAAATAATAATATAGCAAAAAGCACTATTACTAAATTGCCTATACTGTAGAAAGAAAATCTTATCGGAGGATACCATCCTATTAACATCCAAAAAAAATAAAATAACAAAAAGTTCAAAATTAAAGGTAAATATTCATCAAAAGATACTACATCACGATTTTGGTTTGCTTTTAAGGCTATTAGTAATACAAAAATACCTGATAAATAGAGGATAGTTTTGCTATTGTCAATTAAATAACAGATTGCAAATTGTGGTATCTTTTGACAATACCAACCAGTCATAATTCCTGAATACATAGTTTCTTTTCCTGATACAAAGTCTATTACCCAAGTAAATTGATTATATTCCGCGACCTGATTGTCATTTAGAACATTTCCAGTCAAATATATACAAGCTCTAAATAATAAATATGGAGTAGAAAAACCTGTTATTACTTTTAATAAATCAACAAAGTATTTCTTATAAGATTGAAAACTTAAAGTATTTCTCAACAAAATACTTACAATCAGCAGTGCTGCACTTCTATGAAATAAAAAAAGCATGCCTATTAAAAATGGGGTATAAGTTCCTACTTGTGTTTTCTTTTGTAATATATAAACACCTATAAAAAATATCAGTGTTGTCATGTTTTGATGACCAGGTTGGAAAAGGCTCCATTTATTCATAGGATTTAAAAAGATTATTAAAGATATCATAAAATTATTTGTTGCAGGTATATTGTCAACGTTTGATAATATTTTTTTTAAAACCAAAGCCTGAAAAGTCAGAATTATTATCTGAAGGATCAAAAAAGATAGCTGATTAATTAATGCAAAAGATATATCAAAAATTAAAAATACACTCGAAAAAAGATATTTTAATAAAATAGCAGCCAAGATATAAAGTGGTCTTTGTTGATAGTAGTTCTCAGAACTCAATAACAAAGAGGGGTTATCAAGTATGTAGAAATATTTTGGCTCATCACAACTAAAAATATAATTTATATTAAAACTACTATTTTTTGTATTTAGTTTATAATTTACAATTTCATCACAGTAATAGAAAAAAAAATTTTCTTGATTTAAGTATAAATTTAGAAAGTAAGAAAATATTGTAAATAGAGAAAGTAAAAAGAAGTACTTTGAAAAAATTTTAATGATATTTTGATTGTCTTGTATCATCAGTTTGAAATAATTTTTAAAAATTTTTTAAATAGTTTATCTTGGTTATAATCATCTTCCATGGTTTTTTTAGCATTCATAATTAAGTTGCCATATAGCGAATTATCCTTAAAAAGATTCTCAATTAAACTTTCCCATAACTCAATGTCATTTTTTTTAGCAAATATAATATTTCGATTGTTTTCAAAAGTATCATAATCCCAAAATCCCTTGGTTTTAGTAATTATTACTGGAACATTCATACTCATTGATTGTAATGATACGCTTTGGCCAGATGGTTGAATGGTATTAATTAATGGAACAATTGTACAAGCGCTTTTTTCAAAAATATTACGAATATCAATATCTGTAATACCACCTTCTAACCAATTACTGTCTAGAATTTGAATATTTTTGTGTTTTTTATATTTACTAAAGCTATTTGATACAAATATAAAAGAATATTTATCCATATTTTTCCCCAAATTATATGCAAATTCGAAGTCCCTGTTTAAATCATTTCCTAAAAATAATATTTCTTTTTTGTTTTGATTGTTTTTATTAGATTTCCAAAAATCTTGATCAACTGAAAAAGGCAAAAAGAAATATTTTTCGGACCAATCTGGAAAATTTTTCAGCGCAAAATCATACTCACCCTTGCCTACAAAAATAAACTTATCATATAAATTAAGCATTCTATTTAAAATTCTTTTGTGATATTTATTTTTTATATCTAATTTTGAAAATAAACCCATCAAAAATATTGATATTTCAACTTTTGTTATTTTTTTAAGAAAGAAAAATAATAAAAGAAGTGAAAATGAAACAGATTCGTTGACTAACAAAATCTTGTCAGATTTATAAACAGTCTTTATGTTTTGATATTTTAAAAATTCATTTCCGTAAAACGATAAGCCTGTTCTGTTTCTTAAATATTTCTCATACAAAGAATAAAGGTATCTAAATGGATTAAATTTATTTACTGAATTAACTTCAAGTAATTTAGAGTTAAATTCTCTAGATTCTTCAATTTTTTCGTAGAAGTAAAAGAAGTCATTAGGAATAATTGTTTCATTTTTTTGTTTAAAAGTTCTTCCCTTCATAAAAATATAAGTTATATTTAACACTTTAAGCTTTCCAAATATCTCTCCAGAAAGAATATTTTCCATATTCTGTGAGCATTTATTCTTGTTTTTATCGAAAAAAGCATACTCAATATTTCACTATTTATTGAATATATATGACCATTCTTAAAATATTCATTTATGTGATTGAAATTATCATAAACCCAATCTTCAAGTTGAAAAGCGAAACCTTGTTTAGGCCTATTTAAAAATTGTGAATTGAAATCTGTTGCTAAATATTTTTTAAGTATTTGTTTTGATTCTCTATAAAACATTGCTTCAAAATTTGATGATACAGCATATTCAACTAATCGATGATCAACAAAAGGCGATCTTATTTCCAATGAATTCGCCATTGAGGTTCTATCAATTTTAAGCATCATCATTTCAGATAGATAAAAATTGTAGTCCGCAATCATATGATCTTTGTAGCTTGTTTCTTGTTTGTTAAAATATCTAGATTTAAAACCATGGACATAATCAATTTTGAGTTGATCTATAAATTTTCTATCTACAAAAAACGACTCGTGAGATATTTTTTTATTTTTATGAAATCGTAAAAAATTACTTCCAGTTCCTAGGCGAGGTGGATATATATTATACAAACTACTTAAAAAATAATTATTTTTTGAATTTAAAACTCTTTTTATATGTTCATAACCTCCCAACAGTTCATCGCCCCCATCTCCTGATATAGCTACTTTGTAATACTTTGATATTTCTTTAGCTAAAAAATAAGAAGGGATAGTTGAAGAGTCAGCATAAGGCTCATCAAAAATATCAATAGACTCGTGGACTTTATCCAAATCTAGTAGTGCAGATATTGTGCTTTGTTTATGATTTGTATTATATTTTTCTGCAACTTCAGAAAACCACTTTGACTCATCATAATTTTGATTGCTAAAGCTCATAGAAAATGTATTAATATTTAGATTCAAATCAATTTGCTTTTTAATAATCGAACTGGAGTCAATTCCTCCAGACAAAAAACTAGCAGTTTCAACATCTGCTTTACTTCGTAATAATACGGCAGATTCAAAAAGATTATAAAATTTTTCTTCCTGATATGGTTTTTCATCAGTAAAACTTTCAATATTCCAATAAGGTACGTTACTTAAAATCTTAAAATCTACCAAACAGTAAGTCATTACATGTCCTGGCTCAATTTTGTAGAAATTTTTTAATATTGTATTTGGTGATGATACTACTCCACTTGCAAGATATTCATACACACCCTTGTCATTAATTTCGAAAGAACCATTTAATGTTGCAAGAGATTTAAGATTTGAACCAAAAATAATCTTTGAGTCACTGTAGTTATAAAATAGCGGTTTTTGGCCAAGCCGATCACGAACCATAAATAGTTTATTGGTGTTATTGTCAATAAAAATAATGGAGAACTGGCCAATTAACTTATTTACAAAATCAATTCCCTGATGAATCAATCCTTTAAACAGAACTTCTGTGTCTGATGTTTTTGAAGAAAATTTAATACCAACGCTCTCCAATTCTTTCCTTAAGTTTTCGTGATTGAATACTTCGCCATTAAAAACTAAAGAGTATTTTTTATCTTCAGATATCATTGGCTGACTGCCTAAATGCGTTAACTCCATTATTGAAAGCCTGTTGAACCCTATGGAAAGAAAGTATTCGTTATTAGTATTAAATACTTCTCTTGATAGACCGTGAATATTTATATACTCATCAGGACCTCTGCAAACAGTTTCTTTATTAGACATGACCACATTGTTATAATCAATGTTATATTGAGATACTTCGCCAAGAAAACCACACATTTTATTCAATTATATGACTCTTTTGGATGATTGGATAGAATCAAATAATTAACTTCTCTAAAAATATTTCATACGTATTATTAAATAGTAAATTATATGAATAATAAAAATATTTTACTTTTTGGTAGTAATGGCCTTGTTGGAAGCTCAGTAAAAAAGCTATTCGAAACAGATGAAAATGTAAATTTAATAGCAGCGACAAGAAACGATGCTGATTTATTTGACTTTGAATCTACTAAAAATATTATTAAAAACAACAACCCTGAAATTATTATTAATTCAGCCGCTAAAGTTGGGGGGATTTATGCAAACAATAAATATAGAACAGACTTTTTATTAAACAATTTAAAAATAAATATAAACATACTTGAGGCCTGCATTGGATTTCCTGATATAAAAATTATTAATTTAGGGAGTAGTTGCATATATCCATTAAATGCACCAAACCCAATAAAAGAAACTAGTTTTCTAGATGGAAAACTTGAAGAAACAAATTCGCCATATGCTATTGCAAAAATTACCGCTATCGAGCTTGGTAAAAGTTTAAATTTACAGTTTGGGAATAAAGTTATAAATTTAATGCCTACGAATCTTTATGGTCCTAGAGATAATTTTTCAGACTTAAATAGTCATGTTATTCCAGGCCTTCTTCAAAGAATACATAATGCAAAAAGTAAAAATGAAGATAGCGTAGATATATGGGGATCAGGGAGTCCATTAAGAGAATTTATGTATGTAGATGATTTGGCTGATGCAATTAAATATGTGATTAGTAACAATATAGAACATGAGTTGTTAAATGTTGGTAGTGGAGAGGAAATTTCCATTAAAAGTTTAGCTGAGTTGATTAGTGAAATAGTCGGATTTAATGGAAATTTAATATTCGACTCAAGTATGCCTGATGGAAATCCAAGAAAATTACTGGACTCAACATTAATAAATAATTTGGGCTGGTCAGCAAAAACAAGTTTGGAAAAGGGGTTAAAACTAACTTATGATTGGTATGTAAAAAATATTACTTGAAATTATCCCAAGTAGGTTTGAGTAAACCTTCTTTAATCAGTATTTTTTCTTGCTTTGCAAGTTCCAAATCGCTATCTACCATCATTTTTACTAAAGATTCAAAATCTGTTTTAGGCTCCCACCCAAGTTGACTAGAAGCCTTAGAAGAGTCTCCTAGTAAATAATCGACTTCGTTTGGTCTAAAATATCTTTCAGAGGTTTGAACATAATTTTCAGATTTTAAGTTTAGATAATTAAAAGCTATATCTAAAAAGTCTTGTACTTTATATGTTTTGCCAGTAGCTAGTACCCAATCATCAGGTGAATCATGCTGCATCATTTGCCACATACCATAAACATAATCGCCTGCAAATCCCCAATCTCTATAAGCCTCGAGATTACCAAGAACAAGCTTGGTTTGAATTCCTTCAGATATTCTTCCAACAGCTCTAGATATCTTCCGGGTAACAAATGTTTCTCCTCTATGAGGTGATTCGTGGTTAAACAAAATTCCATTAACTGCAAAAAGATCGTAAGAATCTCTGTAAATTTTTGTCATGTTGTGAGCAAATACTTTAGACGCAGCATAAGGGCTCATAGGAAAGAACTCAGACATTTCATTTAGAGGTTCTTTTAAAACACCACCATACATTTCTGAAGATGAGGCTTGGTAATACTTAACTTTATAATCTAGATTTCTCACAGCTTCGAGTAAACCAACACTTCCTAAAGTGCCCACTTGAGAAGTGTAAACTGGATTTTTGAAAGAAACAGAAACATGTGATTGTGCTGCTAAATTATAAATTTCATCGGGTCTGATTTTTGAAATTAAATTATTTATTGATGAAGAATCGAGTAAATCTGAATAGTAAAGATTCAGCTTGCCATTATCCTTATTTTCTGAGATTAATGGATCTAAGCGCTGAGTATTAATTGAAGATGATCTTCTAATTGTGCCATGAACTTCGTAGCCTTTTTCAAGTAAAAGTTTTGATAAGTAGTAACCATCTTGGCCAGATATACCAGTAATAAAAGCTTTCATATATTTCTATTCTATATGTCCAAAAACATTATAGTTTTTCTTTTTGGTATCCAATAAAGAAACCAATAAATGTATAAGTAATGAAAGGAAATCTTACACTTTCCATAGAAGAATCAAAAAATGAAGTTAATAATAAGGGAAAAATAAAATTTAATATTTGATAATCATCCTGTTTTTCAAAATAAAGTTTTATGATTTGATATATTAAAAAGAAGTAAGCAACTACACCTATAATTCCAGCTCTAGCAAGAATGTTTATCATAAAATTATGAACATGCTCATTTGTACCATCGTTGCCTTGTCTAACCGGGGTGTCCATCGCAGGTATAATCTCAAAATAACCATAGCCAAAGAATAATTTGTTTTGTTCGAGCAAATCGTAATAAACGTCTTGCCAAATTTGTAGTCGCCAGTTTGCTGTATTGTTTGTAGAAAATAATCTATTTTCTGAAAAATAAAATGAATAGAATATTTCATCTGTTTCATTCTTTTTAACATTTTTTGATAATGTATCAGAAACTATAGTGGGTATTTCAACCTCTTCAATTTCTGCAATCCTTCCAAAAGTTAGGTCACCCCAAATGAACAGAGTTGATGATATGAATAAAAGAACCCCAATAAGTAGTGCAAAAGCTGATTTAAAATAATTTCTAATAAGAAATTTTCTCATAGACACCAGTTCAACAATTACTATTAATGCTGCGGGTAAAAATGCTCCTTTGCTCTTAAATAGCAAACCTGGTAAAAAAACTGAGAATGTAATGAAAAAATACCAGAAATAATATTCTTTATTATTTATATGATTTTTAAATAAGTAACTAGACAGAACTAATAGCAAAAGTAGGTCAGAACCTTTTGGAAAATCAAATTTGTCTGAGTAGTTTGTAAAAAAATCTATTAAAAATTGCGGGTATTTATAGAAACTAAATACGAAAATTAAAAGCAAGGGAATAGAAAATAACAAAAATGTATTATTAATATTGTGAATTTTTGATAAAAAATACCCTAGATATATATATGAAATCATCCATATAAATGAACTTGACTTAAATATATATGTATCAAACTGTCCAGGTCCATTGAACATAACATAAGCAAGGAATAAAATTACTAATGATAGGTGAGTATAGAATATTTGAGACAAGTCTTTAAACAATTTAAATTTAAGTGCAATTCCAAAAAATAAGATTAATCCAGCCCCTACTAAAATTTCACCTAAACGAAAACCAAAAAAAATAATACCTGTGAAAGGCCTACCTAAAAATACTATAGAAAAAATTAAAAATATATATATATATTCAAACAATTTTTTAGATAGAAGTGAGTATTTCAATTAAATCATACTTTCATTTGGTATCTTATTATTTCTGACACAACTTGCATAATAATATTGTTCCTTTTTTTTATTTGAAGAAATGTTATTTATAGTGTTTAGATAATAAAGCGGTGAATTTATAACTTTGAATTCAAAGTTTTGTTTGATTAAGTCTTTAAATAGTTTATAGTCTTGAGCATAATAAAACCTTTCATCATAACCATTTATCTTTTCAAGAACTTGTTTTTTAATTAATAAAGTTCCATGAATAAAAGGGTTTAAATAATTTATCATAAATTTATATGGAAGATAGTGTTTCAGATTTGGAGTTATACCTCCCTTCTTCTTTAAAGCTCTAGTAGTACAAAAATCTAAATCTAAATTAATTAGATTTTTCATTTGTGTTTCTAATCTATTAGGAAAGCTCCTATCGTCACTATCTTGCCTAGCGATAAAATCAAAATTTGAATTTTGTATTAACTTATTTAGTGATCTAGTTAGTCCTAAATTTTTCTCATTACAAAAAACGGTTATTCTTGGATCGGTTTTTTCAAACCTTTTTATAATTTCTAATGAACTATCAGTAGAACAATCGTCGTTGATTAAAAATTCAAAATCTGAGAAGGTTTGATTCAAGACGCTATTGATTGATTCTTCAATAGTTTCTTCAGAATTGTATACAGACATTAAAACTGATATTTTTTTATTCATTATTTAAATATATTGGAAAATTTTTCTAAAAGCATATTTTCAGACAACTTTACTTCAATATTTTCTTTAACTAAAACACTCAACTCATTAATTATTTCTTCATTAGAAATCAATTTTAATTTATTTATTAAATCTGATTGATCAAACTTTTTATAACTTAGTGGATAATTTTCTGGAAAAAATTCAAATATACCGCCTGTGTTTGGAAAAATTGATGGTACCCCCAATTTAGACGCTTCACATAACAATGTTGGTTGTCCTTCGTACAACCTAGTTGCAGTAACAACCGCTTTTGACTTTGAAATAATTTGCATTACTGTTTTATGGTCAAGCTCGCCATGAAAAAATATATTTTCATAAGCATATTCACGTTTTAGATAATTTAATAATGGTCCGTTACCAATTATATGGAGGGGTAGTTCTTTGAGATTAGCTGAGATAAATCCTTCGATTAAATCTACTAAACCTTTTTCCTTGGATATTCTTCCTGCATATACAATTCCATTATTCTTTATATCTAATTTAAGATTTTCATCTAATGTTATATTTTTATCTGTATAGTTTGGAAAAACAATTATTTTTTCTTCTTTAATATTTTGATCTATTAAAAAATCCTTTTGAAAATTTGTTAGCGTTAGAATTTTTATATCATTATTTTTTAATATTTTTAAGTAAGCTTTTCCATAAATAATTACAAAAAAAGATTTAAAATAAGAATCTTCAAAATACTTGTTAAAAATCCTGTATTGCTTTTTCTTAAAACCACAAGCATAACAAACATCAAGACCATTTAGGTGTACTTTTGATAAAAAAGACTGGGAACAATAATGTCTGTAGTTGTGAAGCTTTACAATTACCTTTGTATGGTATTTTTTAGCTAGGCTGAAAACACCCAATGAAGCCTTAAACCAGGTATTTTGGATATATATAACATCTGGTTTAAAAGATTGTATTTTGTCTTCTATTGCATTTAAAGAATCTTTATTTTTATTAATTAAGAAATAAAAAAATTGTTTTATTAATGAGAAAGGCTTTTTTGAGATTTGATTTGAAAAATAGATTTCTTCAAGCTCATAATGTTTTTTTAAAAAAGTAGCTTCACTTTCAACAGCAATATCTTCTCCACCAATATTTTGATACTTAGTGTGTATTAATAGTACTTTCATATTTTTTATTACTTACAAAGTTTAGATAAAGAATATAATTTAGTATGTAATGAATATTTTATATTTCATGACATATGGTTACTCTATCAAAACTTGGGATGAAGCTGGTCATTTGTCAAGAGAGTTGAAATATTTTAATCAATTTACTCTTAAAAAAGATGTAAATTATATATTTGTATCTTTTGGTGACAGTGCTGAATATGCATACATAAGTCAGTTTAAAAATTGTAAAGTAATCCCAGTTTATGAATATTTAAACAAATCAGAGTATAAATTAATTAATTTAATTAAAAGCTTCTATATACCTTTTGTTTTAAAAAAGCTGTTATCAGAAGAACGTGTAGACATAATTAAGCAAAACCAACTTTTAGGATCTTGGATATCTATTGGCTTAAAATTTTTAATCAGAAAACCTTTAATTGTCAGGACCGGATACGACATGTATACATTTAGTAAAAAAGCTAATAATGGATTTTTGAAAAATATCTTTTATTACATTTTAACTCAAATAACTTTAATTCAGTCAGATCAATATACCGTTACTAGCAATATTGATCTTAAAGAGATAAATAAGTATTTGTTTAAAGGGAAAAATATTGCCTTATTTCCAAACTGGGTTTCTGAACAACCTATTTGTAATATAAATCAAAGGAATGACTTAAATCTGCTAACTGTTGGTCGGCTTGAAAAACAAAAAAATATAGAAAAAATAATTAAAGATTTTAAAAATACAGAGTATGAAATTGATATTATTGGTGATGGTAGTGATAAAGAATTTCTTAAAGAATTAGCTAAAAAATATAACACAAAAGTTAAATTTCTTGGAAGTATTGAAAATGACGAAGTTTTAAATTCCTACAAAAATTATAAGTATTATATTTCTTCGTCTACATATGAAGGTAATCCAAAAACAATTCTAGAAGCAATGTCTTCTGGATGTATAATTGTTGCACTAAAAAATCCTAATGTTGAGGAGATAATTAAACATACTCAAAATGGTTTTCTTGTAGATGATAAAGAATTAAGTTTTGTTGAAGCGATTAAGGATATTTCAAAATATAAAGACATCGAAAATATTTCCAAAAATGCAATACTTTACGTCAAAGAAAATAACAGTCTTGAAAATTTAATCGAATCTGAGTATAAATCAATGATTAAACTTAAATAAATATTAAAAAATCTGAATGCTACTCAAGCTTTCTTTTCCTTCAATAATTTTTATTCTTTTGTCATATTCAAAATCATAAGGATTGTGTGTTGAATTTATAATTGTTATTTTCTTATTTTTTAATATTGAAAATATTTTTTCTTGTGAATTGTCATCTAAATTTGATGTTGACTCATCAAGCAATAATAAATCCGTCTCTGCCAACAATGTTCTCATGAATGAAACCTTTTGTAATTGACCTGATGATAACGATTTTCTATTTATTTTTCTGTCCAGAGCAGATAGATCATTAGAAGAAAATAAATTA
>Ga0181564_10001865_pt1 | contig 18704 bp, 10 predicted proteins | sample 011ome_24_FD_134512 | JGI IMG/M metagenome (GOLD analysis project Ga0181564, IMG submission 134512) | Coastal salt marsh microbial communities from the Groves Creek Marsh, Skidaway Island, Georgia - 011513CT metaG (megahit assembly) | ecosystem: Environmental > Aquatic > Marine > Intertidal...
ACCAGAGACTGTATTACCGGAGTCGCTCACATCATTGAGGAGAATTTCTTCTCCATCAGTGAAAGTCCAGTTAGCATTCATGATTGTATTGTAGCGGGTAGTTCCGTTCGAAGAGTTAGTCGTGTCGTAAAATCTAATACCAATGAGCGGATCAGTAGCACCATCGAGTGCCTCTACTCGATCATTTAGATCATTCGTATCATAACTTGGGGTGTCCCCAAATTGCGAGGCAGTAGAGGAATCGAGAGAATCTCCAGGATTTGTAATATTATTTTCAAAGGTGCTGTTGATAAGGACCTGTCCATCCTTATCACCATTATCCTGATTAAATTTTAATCTGTAGGCGAAAAGCCCGCTCCCTAAATGGTCGGATGTGTTGCTGTCATACCCAATCCCGAGCTTGGAAGTGAGGGGCGTCCATTCGCCCTTGAAAAGGTTTGAGGTGTCTGCATTAGGGGTAATCGAAGATGAATCATTTACATCAGATGGATTTGTGTCAAAAAAACCAAGCTCAATTCTGTCCCCATCCAATGTTGAATAGTTTGAAATTTGGTCGAGATTGCTAGTACTTCCACCATTGAATTGAAGAAGATAATTTGGGCTACTGGGATCAGAATGCCCCGCATCCACATCCAAAATCCAAGAGGAAGGTCCTCGATGAGTACCAAAGATAATTTCCCAAGTCTCTACGCCGTAGAGAAAAGTTGAACCCGAGAAAAACAAAGCAAAAGAAATGAATTTCAGAAATTTGGGCATAATATACATAGGGAACTCACCCTTCATAATCTACCGAATTCGATTGGGGGTCAAATACTTATTAGAGTTTGGCTAAAAACACTTCTATTTCCCGACAATATGAATCTTGCAAAAGAGGTGTTTCGAGACATATATTAGCTTATTAAAAGCCCTTATTGTAGTATAGTTAGTTTATTATATCCCTCGAATAATAGAGATGGTAGAGATGTCACTATCAAGATCTTCGCAAATGTCGACTTCACAAATCTAAAAAAGTGAAAAAAAGTAAGACAAAGCCGAAGTCTTTTTGGTCAAAGAAACTCTATCTTCCCAATTTACCAAGCACATCAGTCCTTTTGAATTTTGGGGCCATCTTTTTGTGCCTATTCGCTCTCTGCTCTGCAAACACTCCACAAATTAGCATTGTTTGGTCTACAGAAAATTTTGGTTCAAGCGTGCCTTTGCTTAAAAACATATCTGGTCATGCTCTTACTGCCGGTGTGCAAGGCAATGGAGATGGTTGCCTAGTTGAGCTTGGCTATTACAGTGAATCCACAACCTCTCACCCCTTTGCTGGAGACTGGATTGCTCTTACCCGAAATACCCATGTTGGCGATTCGAGCACAGGGTATGGATTCGATGATGGTAAATTTGCTTTTAGCACTACCTTTAGCAAAGATCGAGACACCGTGGTGATTTTTCCCACAGAACCGAAAGTCTTTGTTGAAACTCTGGATTTTACCGTCACCTCCTTCACTCCCCCGGTTAATATCCCGATCTGTATAAGGTTTTACGACACGGTGGAGAAATCGCCGACATCGAAATACAACGCGGTTACAGGTCCCGACTGGAAATGGCCCAGCTTCCCCTCAGGTTCATCCATCCCCGGAAATGTTTACTTTAAAATTTCCAACGCATCTCCACCCAGTGGAACCTACTGGAAATACGGTAGTACATTTGAAGATCCAGACAATCCGTTTGTGGCAAGCAAGCCACAATCCTTTAGGGTTGGCATATCACTCAGTCCATACTCCTCTGGAATGGGCTCGATAACCGACATTAACGGAACTTTTTCTGCCGGATCTTACATCGATGTTAATGCGTCCGTTGTTGATCACCATGAGTTCTACATGTGGTCGGGAGGGACATTTCTTGATCCATACAACCCAAATACCAAAGTCTATGTAGATGGCACCTTGGACATAAAGGCTGAAATCTACCCTGCGATTTACTACATCGGTGTACCCGAGGAACAAGAATTTCAAATCGAAGGATGGGGCCCGCATGATTATGGAACAGAAATTGTGCTTTCGGCCAGCCCACCCTTTGGATACTCGTTCTCTCATTGGGCAGAAAATGACATAAATATAAGCAACCAAAACCCATATTCTTTTTCTATCAACGGAGATCGCAACTTCACCGCTGTCTACAATCCACTTGCATTTAATGTCTCCTTTAGCGGCAATGGTGGGTCCATTGAAAGCATCCAGGATGTAAATGGGGATACCCCGACTCACTTTTTGTATGATCACAATTATACCATATTACTAAGACCTAATTTGCATTATGAATTCAGCGAGTGGTCCAGTGGAACATCTTCTCTCGCTCCGCTGACCAACCCCTCAGGCAACCCTCTTGAATGGCAATTCAGTCCCCAATCCAATGCATCCTATGAAGCGAATTTTAAGATCATAGAGAATTATTTATGGATACATGAGGGAACTGGAGGAACGACTAATTTAAAGACCGGCATGTTTCTTGCCATAGATGAAAATATGCCCATCAACGCAACCCCACAACAAGGATACAAATTCTCTTATTGGTCCGACCCTTTCGGAATTCTCAGCGAATTAAATTCGAGTAGCACTGAAGCAAACATTAGTAAAATCGATATATCAGCTGAAATTACTGCGAATTTTGAACTTCTGGATTACAACCTCACCGACATTAATATTACCGCAACGGATGGAGGCAGATATACCCTTGAGAGTGTTGCATCTGGAAAGTACAAGCACTTCTCCCGATACTCCCTGGTTGCAACCTCTTTCCCTGGTTATCAATTCGACAGGTGGATGGGCGATGGCAATTTGAGCAATCTTGTATATGGGCCAAGTGCGGGTACGAACGAAATAATTATCGATGGGCCAATCACACTCGTGGCCTCTTTTGTTCCCTCGCTTTATCAACTTTCCACATCCAGCGAACCAGCTGAGGCCGGCTTTGTCAGTGGTGGTGGCGGATTTTCCATATTGGATTCCCTAGCCGTCGAGGCCCAACCTAATCCATTTTGGAACTTTGAATCCTGGTCTGGAGACACTGAATTTCTTGTTTCTGCAGACTCGGCTGGCTCAATTATACAATGGCCCGATGGATCATCACCCAGGGATTTAAATTTAACTGCTCATTTCTCCAGGGAAACGATCCAACTTGATGCCACGATTAACGGACAAGGCAGTCTTCGTTATTCCATCTCAAGTAACGGTGAAATTACGCAATCATCCGACTCTTCAATATTTATAAGTACTGAACTTTTCGCCGAAGATAATCTGTTGATTGAAGGCTTACCAAGTCTTGGTTGGGAATTTAAAAATTGGACCGGACTCCCTCGAACCGATGATCTGATTGCTTTTGATTTTATTGAAACCTACCTAGAGGTGGCATCTTTCTCTTCGGCTGTTGACATCAATATTAGTGCAAACTTTATCCGCAGTGAATTCGCGTTAACCATATCTAATTCTTCCCAAGGTGGTGAATCGACGGGTAGCGGGATCTATCCCTTCGAGGAATTTGTGGAAATTAATGCGACTCCCAAGCCTCATTTTACATTCAATGGATGGACGGGTCCTGGAACCGAATATCTAGAACTCCCCACGAGCACAATGTATAATGAACTTTTCATCCCCCCCAGTGATACTGAGCTGACCGCAGTTTTTGAACCCATTCGTTATTCACTCACCCTGGAATCAGGCAACCATGGGAGTGTCACATCTTTAGCAACTTATGACGGCCACTCCCACTCTGGATTGGAAATTAATGGCACCAGCAATGTGGTTATATCCAGCGATCCTGAGGATGGGTATGTTTTTCAGGCATGGGAGTGGGAAAAATCAGATGGCACCTCAGGTACTTTCTACAACCCGACTTTTATCATTCCCAAAATGGACGGAAACTATTCACTCTTAGCAACCTTCAAATTACCTGAAACTGATCTTGTTTATTCCCTAACCAACAACCTGGAAAGTGGTGGCACTACTGAGGAAATCAAGCACCTTGCGACTCAATCCAAGCGGTCTTTCCTGGCACAAGCTTATGAGGGTTACTCATTCCTTGGATGGACGAGTGACCAACCTGCCCAGATCTTTCCTAATTGGTCCACCAATGCCGTCGAGATCAACCTGTCAGATGGCACCACAATTACAGCCAATTATCGAAAGGATGCTCCTAAACTCATGGTTGATTTTGATCCCCGATATGGCACAGTGGGCATGAGTAAATCCACTTCTTTTGATGACTTGCACACCCTGACTGCAAGCCCCCTGGAAAACTACGAATTTTCATCCTGGGATATAAATAAAACTCAAAACCTGGTCGTACAGCGCGAATATTCAAAGATATACCCAGAGGATTCTCGCCTTTTTATTGATGGGAATGAAAGCCCAGAACTAACTTTAATCCGTGGGTTTTCTTATACATTCGCCCTAGACCTAAGTCCCGATGATGAATTCTTTTTAGCAGTAAATCCTGATAATTCGCCTGCGGATGCATACACAGAGGGTGTCACCAACCAACCAACTTTCCCACGCACTATGGTTTTTGATATTCCTCCAGACAGCCCAGACACCCTCTACTACAATGGAAGCCAATTTCCCTATTCAGGAAATCGAATTAACATCATCTCCATCAACGAAAGCGACATCATTCCCTATCCGAAAAATCCTCTTATCAATGTTCAAATCCCCGCTAATTTAGAACTCGTTGCGAATTTTGTACCAGTCGAACTGGACTTCGAAATCTCAAAAAGAGGGGAAGGTGAGGTGATAAAAACTGTCGATAAATTCTTCTACGGAGATGAAATCGAACTTTCAGCAATCCCCTCTGAGCACTGGTTATTTTCTCACTGGGAAGGAGATGTGGAAATTTTAGAACCCGCAAACCCGGACATTAGCGTTGAAATATTCGCAGATTCGCAACTCATTGCCAATTTCATAAAGAAGCCTTACCGGGTTGAAATCGTTTCCTCTCCGTCCGATTTTGGAAACTCTTACACTCCCACAAATGTTTATACCTTTTACAATGGGGATGAGGTCGAAATCAAAGCCGTAGCCAAAGAAGGAAAAGTTTTCTCTCATTGGTCCGCTCCCATCCTGAGTAATCGCCAAAACCTCGCTGAAACTTCCTTTGTATTGGAGCAGAATACTGCCCTAACTGCTCATTTTAAAAGCATTGAATATAATATGAGCTACAATGTTGTTGTGCTCGATAAGAACTCCAATGTGCTAACCAACCAATTTGCAGGCTTTGTGGCAGCAAATGACTCATACCTGGATGAGGATGTAGCCAATTTTAAATTCATTATCAACCAGGGGTATGATTTTCTCTATTGGAAAAACGCTGAAACGAATCAAACGCTTTCAACAGATCTTTCCTTTCCCCTGGAGATAAGCCGTAATTTGGATATCGATATTTTTGTTCAAAAACAATCTCATCAGGTCAACTTATCCTTAATTCCAAGTGAAAGAGGAAAAGTTTCCCTCCTCGAAAACGACTACAATGATTCGGCTAGCTTTACTGTAGATCATGGTGAAGAACTCTCTTTATTTGCCACTCCTAACGAGGGCTATACCTTTCAGAAATGGGTATCCTTCAGTGGCCTTTTGCCTTTCCCCAGTAACCCATCGCTTAAATACACGGTTAAGGACGACATCCACATTGCCGCATATTTTGTGCCGCTTGAGGATGTTGAGCTAAAAATTATCATCGAACCAAGCGATGCAGGATGGGCCACTGGAGCAGGAACATTTGGATACAATGCGAAACACCCAATATCCGCAGCTCCATTGCGCGGATGGGTTTTTGATCGCTGGGTGGGCAATGGTATTGAAAATGAATCCCTTAGGGCAACTCAGGTAAACTTAAATGAAAACAAAACGATTATTGCCCAATTTAAAGAGGACCCAGATGGAGAGAATTCATCGGGAAGTAATTCCTCTCTTTTTGTGCTGCTCGTTTCCTCCACCGATGATCAGATGGGGGAAACAAGCGGTTCAGGTATCTACACCACTGCATGGAATCCAATTACCGCAACCCCACTAGATGGGTATGACTTTAGCCACTGGGAAGGCGAAAATATTGAGAATATATATTCTCCAACTACTCGCACATACACTGATTCGAGCAAGCAAGTATTTGCCCACTTTATAAGAAGCGGCATCCTCGAAGATTCCACTAATCTACAGGATGCATGGTGGAGCAATCCATGGCTCGGTAATTATTGGAAGCAGAAAAACAGCAATTGGATCTTTCATGAAAAATTGGGTTGGAGTTTTATTACCCGACAAGAAACTACTTCCGTATGGCTTTGGATAGAGAAGCTTGACCATTGGTTTTGGACATCCCAAACAACTTACCCATATATTTACTCTTCAACAGAGGGCTGGCATTGGATACTGCTCGAGAGGTCCAACCCTAATATGCTATTTATTTATCGTTTCGAAACTCCCGCAGGGTGGATTTCTTTCTAGGACAGCCTATATATGAAGCGTATCGAAAGTACATTTCTTCTCATGTGATCGATACCACACCAAGGTTTGTCTTTCACTTTTAGTTGAACGAACTAAGACTGATATTTTTGGTTCGATATTTGCCGTTTAACAGATATAGCGAGTTCTTAAGTCGCAAGTGACCTTCATATCATAATGTAAAGTGGCAATGTCATCGTGAACAGAATAAAGACGGAGTGTCTAGCAATTTTTGTTTGCATACCTAGATGCAAATAAAATCCCGGCGAAACTACTTTTAACGAATTAGTTGCCCAGCGGGTTGGCAGGTTCAATGAAAGATGCCACCCCACCAGAGGATCGGCGAGAGATGATGATTCCATCCGACGCACCAATAGTTTCATCCCCACGGGGAGATGAATCCCCACCAGATAGCCTCCATCCACCTCCCGAAATTACTATCTGGGGAGCCGATGTATAACCAGATCCTGCTGAAGATACGGTAAAACTTGTCCCACTACTATTGACTGTACCCTCGGCTCCACTTCCTCCGCCCCCTACTGCCCACCAACGAGCTGTTGTGTTGTAGCCGGCACCTGCACTTCCAATACTCCAAGCAGGGGAACCCTCATCGGATTTAAAATTAACATCTCTTTGCTTCTCAATCACCACATACCCAGCACCACTACCAACAACCTCATGAGAGCCACTAAGATTTGAGTAAACCACGGAGCCTGTGCCGTTGGTTTCTACATTTTCGCCAGTGGTGGCATTGACCTCGTAATTACCATCGTCGTTGAGCATGTAGCCCTGTATATCTGAAATGGTGATCGTAAATCCTGTTCCTGGGGCAGTGCCAGAAAGACTAATTTTAGTGTAATTACCATCGTTGTAATTTGTGACCACAGAAGACCCAGCGGCATCGGAACAACTATCAAGATCCGTAACCGTACCGGATCCGATTTTTAAATCACTGGACTGCAAGGCATTGCTTCCTCCCGTTCCCGGACGGGCACCTGCCACCATCATCGAGGTAACTGCACTGTTCGTGCTGCTGGATGTGTACCAGTACTTTTTCCAGGTTGAACCATCAAGAATGGTCACGTAATCCACATTCCCATCATCGCTCGTCCCGGGTCGAAACTTTCCAGTCCCGCTCCCGATTGCTGTGGAGGGGATCAGTTCGGTAAGAAGGAGATCCATCCCAAAGGGGTTGTTGCAAAGCATCTGATCACCAACAGCAGGTAGAAAAAGTTTTTGATTTTCGGATGAAACCGTACCTTCAACAGTTAATTCAACCGAACCAGATGTTCTTTTGGCCACGATGAACGCTTCATCAGGGTAAATGACCAAATTATTTGCAGAAACACGAAAATTATCTGCGGGAATCCATCTATCGGGTTGCCTGCTAGATTCGTAGAAAATGTACTTGTTATATGCACCTACGGAGTCCCATACATAGACCCAATCGGCACCATTGACTGAAGTTGAACTAAGGTTGGGCGCACCGGTCCAATTTGTTGGACGAGCGATACCGAAAATATTACCTAATGTCGGTGCTCGCACAACTTCAACGAGGGTGCCCGCACTAAAAAAAGTAGATGTGTTCGCGGTCTCGCCACTTGCTAAAACAGGAAACTCCAAATCCAATGTTGTTTGAGTGTTGTTAGAGATAAGAAAAACCCTTCCGTAATAAGAACTGCTGGTATCAATAATTCTCAAGAGGTGCGGCCCCCCCACCACGGAAGCTTCCGCCGCAGTATAATCAGATCCACCCTCAGTAATGCTAATGCTGGAAATTTCACCACTCGTCAGGGTGGCGGAGGCGGTGGCTTGTGTCCCCCCCCCATCGGAACCAGAAATAATGATTTGGGGAGCATTGGTAAATCCCGTCACCGAACTTTGAAAGCCATCGTTTCCATAGCTGGCCGAAACACCGCTTACCGCACCACTTGTAACGGAGACAGTCAAGGTGGGCACCTGAGCATCCTTGTGAAAAGCTCCTGCAGCAAAAAAGGGATAGACGGTGGCATTGCTCTCGTCCGTGGTGGTGGCAAATGATAGGGTATCCGAATCAGTCACCGCGTCCACAACACCTGTGTAGACTGCTTCTCCTGCGGTCGATGCACTGACAATCTTGTAAGTGGGTGCGGCTGCCGTTCCTCCGCTAATCGTCATAATATTGGATCCGGCAACTCCTCCCACATTGGCAAGAGAGAAAAAAGGTAAAAAAGTAGAAATTAGAACAAGAGAGAGAAGAGGGCGTGAATACTTTTTCATATTTTAAACGATAGGGAAAACAGGTTGGGCTTAAGTAACATTAGCAGTAATTCTTGTTTTCTTACAAGAAAGTTAATTTCTTTTGAAAAATTTTGGTTATTCATGATCTACCTGTGGTGGCATAATCTCCTAAAAACCAAAATACCAAAGGACATGAATATTGCTCCATTCACCCACCAACCCACCCCTACCCGCCCCACCACTTCTGCCAAGCTAATGCCTAACAAATAGTAGGTTACGCAAATAAAAATACCCAATAGAAGGTTGGCGCTGGACTCTTTCCTCGCCTTACTCATTCCAAGCGGCACAAGAACAAAGCATAAAAAGAAGGGAGAACATGCCAGGGCAGTATTTTTATTTAAAATAAACCAGGCTGACTCGATCCATTGCAGATTGGTGGAAGAGTGGATCTTCCTAAGCAGTCGCTCAGCATGAAGGGTTTTAGGATTATCTGAACTCGAGTGCTCATGAGCGATAGCAAGTTCCAATGGTGAATTCCATTTTTTAAATGCGATAAAGTGGGAGCTACCCGCTTGCTCTCCCTTTTCTTGATCCAGCCGTTCCACATCCACATCCATCAATATCAGTTGAACCATTGCTTCACTTATATTTTTGTGAATCTCCGCTCTTTTGGCATGCAGAATGCAAACAAGTTGCTGGTTTTGACACCAAAGCAGAATTCTCAAATTTCGCCATTCCTCTTCATTGCCCGATCCTACGATCAGAGAAATTTTGCGAATATTATCACCGGCAAATGACTGAATACTCTTAAGAGATGCAGAATTTTGATCTTCGTTGAGATAAAAATTAAATTCCTCCCCATTTTGGATCAAGCGGTCAAAGTTACCCCAAATCATTTCAGATTTTTTACCTTCAAATTGAAAACGGGCCTGGGGAGCCCAGAAAAGCGTGCAAAAGGATGCGGCCAAACTGGCCAGAACGGAGCTAATGAGAATCGGTCTCGCCCAATCCAGTAAAGAGAAACCCAAAGAATCCAATGCCATAATCTCGCGGTCGGACGACCACTTCCCCGCACAGAAAAGAATCGCCAGTGAAAACCCAAACGGCAAGGCCAGTGAAAATGCGTAGGGTAAAAGAAGGTAAATTAGTTCCGCAAAAAGGACTGGGTCTATCTTTAATGCCTGCACCAGCTCCTCATGGTAGCGGGACATGTTTCCATAGAGGAGCAAAAGCGTAAGGACGAGAGTTACCAGCCCAGCTGTAATCCATAACTCATTGAAGATATATCGGCGAATAGTCCTAGAACCGGAATGGGTGGGCATGGGACAGCTCAGAATTCAATGCGTTTGAGATCGTCAGGATGGTCCACCCCAATCGATCCGCTACTAACCACCGAAACAGAGATTTTAAATCCCTGCTCAGTCGCACGGAGTTGCTCCAGGCACTCAAATTTTTCCAGCACGCCTTGCTTACTCCCGGCAAAGGCAGCAAGAAAAGGAGCGGTGTATGCATACAAGCCCATGTGTTTGAGCGGCTTATAACTTTCAGCACCGAGGAAGTATTGCTCCGCTTCACTGTCCCGGCAGAAAGGGATGGGAGCACGCGAAAAATAAAGAGCAAAGCCCTGTTCATCAAGGACGACCTTCACTTGATTGGGGTCCAGAAAGTCCTCCACCTTGGCAAACGGAACCGCCAAGGTGGCCAGATCCGCACCTGGCACTTGTAAAGATTCAGCCAGGGCAAGAATATGCTCCCTTTTCACCAAGGGTTCATCCGCCTGCACATTGATAACCTCGGTGCGATTAAGTTGCTCATTGGCTTGAGCAATCCGGTCCGTGCCCGAGGGAAGATCGGGATTGGTGAGTATCACATTGTATCCAGTACCTGAAAGAACATCCCCCAGTTCATCTCCATCGACAGCAAAGAATTTTTCAAACTCCGGAGCCTCCTTGTCCAACCTCTGGGCAGTCCGTAAAATCAGCGGCATTCCACCTGTATCGGCAAGTAACTTTCGCGGAAACCTCGTGGAAGCAAGACGGGCAGGAACAATAATGGTAGGCAGGGTTGGCATGGATCAATGCTAGGGTATGTCTCGTTTTCGGCAACTTCTTGTGTTGTCGCAAGCAAATCTGAATATATGGTGATTGTTTTTCCCATGCTATCTGATCTAAAAAATCCTCTACATTCTCCACAAAACAGGTTTTCAATACCTGATGAATCCGGTCATTTTGGACCTTACGGAGGGAGCTTCGTTCCAGAAACTCTATTCCATCCGCTCAGTGAACTTAATGAAGCCTACAAGGAAGCACAGGCAGACCCCAGCTTCCGGCAGGAACTAAATGCCCTGCTCAAATCCTTCGCCGGTCGCCCCACCGAGCTTTATTTTGCCAAGAGACTAACGGAGGAAATAGGCGGTGCCCAAATTTTTCTTAAGAGAGAAGACTTGCTACACACGGGTGCCCACAAGATAAACAACGCACTTGGCCAGGCCCTTCTGGCCAGGAGGATGGGCAAACAAAGAATTATTGCGGAAACCGGTGCTGGACAGCACGGGATTGCCACCGCCGCAGTTTGTGCAAAGTTCGGACTTGAGTGTAAGATCTACATGGGTGCAGAAGATATGCGTCGGCAGGCCCTCAATGTTTTTAGGATGCGCCTCAGCGGAGCAGAGGTTCATGGCGTGGAAGCGGGAAGCAAGACCCTCAAGGAGGCGATCAATGAGGCTATGCGCGACTGGGTCACCCATGTGCGCTCCACCCACTACATTCTGGGTTCAGCTCTGGGCGCCCACCCCTACCCTGCAATGGTTCGTGACTTTCACAAAATCATCAGTGAGGAAACCAAGAAACAATTCCTCAAAGTAGCCGGCAGACTGCCCGACGAATTGATTGCCTGTGTCGGTGGGGGGAGCAATGCGATTGGGTTCTTTTTTGAGTTTCTTGACGATCCCTCAGTCCGGTTGATCGGCGTGGAAGCAGGGGGCAGATCCCTGGCGGAAGGGGAGCATGCCGCTCGCTTTGAGGGTGGCAAGCTGGGTGTACTCCAAGGGTGCAAGACATGGATTTTGCAGAATGTGGATGGTCAGATCAATCCCACCCACTCGGTATCTGCAGGTTTGGACTACGCCGCGATCGGACCAGAGCATGCCTACTACCGTGACCAAGGCAGAATCGAGTTCGCCCATGCAGGAGATGAAGATGCCCTGGATGCATTTCGAAAGTTGGCCTGCATCGAAGGCATCCTACCTGCCCTGGAAACCTCTCATGGTATTGCACACGCCCTTAAGAGGGCTGCCGAGATGAGTAAAGACAAGATTCTTTGCGTAAATTTGAGCGGGCGAGGAGACAAGGATGCGATGGAAGCGGCTCGATTGATGGGAGTCGAGGGCCTTCCGAAAATGACTTTTTCATGAACAGCATGACGGGCTATGGGCAGGCAACCATCGAGCTTGCCGAATGCCCCCTATTCATCGAAGTATCCTCGGTAAACAAAAAGGGCTTCGAGCTGATCTTACAATGCCCAAGGGAATGGCAGGCATTCGAGAGAAAGGCCCAAAAAATCCTTCGTAGATTTTTGGAAAGGGGGCGGATTAGAATCTCCCTTTCCGTCGACCCCGCGTTAAGGAATGCCCGTGAGAGGGGCTGGGACGAGGAATTAATGGATGCCGAGCTTTCTGCTTTGGAAAATTACTGCAACTCTAGGAGCATCCCCTTTTCCCGCTCGACTGAACTCGTGCTTAAGTTAACCGACTCCTGCCGCACCGAAACCCAACTGCCCACATTGCCCTCCGTAGAGGAAAACTTGTCTCAGGGCCTCACCCAAGCGACGGAAAACATGGTATCCATGCGCCAGCAGGAGGGAGCGTTATTAGAGCAGGATTTGTCTGCCCGCCTGTCCAAGTTACAACTTCTTCTTCAGGGGATTGAAAAAGCGTGTGGCGGTATGGCAGAGGAATGGAGAGACAGGTTGATCAAGAGACTGGATGAGAGTGGTCTCCCAATCGACCCCAGCGATGATCGTGTGCTCCGCGAATTTGCCCTTTATGCAGAAAAGTGCGATTTCTCTGAGGAAATAACCCGTATTCGCAGTCACATTGAACAATTTAAATCGGTCATCTCCACTCATGCACCCATGGGTAGAAGGCTAGAATTTATGGTCCAGGAACTGAGCCGTGAGTTTAATACCCTAACATCAAAATCTGTACGGCCCACCTGTTCTGAACTGGCAATTGAGGCAAAAGTCGAATTGGAAAAAATTCGCGAGCAGGTAATGAATATTGAATAACCATCTGCGGTTTCCCGAAGGTCCATCCGCTCTCTCCTTCCATCTCGGAGCGATCAGGCAAGGATGCTTAGCCAGTTAACTGGCCAATTTTACCGCCTCTTTTTTCACCCTCTTTGCATCCTTAACCGCGAGCAGGATACAGAAAAAACCTCCGATAAAGATTGCCGAATCCGCCACATTGAATACCGGGTAGTCATATTCCAAAAATGGCAGGTAAACATCAATAAAATCCACCACCTCGGCGGGTTTACGGAATAAGCGGTCTCCCAAATTTCCAGCTGTCCCGCCGGCAATGCATCCAAAAATAAACTGCTGCGGAGCTTTTTCCAGTTCGAGATATTTGCGGAAAATAAAAATGGCGACCAAGGCAAAAGAGGCCAGTAGGGTTAACGCCTCTGGATAGTCCGAAAACATGCTCCATGCCGCCCCCGGGTTGGTAACATAAGTAATTTCTAAAAGTGCTTTGTGCCCATCAAGCACATCGAGAAATACGAGGGGTTCCCTCCTCAGTTCGACCGCCCGCTCAACAATCCAGGACTTGCTTAACTGATCAAGAATGAGGACGGACAAACATAAAGTCCAAAATTTCCCATACTTCACCAGAAAAAACTATGAGTTTTAAAAAAGAGAGGAGATTAATCCTCCTCACCCATGGTAGAGTCCGAAATTGTGGCAAAGGCACCGGATCCGGAATCACGGTCACGCTTTGAACTCTTTTCATATAACATTTGGCCCTCCAAAGAGAACCGGGTGAAGGGAACTGCTTGTAAGCGGTTCTTTTTGATGGGCTTCTGGGTCTGCTGACAAATGCCGTAAGAGCCGTCAAAAATCCGGTCAATCGCATCTTCAATTTCTTCTAGGGCTTCTTGATCATTCGCCACCATGGAAAGGGCGAGATCGCGGTCAAAAGTCTCCGTACCGGCATCACTTGAATTGAGGGAGAGCTCACCAGACTCCCTGGCAGAGGCTCCTATAGTCTCACTGGAACGCTCACCCAATGAGCCCTTCAGGGAATCCCGCATGGATTTAAGTGCTTTGTAATAAGTGACCCATTCCTTGGGCACTTTATTCTCATCGCGGACGGGGCGTTTCGACACAGAAACACTCCCAAAACCTAAGATATCATCGATGGAGGCAGTGGTTATCTTTTTAACCTTGGAAACTATTTCTTTGGATGGAGATTTTTTCTCCGTAGTCTTTTGCTCTTTTACTTGTTCCTCTGCAGGTTTGGTTTTTTTACCACCCTTTTTCTTGGATTGTAAAATACGACGCACATCATCCAAAGAAAAGCCCAGACCATCCGAACTTTTCTCCTCGCTGACCTGACGGTTTAACTTAGACGCACTGCGGGCGATTTTTTTGGCTGCACTCTCCCGCTCCTCACCCTTTGGAGCCCCTCTTTTTTTAGGCATTGCCTTGCTGGGCGTCGCCTTGGCACCTTTGGATGGCACCGCCTTTTTGGTCTCCCTAGCCGCAACAGGTTTCTTAGCAGTAGGCTTGACCTCTGCTTTTTTAGAGGGAGATTTTACAACGCCGGCTTTGGGCTTCTTTGCAGATGAGGAAGGGGCTGGCTTTTTCTTCGTGACCGACTGGGCTACCTTTTTAGGTGCGGCTTTCTTGGCCGCGGGCTTGCTAGCCGGTTTTTTTGCCGGGGCTTTTGCAGCACTTGCCTTTGCCTTGGTTGGCTTTGCGGATTTTGGATTAGAAACTTTCTTTTTTGCGGTCATGGGAATGGAAATTTCGGCAGAATAGTGGTTCAACCAAGCTTGGCAAGCACTTCGGCACATCGTGGCGAAACCTCGCCCCAAGGTTCGACTTTTACTAGCTCAGGCACCCAACGCCAACTGCGGGGACAGCGGACTCCGGATGCATGCCTCGCGACTACCTGATCGCCCTCTGAAGTCTGCCCATCAACAAGGGTTACTTTGGAGACAATAAAAAGTTCGGCCAGTTCATCGGGAGATCGGCGCCTGATCGTCTCATTCAGAGGACTGCCATCGATGATCTGTAATTCTACTTCTGCATCAAGGGACTGACCAATCTCTTTCTTTACCCGCAATACCTCGAGAGCTTCATTTACTTTTGAATCCTTCAATTTCAATAGTTGGTCCACATCCTGCACGCAGAAATCTCCCTGCGGAAGCTCAATGGGTACGGGCCAATCCTCAAGGGCAAGAAAGTCTTCCCCTAGTTCTTCACCAGATGAGGCAAAGGCCCATGCTTCATCCGCAATGTATGGCATAAAAGGCCCGATCAACTTGGTAAGAGATTCAAAAATAAGAAATATGGCGGATTGTGTGGACCGGCGTAGGAGGTCATCGGTGTGCAAGGTGTAGAGCCTATCCTTAATTACATCGTGGTAAGTGGCGGAAAGCACACCAGAGCAGAACCGGTTAATCGACTGAATGGCCCGGTGAAATTCGTATTTATCGCATGATTCAGTGACTTCCACGATAAGATCATTGGTCTTCCCTATGGCCCAGCGGTCAATCATGGACATCCCCTCCACGGGCACCGCATGTTCGCCACAGACAAAGTCATCCAGTGCGCCCAGCTGGAAACGAATCGAATTACGAAGCGAACGATACGCCCGCACTGCCTGATCAAGAATTTCATCGGACAGAGGAATATCCCGGCGGAAATCCTCCGAACAGACCCAGAAGCGCAACACATCCGCACCGTATTTGGTAACATAGGAATCCGCCGTCTGGGGCTTGCCATCACTTTTGGAAATCTTCTTCCCCTCCCCATTGACCACGAATCCGTGGGTCAGAATTCTCCTGTATGGGGGCAGCTTTTTCGAGACCATACTCGTCCACAATGAACTTTGAAACCACCCACGATGTTGATCACTGCCTTCAAGGTAGAGGTCAGCAGGCCAGGTAGTCAGCTCCTTTTTGCCGAGGACTGCACGGTGGCTGCAACCCGAGTCTATCCAAACGTCCAAAGTATCCTGCCCTTTGCTAAGTTTTTTCCCCGCCCACTCGGGGGGCAGATCATAGCCATCAAGCAGCTCTTCTACAGAACTTGAAAACCACAGATCACATCCATGAGCAGAAATCTTATCGGCAAGAAAATGAATTAATTTTGCATCGAGCAAGGGGTTGCCCTCGCTGTCAAAAAAAACAGGAATCGGCACACCCCAGGAGCGTTGCCTGGAAATACACCAGTCTGGCCTCGACTCAAGGAAGCCAAGGATGCGGTTTCGGCCCCAGTCCGGGGTAAAGGCAACCTCTCCCAACGCATCCATGCAGCGCTGCCTGAGTTGATCGTGGTTAAGCGAAACAAACCATTGGTCCATTGCCCTAAAAATCACCGGGGATTTACTTCTCCAGCAATGGGGGTATTGGTGGTGATGGTCACTTTGAGCGAGCAAGGAACCATTTTCCTCTATAATCCGTAAAACGGCCGAATTCGCTTTCGACCCATCCCTCTTTTCCAAAACGGAAAGGCCCACCAAGGAAGCTGGAACCTGACCGTCATCCAAATACTTACCCCCATCATCCAGTGGGCAGTAGATTTCCAGCCCGTGCTCCAATCCTGTCAAATAATCATCCAAGCCATGACCCGGGGCAATGTGCACACAGCCCGTACCGGTATCCATAGTCACATACTCAGCAGAGACCACCGCACTTTCGCGGTCAATAAAAGGATGCAAGGCCACCTTCCCCGCCAAGTTTGAACCCGTGCATTGATTGCCAAGTGAATGGTTTGTGAGGCCACATTCCTTGGCAAAAGATTCCACCCGCTGTTCGGCGATCCAATAGTGGGCACCATTGGCAATCACTTCCCGGTAGGACTCCCTAGGGTGAACCGCAACCGCGAGGTTGGCCGGCAGGGTCCATGGTGTGGTTGTCCAGATAACCAAATATGCATTCGGGGAAGAATCTTTTAGCTTAAAACGGACATAAATCGAGGGGCTGATGTGCTCCTTGTACTCGATCTCGGCTTCCGCCAGGGCAGTCTGGCAGGGAATGGACCAATAGACGGGCTTTTTGCTGCGGTAGACCAGGCCCTGTTCGACAAAATCGGCAAATGCTCTAAGGATTTCCCCCTCATAAGCAGGGTGCATGGTGCGGTATTCATTTTCCCAGTCCGCCAATACACCAAGTCTTTTAAACTGGGCACATTGTGTCTCGATGTAGGACTTGGAAAATTCTTCGCATTTACGGCGCAGCTCCAGAGCATCGAATTCTTTTTTCTCCTCCCTTAGCTTCTTGGTCACCTTGTGCTCGATAGGCAATCCATGACAGTCCCATCCTGGCAAGTAGGGAGTGTGAAAACCCCGTGCGTTTTTATAACGGAGTATGGTATCCTTTAATACTTTGTTCAGAGCGGTGCCAACATGTACATCTCCATTGGTAAAGGGCGGCCCATCGTGGAGAATAAAAGATGAGGCCCCACGGTTCTTTTCCTGCATTTTTGAGTAGACGCCAGCGTTCTCCCAATGCTGCATCCTCGCAGGCTCTCTCTCCACGGCATTGGCTCGCATTGGAAAGTTTGTCTTGGGAAGATTTAGGGTATCCTTGAGTTTTTCAGGGGCATTCATCTTTTGTAATCGTGACGCACAATTGGGAAAAAATGTCGCAATAAGCCGTCAAGTCAAGGGTGGATGGGATATTCTAATCGAATCTCCTTGCCATTGGTAGGCATGCCCCCACCCTGAACAGACTTTTTTAACATGTACCAACTTTTGGATCAGTGGATAGACTCTTACCAGGCAAATGCGTACACTTTCTACCTTGTTCTCCTTTGGCTCGGAGTAATCCTTGGACTATATCTGCTCACCAAAGGCGGGGATTGGCTAAGTGAGCACAGTGCCAACCTTGCCGGCATCCTTGGGGTACCCCCAGTTGTAATTGGCCTGACCATCGTTTCTATCGCTACCTCCATGCCGGAGCTCTTTACTGGGGTTTCTGCCTTGAGGAGCAATTCACCCGGGCTGGTACTCGGCAATATCATCGGGTCAAACATTGCCAACATTGGCCTTATTTTGGGAGTCTCCTTAATGTTGGGAGCGATCCAGACCAACGGAGCCGTCTCCAAATCACAGCGGGCTTGCCTTCTCATACTCACCCTTACTTTTTGCGGGATCCTTTTCTACCATCCTCGTGGAGAGCTTGGCGCAACTGCTGGCAGTCTCTTGATTCTTTTTATCAGTATCTACTTGGTGGTGGTGGCCAAGCATGCCCTTCAGGCAAAGCAAGTCATGGAAAATTCGCCCCCAGAGGTGGAGCAAGGAACGGATTCGGGTTCGCCCAATTTATTAGTTTCTCTGGCCATGCTTTGGGTCGCTACCTGCACTCTTTGGATCGGCTCAGAATCCCTGGTTTATGGCTCAAAAAATCTTGCCTACCTCGCTGGAGTGCCCGAAGAACTGATTGGTTTTACCTTGATCGCCCTGGGCACTAGTCTCCCTGAACTCGCCGCCTCTATAAGCCTTGTTAGGAAACAACAAACCGCAATGCTACTGGGCAACATCGTGGGATCCAATTTGTTCAACATTGCCTTGATTGGCGGGATCGCCGGCATTCTTGGCCCCGTCCGTTGTGCCACCCCACGTCCTTGGGTGGATTATTTATCCCTACTTTGTATCACATTTCTGCTTGTCCTTTGGCTCAGGGGAAAAACCCTCCAAAAGAAACACGGGATTCTCTTGCTTGCCCTATACACAGGTGCATGCATCAGCACCTGGCTACTCAATAGTTAAAACAATACCTCTTTCCT
>Ga0181564_10001869_pt1 | contig 18684 bp, 17 predicted proteins | sample 011ome_24_FD_134512 | JGI IMG/M metagenome (GOLD analysis project Ga0181564, IMG submission 134512) | Coastal salt marsh microbial communities from the Groves Creek Marsh, Skidaway Island, Georgia - 011513CT metaG (megahit assembly) | ecosystem: Environmental > Aquatic > Marine > Intertidal...
CAGCTTTGCTTGCACACGTCGCTCTGAATTTGAAGTATTTGGCGCTAATGGTCGAGCCAAATGTCCGACGGTCTGGCAGCCCGACGATCAAACCGCGAAAATTGTGTTTTCTACAGAGAAATCAGGCGCACAAGAAGAAATTGTCCCAAAAGCGAATCATTTTGAACTTGAGTTTAGACACTTTAATGAGGCTATCCAGAAAAATTTAACTCTTAAAGTTAGCCCCACAGATTCACTATGGAATGTCAGAACCCTTGTTGCCTTGCAAACCAGTATCAAATTAGATGAATGGGTCAATTTATAGATGGGAAAGCTTTGGATCTTTGACTTCGATGGCACACTGGTAGATTCAGAGGTTGCCATAAAGCATTGCTACCTTAAAGTAACTAAAAAATTACTCCCGGAAAGAATTAACTTCGTAAAAAATATTTTAATTGGCCCCACCCTTGAAGAAACAGCTCAATCAATCCTAACTAATAAGAATCTACATCTTAAAGATCTGTTTATAAAAGAATTTCAATCCCAATACGACAGCGAAATAGTTTTAAAGACGCCTATTTACTCGAATGTCAACGATGTATTACAAAAACTAAAAAATAACGGGGATTCTCTTTCTGTATTGACGAATAAAAGAGCCTTGCCCACTCACAAATTAATTAACCATTACAAATGGGATAATTTTTTTGATTGGGTGGCTTGCATGGATGAATATCCTGATCTTAAAAACAAATCTGAGCTATTAATTAAACAAAATATACCAAAAAAAAATTACAGTAAAATTTTATTGGTGGGTGACACTATTGGTGATGGCATTACCGCAGAAAAAAATGAAATTGACTTTATTAAAGTAAATTATGGCTACGGTAGAGAGCAAGACTGGCAGAGTATCAATATCTTTAAGTCGATTAATAAATTTGACGAATTGTTGTTGATTTAAACACCCTGCTCACAGACATCCCTCCCCCTTGATTTTTTTATATAAAATATCAGTAATTTCACTCTGAGGCTTAAAGCCAGGCACAAGCTCAATTAATAGCTTACGAATTTTTTCATTATCACAATTTTTAACCTCTTCTTTTAGACTATCCAAGATTGGTTTTATCTCTTCCCATGACACCATATCTTCTTTGGCGCGCATGATGAGTGGATTGTTCGTATCACTTATATTACCTCCTATAAGAAGCTCCTCATAGAGTTTCTCACCAGGCCTTAGTCCAATATATTTAATCTCAATATCACCATCAGGATGAAACTCATCTTTTACCTCTAAACCACTCAATCTAATCATTTTTTTTGCCATAAGATCAATGCTTACTGGCTTACCCATATCAAGAACAAATACATCACCGCCTTTGCCCATGGCGCCTGCTTGAATTACTAATTCCACTGCCTCAGATATCGTCATAAAATAACGTGTAATTCTTTTATCGGTAACCGTTACTGGGCCGCCCTCTTTAATCTGTTTTTTAAATAAAGGGATGACAGATCCACTAGAATCGAGCACATTCCCAAAACGTACCATCGTAAATTTTGTGTCATTCTGTTTTTCTGAAAGAGCTTGCAATACCAGCTCAGCACATCGCTTTGTCGCACCCATTGTGTTAGTAGGGCGAACTGCTTTATCAGTAGAGATCAATACAAAGGTTTCAACACCGCTATCAAGAGCAGCTTGTGCGCAGTTCAGCGTACCAAAGAGGTTATTTTCAACGCCTTCAGCATTATTAAACTCAACCAACGGAACGTGCTTATAAGCCGCTGCATGATATACGGTGTCCACCTGAAAATGCTTAAAGATACTTTTAAGTCGGCTTCTATTATTAACACTCCCCAGAACTGGGTATATGTCTATATGTTGAGCGCCATTGTCAGAAAATTCTTTTTCAATGCTGTAGAGTGCTAATTCGCTCATTTCATACAAGATTAATGCTTTTGGTTTCAAAGATAAAGCTTGTCTACAAATCTCTGACCCAATTGATCCTCCTGCACCAGTAACCATTACTATTTTTCCTGCAATGTTTTTATTTAGTAATTTTTGGTTTGCCAACACGGCATCACGCCCAAGCAAGTCTTCAATGTTAACTTCTTGCAAGTCATTCAAAGTAAACTTACCTCCTGCTAGATCTGCTACACGAGGAAGCATGCGAACCTTAACTGAATGAGTTTCCAAAGCAGAAACAATATCAAATCGTTTGGCGCGAGAAGCAGACGGTATAGCAAGCAATACCTCCTTAATCTTCAGTTTATTAATTAAAGCGCTAATAGAATTTGCAGGATAAACATCTAAGCCTAAAATTTGAGTGTGTAGAAACCCTTTTCCTTCATCAACAAACCCAACAAGTCTGTATTCAGAAGAATGCGCTAAAGCTCCAGCGAGCTGCATACCAGCATCACCAGTGCCATAGATTAGAGTTCTCTTTCTATTGCTATCAGAACTTCTTACAGTTAGTAACCAGCGCGCGAACATACGTAAACTGACTATTACCAAAATCGATAATAACCAATTTATTAGTACAACTGAACGAGGAATATTATCTCCTGCTAAAAATATAGTTCCCCACACTAGCGCATATAAAGACACCGCTAGTGCAATGGTCCATAAGGTATTAAAACTAGTATAACGAGTAACTGATCGGTATAAGCCAAAGCGTAGAAAAATAATTCCGCCAATAACTGGCGCAGCAAAGAACAGCCAAAAAATAAAATCATTGGCTGGTAAATACCATAGTCCAAGTCTGATTGAAAAAGAAATCCACAATGTTAATACAAGAACTAGAGCATCAATAAGCAACAAAACGAGTTGTTTATGAATGCGGTTTAGATTAATAAGATTGATTAACAATTGATATGAAATTTATTTAATATAGTAGGAATAAATTATAAGCTTTTTAGAATTGATAAGGGCATTTATCAAAGGTTATTTTGTATCAAAAAAAGCATTTAAAACGAACAAAAAAAATATGCTTCTAATTAAAATTCAATCATTCTTACAATCATAACCTCAAAATCGTGCCAAGTAAAAAAACACAATGGTGGGACAAAACTAATAAAGGCACATCCATTTACAGTCGTAACCCAATCACATAATGCCTACCCAAGATACTGGCTTAATAACAGAAAATAAGAGCTATTTGACGTGACCATAAAAGTATTTAACACTTACTTAAATAATTATCTATGGAAAAGGCACTTACAAGCAAGATGGTAGATTTTACTATTATGCTAGGTTAGCAACAATTTACATAACACAGACATAACAACAATTTACACCTTAAAATAAAAAACTATGAATACAATTGTAGCAAGTGTGCATGCCACTAACCTCCCCACAAAAATAGCATAAATATTGTCTAAACAGTTAAAATCTTGCAACTCTGAATCTAATGATTTACTCACCATTGGATAAATATATAAAGCCAAAACTAAAGCACCAATCCCATGAACTGCAGTAGCAAACTGACTCATTGTCATTCTATAATCTGGAATTAAAATTGCTAAAGCAAAGGCAATGAGAAAAGCCGTTGATAAATTGAAATCAGTAAAAACTTTGGCAAACTTATATTATTAGTCTCAATCATAAAAGATATAGCTAATAATAAGGGAGGTAAAAATAAACGGCTTGTTACAAAAAAGTGTGCTGTAATGTCGTTCCTAGTGAGAGTCTATTAGTCAACTTCCCAGTCAATTTTGACGCAAAGGATCAGGACTTAATACCCTACATCAAGGTAAAGCAAAAAAGTGCTATAAGAAACAAATAAGACATTTAAGAATAAATATTTAACATAACTAACATAACAAACATAATTAACATAATTAACAAATGATTGTCTCTAAATAACGAAAATAATTATTTAATCAATGTGAAACTCCATCCCTTCTAATGGCTCTCAATAATGTCATCCATAAAATTTTTATATCAAACCAAAAAGATTGACGATTCATATACTCCACATCTAGTAATACCTTATCATGTATTGACAATTCATCTCTTCCATTAACTTGTGCCCAACCGGTAATACCAGGTAATAATTTATCAACTCCTTTTTCAATGCGAAAGGCAATTAAATCATCTTGATTGAACAGAGCAGGCCTCGGCCCCACAAGGCTCATATCACCTTTTAAAACTGAAAACAATTGTGGAAGCTCATCCAAGCTAGAACGCCGTAAAAACCCACCAATTGATGTTAAAAAACAATCAGGGTTACTCAAAAGATGTGTTGCAACTCCAGGAGTGCCTATCAACATAGATCTAAATTTTGGCATCTTAAATATTTTATTATTTTTACCAATGCGATCAGACCAATATAATGCCGGACCTTTTGATGTTAATCGAATTGCAATGGCAATTAATAACATTATAATCAACAATGTTGATAACAATAATAAAGCAACAAGTAAATCAAAACTCTGTTTCATTCATGCTCCAGATTGCATACAAATGTTTGATAATTATTGACTTCGGATCTTACAAACCCCCAACATTAAACTCTATATTACTCAATAAGCCAAGAGGTTGATTACCAATAAAACCATTTAATTCTGTCACTAAGTACTTCGTAAGTTAATCGCCACTAGTAACCAATTGGTTAGTCAAATTGTTAATAATACTATCTTTGTTAAAGATTGTTTTTGATAGCTTGTCATTATTAATAATAAATCCATCCCTTTCTTTCTTTGACATGCTTATACACCTTTCAAAAGATTCTTTAATAAGGTCTACATTAGAAGGATCTGCACAAATTCCAAGGTTATAATCCTTCACAATATCTGCTACATCGCCATTAATAATAGCAAGTATAGGTTTTTTAGCTGCAATATAAGTTTGAGTTTTGGCAGGAATAGTCATTGAAAAAATCGGGTCATCTTTTAAAGATATAATTAAAAAATCGCTAGCTTTATAAAATTTAGCCATATCTTCTCGAGCTTGGAAGCCATGAAAAACAATCTGTGAATTATTATTCGAAAGATTTTTTAAATTAACTAAATTAGAACCATTACCAAAAATATTTAATTGTGCTTTCTCTTGATATTTATCTGACAATAAACAGAAGGCATTAACAACATTCTCTAAATTCTGCATTTTCCCTACATTTCCTGCAAAAGTTAAATGAATCTTTTGATTTTTACTCAAAATGGCGGGAGCTACATCCATGTCTAGGTTGTCTGACCAATTTGGACAGAAATTAAACTTCAAGCCTTTCTTAATATATGGAGCTAATTTTAACTCAAATCTCTTGCTTGAAATTGCAACAGCAGTAATATTTTGAAACATAAATTTTACAAAAAAATCTAACAGAGTTGAAAGTATCTTATTTTTTTTAATACCAAATGCATAGACGCTATCAGGCCAAACATCTTGTACCCAAAACATTACAGGTTTTTTATAGAGTTTACGAATGATAACTGCAGGAAACATATCTGTTAGAGGGCCTACATTAAAACCAAAAACATAGTTATATCTTCTGCCAATAAAAATTGCGACAATAGTACCAAAAATCATAAAGTTTATATATTTCCATATTTTTTTAACTACACTGTTTCTATAGCCAGTAATAGCAAGTAATCTAAAAATATTTATCCCTTTGTATTCATCTTTTCGAAAAAAACTATTTTTATAACCTGGAAAAACTTTTCCTGATGGGTAGGTTGGCTCCAATGTTAATACATCCACATCAAAGCCTTTATTTTTCCATGATAAGGCAAGATCATTTATCTTGAATTCTTCAGGATAAAAACATTCTGTGATTACTAATATTTTTTTATTCTTGATCAAAATTTTTAACTTTATATTGGGAATATAGCGATGCTTTATTGGCAATCAAGGCAACCATATCGGAAATCATTTGATCGTAAGATGGTATTTTGTAATTTATTAACAACCTGGTATCAATAAAGCTTTTGTCAGTATCCTTCCCCGTGAATGGCTTAATATTGATACTTTTTTTCGTATACTTTTTGAACAGTTTAAGAAGATCATACTTACTAATTGATAAATTGTTAGTAACATGATACAAGCCTGTTATATTGTTATCAATTGACCACTTAACAGCTTTTGAAAGTTCTGAAGTGGTAACTCCTGACCAAATAGCTTTAGTGTAGCCAGGAATTTCACCCGACTGACCCATAAACCAATGAAACAACTCTGTTCCATTTTTTTTTAACTCAGGTCCTACAACAGAAGTTCTTAAAGTAAGATGCGTGTCACTAATAATTTCTCCAAGCCCTTTAGTAATAGCATATATACCAACCCCATCTTTCTTATCAGTTTCAATATATGGCTCTTTCTTGTTGCCTGAAAAAACACAATCAGTTGATATATGAATTAGCTTTGCATTAATTTTATCTGCTAGTCTAGTCAGTCTATGTGGCAGATATGAATTAAGAAAAATAGCATTTTCAGGGTCTACATCCGATCTATTATTCAAAATACCGATACAGTTAATAATGTAATTCGGCTTAATACTTGTTATTTTATCAATGAAATTTTTTTCATCTCTAGCATTTATTAAAATTGAATCCTTTTGAATTTTATTTCGATACGAGATATTGTGCAGCTCATAATTATCACAATCTTTTAAATAATTATAAACACTATGGCCTATCAGGCCTGCAGATCCAAGAACAAGCACGATATCTTTCAAAACTAAACCTCCTTATGCCAGACTGTTCTATTTACATAATCAACATACGAAAGAATAATTCTTAAAATCTTTTTAGAGACATTATCAACTTCATAGTCTTTAACTGGCTTTATCACTCTTATATCTTGTGAATTATGAGCTGTTGCAGCTTCAACTGCATCAATAACTCTATCCTTATTCAATCCTGACATGATAACTGTAGTTTCATCCATACCTTCTGGCCTTTCGTGAGCTTGACGGATTGTCACAGCAGGTAAATTCAATATTGACGCTTCTTCTACTATAGTACCGCTATCTGAAACCACACAAAAGGCATTCATTTGTAGGTTGTTATATTCATGAAAACCATAAGGTCTTGAGAATCTAACTAAAGGATTTTTGTTTTGGTAATTAATATCTTCCAACTTCTTTCTTGTTCTTGGGTGTGTAGAAATAATAATTGTCATATTATATTTCATGGTTAGCGCATCAATTGACGCTAATAAATCATTAAAGTTTTTAGGGGAGTCTACATTTTCTTCTCTATGGATACTCATAAGGATGTACTCTTTTAAATTCAGGCCTTCTCTGTCTAAAATGTTACTTGATTTGATCTTTTCAATGTTGGCATTTAAGACTTCTGTCATTGGTGAGCCAGTTTTTATGATTGTTTCAGGTCTAATACCTTCCGCAATTAAATAGCCTCTAGCTTGCTCTGAAAGAGGTAGATTAATATCACTTAAATGATCTACAATTTTTCTATTAACTTCTTCAGGAACCCTTTGATCAAAGCATCTGTTGCCTGCCTCCATATGAAAAATAGGTATTTTTCTCTTCTTTGCAGGGATAACACTTAAACAGCTATTGGTGTCGCCATAAATTAATAAGGCATCTGGCTTAATTCTGGCAAAGACTTTATCAGCTTTTGCAATAATATCTCCAATAGTTTCGGATGGCGTGCCTTTAACAGCTTCTAAAAAAATATCAGGCCTTCTAATATCTAACTGTTTAAAGAATATTTCGTTCAACTCATAATCATAATTTTGGCCAGTATGGACAATTATATTGTCCACGTGTCGATCCAGCTCTTTCATTACTTGGCTAAGCTTGATAATTTCTGGCCTAGTACCAACAATAGTCATAACCTTAAGCTTACTCATTAGCCTGAAAGTCTTTTAAATCATTCTGAACCTCTAAAAGATTCAGTAATAATTCTGTCATTTCCTCTTCATTTAATCTATGAGTATTATGTGAATTATACTCACTCGCATATAAAATATCCTTCTCCCCCTCATCAAAGAACTTATTGTAATTAAGGTCTCGCGTATCAGCAGGGATTCGGTAATATTCACCCATATCAATAGCCTTAGCCATCTCTTCATTTGTTAATAGAGTTTCGTAAAGTTTCTCTCCATGTCTTGGACCAATAGTTTTAATTTCATGCTCAGTTATCCCGAAAATATTTTTTATAGTATTGGCAAGCAACTCAATTGTTGCAGATGGAGCCTTTTGTACAAAAATATCTCCACCCTGTCCACTCTTAAATGCAAACAATACTAAATTTACTGCTTGTTCAATGTTCATCATAAAACGAGTCATATTTGGATTTGTAATGGTAATAGGCTTATTGTTTGTTATCTGATTGATAAATATAGGAATTACAGAACCACGACTAGCCATTACATTCCCGAATCTGGTGCAGGCTATCATTGTGCTTTTAACATTCTTACCTTTTGATACAATAATCTTCTCCATCATAGCCTTACTAAAACCCATTGCATTAATTGGATAAACAGCTTTATCTGTACTAAGTGCAATTACCTTTTTTACACCTGCATTAATCGCGGAATCTAATAAGTTTTCTGTGCCTATAATGTTTGTTTTTACCGCCTGCATAGGATAAAATTCACATGATGGGACTTGCTTAAGGGCAGCCGCATGGAATACATAGTCAACACCGCTCATCGCATCATTAATTGAATTTCTATCTCTTACGTCACCGATGTAAAATTTAAGCTTATTATTATTATAAAACCTTCTCATGCCGTCTTGCTTAAACTCATCTCTAGAAAAAATTCGTATCTCTTTAATATCAGTAACTAAAAATCTATTTATTAAAGCATTCCCAAACGAACCAGTGCCTCCAGAAATTAACAAAACCTTATTTTTGAACATTTATAACCTCGTCAAATACATCTAAAATATTAGTAAATTTCCCGATTTCATTCTGCCTTAAATCGTCTTGTATAGAAAAAATTTTCTCTCTATAAGACATCTTAAAATTTATCAAGGTCATTATAGTATTAATTAAGGAATCCTTATCAAACAGGTTGTATTTAAACATATTTTTCCCATAAACCGTATTGGCATATTTTTCATCTGGGACAATAGTAATAACACCATTTTTTATACCCTCTATAACATGCAACCCTAATGTCTCTATGACAGAAGTAGAAATCAGAATTGTATTATCGCAAAACAATTCTGTCATTTTTTCTTGGTCATCTATGTATCCAAGAAAATTAGTTTTTGAATTTAAAGAAGCATCCCAAACTTTGGAATTATTTAACTGTTCAATGGTTAATGTTATATTAATCTCAAAGTCAAGGTCTTTATTACTGATTCCTAACATCGCATTTGTAAAGTCTCTTAAATTTTTATGAAGATATTCAAAATGAGGTCCAACAATATATAAAAACGTTATTTTTTTTGTGAAATCATAATGTCTTGGTAAGGAAAGTTCACTGTCAGATAGGCTAATATCACTTTTTACATTAAAAACCTTGTTTGTAATATTGATAAAATCTGACAAGCAACTTTTAGTATGTTCAGATTGAATTTCAATATATTTAGACTTCTGAAGCATCATCCTAAAAATCAATCTTTTAAAAAAAATTTGTCTGGTCCAAAGAAAATATTTCTTTTGTTGTATGTATGAAGAATCTAAAGATTTAGAAAAGAAAAGAAGATTTTGAATCTTAATTAATTGTAGCGCCTTAATAAACGGTTGGGCTGTGCCAGTGAAATTGTAAACTAATCCAATATTTTTCTTTTTAATTATTGTTCTAAAAATAAAATTTTCATAGTATATTCTATGAAAAAATCCCTTATTGGCAATAAATTTAAATTCCATTGTTCTGGAATTTAAGTACTTTTTCTTTAACGGGTTTGTAAAAACCCCTTCATTACAAATGATGTAATAGCTATTATTATTATCTAGAACACACTCAGTTAATAATTTTTTAAATGTAGAAAGGCCGCCAGAATCAACAATACCAAGTGCATTAATCAGGATTCTATTTTTCATATTTTTTATAATATATATCCTAATCTGAAATTTGTAATAAAACTGGCAAGCATATGATTAAAATCATACAACTTTTATTCAATCATGCCGTTTTTAACATTAGTTAAGTAATCCTACTTATCTCATTATCTAAAAATTCAGCTCTATAAATTTACCTACTTTTTGATAGCCATGATTAAAGGGAGAGAAGTGAGTCGCAAAAAACTTTCTATGGTTTTTTTATCACAAACAATAAATTCGGAGTTAGCACTAACTTTCCGCCACCCATAAAAATATTTATTACAAACGGATAACTCAACCTCCTTATAATTCTAATAGTTAATCGACGCAATAATGTTTTTATGCCCAATCCCATAATCGGTAGGGATGGGGGGCGAATAACCTCCACTTCAAAACCAACAGTCATTGCAAGCTGACGAATCATTGATGATCCTAGCCAACTTTTATGAGTTATATCTCCATTTTGGATTGAAAGAGAAAATGGACTATCTCCAGATGGAACTCGGCCAATCAACTTACCCCCAGGTTTGAGTACAGCAAAGCATTCTACTAGTTTTAACTCTATCTCTTTTATATTTAAGTGTTCAAAAACATCAAATGCAACAACATAATCAATGGATTGAGATGCAGCAATTTTTTCCAAGGGAATTAAACTATCATAAACATTAAATCCACGATCTTTAGCAACTCTTACAAGATCTGATATAAGCTCAACCCCAAAATAATTAAAGCCTTTTTCAACAGCCCATGACGCAAAAGATCCATTTCCAAATCCCAATTCTAATAATTTCTTACTATCAAATTCGGTAATTCCAATCCTATCAAATTCTTTATTAAAATACACCCTATCATTGGTATTAATCTCACCAAAAGATTCAGCTTTCCATTTTTTAAAGTTACGGTAATTAGAATAATTAAAAAATTTCATTATTATTTATCTCGTGAATTTTGTAAAAAATATATTGGCATTATCGAACCCCATTCCAAGAATCCTTATTAATATTATTGTTTTTAGTTGCGTCGATCATTTCTTTTAATCTTGAAGTATAATCGTAATTATTGTTATGAACACGACGCATACCAGCTTCTGCAATTTTTTTTCGTAGCCGAGCATTTTCTAAATAAAATTTACATTTTTGTATACATTCTTCTGGGGAACTGAAAAATACTGCCTCTATATTTTCAATAAACAGTTTTTCATGCTCAGAGGTCCTTTCTGCAAGCATAAAACTTCCACACGCTGGAATTTCAAAGGTACGACTGTCTTGTAGGTCTCGATTTTCATGGCGAACAAAATGAAGAGCTATCTTCATTCCAGAAATTGCTTTTGGATAATTTTCACCAACTTGTGATGGTCCTCTAAAATTCGGTTTTAGCTTATTCCAGTGCTTACCTTTTGACCAACCATCCCCCCAAATTTGCACATTAATACCATCACGTAACATAGCATAGATTACTGATTCGCGATAAGTTGCATAGGACCCTATAAAGCCAACTTCACAACCGAACAGCCTTAATTCTGATTTAGAAAGATTTGCTGGTTTATGGTAATTTAGGGAAAACGATCTATCATAAACATAAACAAATTTGGCTCCAAGTTTTAAATATTCACGCCTATTAATTTCTTTTGGAACAAAATGAATGTCGTAAAAAGGAATAGATGATACAAATCTACCCCATCCATTACCAAACTCTCCAAAAGGATCATCAGGGTTTAAGTGAATAATCTTTACATGATTCATCACAGAAGATTTAAAAAAAATCAAGTTTTTTGCGCTAAATTGCACACCTTTCTCTATAAAAATTAAATCTGGAGAAAAAAGATCTATTTTTTTTCTAATAAGTTTTACTAATAACTTTCTAAATATAGGGTTGTACAGCCTTATTATGATGCGCAAAATAATGTTATGCCTAGGAACCCTACAATCAGTATCAATCCTCTCAACTTTATAGCCTAATTGTTCAAAAGAAAGGGTTCGTAAATATGCATTTGATGGTTTTCTATACCCTCCTATGCATAAAATATTTTTTATCATATGTGGAATTTATAAATATTAAGATAAGGAATTAACATTTATTCCATCCGCTAGGAATAATACTATTGAAAGATTTAGATGAATTGTTTATTTCATTTTTATAATCGGGGGCTATAATATATTTACCTGCAGATTCTGACAACCAGGCACCCCACCAGCTAAATGTGCTATTGGCAATAATAAAATGATTACAAAGTGTCATTAGCCATAAGTCCGCATAGGCATTTATATCACCATAATTATGATTAACAATCGTAACTCTGTCGGAAGGTAAATGTATCAATCTAGATGCGTCTTCAGGTCTGTCAGAAAATATATAATAATGCGCATTAGGAATCCTATTCTCCATTTTATAAATCGCTCTTTTATAATAATTAATAGATAAGTCTTTACCAGTGTCTGGATCATTAAAAAAACGTACATGTATTGCAACAGATGTATATTTGTTAATATCTTCTGCCATGGATAGATTAACTTTATCTGCTGGCGACTTAATTCTAAGATCTTGACGAATAATATTTTCAATATCCTTAAAATATTTTTCATCCTGCCAGTAACCCTCTACATATACCTTTCCTGTTAATTTAAGTTGTAAAAATCGTGGATCAAATATACTGCCTTCTTGATAAATATAATTACGCTTCTCATATGGAAAAAACTTATTAATATATCGCTTAATATAGCGGCGCACCTTTGAAAATGGCTCTAAACGCTCTATTCTTGAAGCCTTTCTACATGTGATATTAAAATGATCTAATTGATAATGCCGCTTATAATTACGATCATATTCAAAACCACTAATATTATCTATTACCAACTCAGCATCACTCTTTAAAGTTAACCTCCTTAAAGCAGCGTAGATAAAAAGCTGATTACCAATACCTCCAAATATACGTGAAACAGCTATAGATGGCCTTTTAGATTTTGAAATCATCATAAATATTTAAAGATAAAAATACCCAGATTGTATTTCTCCTCTGAGAGTCTTTTTAGAGTATGTTCATCTAAAGTTACCTCGTTAATTTTTCCGGAAGCTATTGTCACCATTGATTCTAATACTAGATTATTGCGTTTAGCAATATCAATAATGGTAGTCGGATTAAAAACACGATTAGCATTAAACTCAACCCGCTCAACACCAATTGGTGCAGACAAATAAAGCGTCCCACCAGGTTTTAGCAAGGATGCTAAATTAGCGATTCCCTTTTCATGTCCAAATACGTCAATTTTATCTCCATATCGACCCAACCCAAAATGTTCTATTGCATGTAAGCATGTTAAGGAGTCGCAGTAACCCTTACCCTCCAAACCTATAAACATAGGGGAATCTTTCATTAAATCTGCCTGTAAAAAAGTTACCCCAGGAATTAAGGTACTAACAGGGCGCAAATCAATAACCTCTATTTCACGAAAGCTAGCCACATGCGCAACAAATCCATCTATACGAGAACCAACATCTACATGCTTTAATGGGTTTGCCTTATGAATCCATCGAGAAACCAATAAATCTTGCCAAAAATACTCAGTTTTAGTGACCCCTCCCTCCTCACACCTATCATGTAAGCATGGAGTAAGGTGCATTCTCCCAGAATATAGTCTTCTATATCTCCACCAATCATAAAGAAAGGATGGAAGCCCTCGAATAGAACGAGACAAACGCAATAGATCAATGCCAAACTGACTAGATAGAATCCAATGCAATTTAATTATCAGGATTTTCATGTGCGTATAAATCTTGCTACATGTGCAACGATCTCCATTAACAGAATAAATCCAATAGGATAAAAAATGGGAACCCTGTAGGTTTTTTTCAAGAATATAACAGCCAGAAAAGGGAGGGCTGGAGCTAAATATACATTGTATCCAATAGCTGAAAACATTAATGAAAAAATAATAGATATTCCAAAAATAATAATAGTTTTATCATTATCAAGTGATTTTAAAATTAATCCAATTCTTAAAAAAACCGATAAAATCAACCAAGATGCAAGAAAAGCTGAAAGAATATGAGTGATAAGAAAAACTGAATTAAATCCATACAATTCCAATTGCGTAAAATTAACCCAAGGGAATGGGGACAATACTGCATAAATAACTCGCACTATAAAGCCCAATAATGGAATATTTACAATAGAAGTAAAATTCCCTCCGAGAGTAGATGCAGGCGCATAGTCAGTAGGAATTATCAATAAGCCTAAAGATTGAACTCCAATAATTAACAAACATAGTAATAGTTTCTTCTCCAGTTTATTATATATTCCAGAAAATAGAGGAATCCTATTTGAACTAATTTGCTCAATAAATACAAATATCAATAATATTAAAAATAATTGGGGCTTTGAATACCCTATGCATAATATAGATATAAAAAAAACAAGTGCTAGTCCTATTTTATTAAATGTAGATTTTTTTTGTTTAATCAAGCCAATATAAGCTAGTAAAAATAAGAAAAGCCCAAAAAACAACAGTCCATATCTATGTAAAGTACTATTAATCTCAAAAAATGTTGGTGAAACTGTTGCGTATAATGCAATTATCAACAAAGTATTCTTGTTTAAAACATGGAAGAAATGAGATATGTAAACTGCTATAGCTACATAGATCATATTGAAAAATCCCATTGAATAATATAATGTTATTTCTAGTGAACGATGGTTATATAGAAAATCAGGAAGCCAAATAATTGGGAAAATTCCAAAATAAACCTTACAAAATCCAAAGATGTTTTCTCTCTTCTCACAATATTGAGATACTGAGTCAAGACCATATGATAAAGGATTAGTTAAAATATCATAAGTAGTGAGATATTTAAAACCAATACCAATATTTGCATACGGTATTTCAAATCCATACGACGACAGCAGAAGAAAAACTGGGTGAATGAGAAATAGATATTTATATTTGCTCTGAAAAAGTGAGGTTAAGTAAATGGCTAATACACAATCTAACAGAATAAAATTTAATGTTGGGGAGATAAATTCATGAACATTAAGTATTAAGGCAAAAGAGATAATTGCCAAAATAGTCTTAATATGCAAAAAATGATCTCTAGAAACTTGATTATGGCTATTCATCTAATAGTATATTACCCTTAAGAAATTTCTAAAAAATGATTAACTGATTAAAAAAGATGATTTAGTTACATGAGTAAGTCTAGGCATGGGCAACTCTAACATTTTCGACATTAATTCCATCTCCCTTCTAACTGTTGCTATATCTATATTAGGCTGGGAAATATCAATACCCTTTGCTCCAAATTTTTTTCTAACTACATCAATATTACTTTTTATGGCTTTAGCAAGTCGTGCACCCAAAAGATTTCGATATTTAATTTTAATAAATCTTAAATTTGAGCTATTTTTTTCAATAATTCTTACCATTGTTAATGCTGAATTACTTTTTTTAATCGAGATTATAGGTTTAATAATAGCTTCTGATTTAACCTGAATACTTTCATAACATTTGTCATTAATAATACTCTTTAGTGAATCATTGATCTTTTCTATACTTTTTACACGTATACCTAACATGTTGGGGATATTTTGATTGCTGAAGACTCTATCTGGACCATAACTTATCAATGGAGTCCTTTGCATTACTGCTTCAATAGCTGAGGTACAACCATTTTGTATAACTACACTCGCATCAGAAATCCAAGGAGATATAGAGTCTGAATTTCCAATAACACGAATATTTTTATAATGTCGGAAAATATTATCATAATATTCAGGAGACTCTGTTGGATGTGGCCTGATAACTAAATCATACTTAGGCCAGTTATTCGCGATATGCTTCACTGCAAGTATTAAATTACAAGCAATTGAAATTTGTTCCTGAACCGAATGTATGAATACTTTCTCTTGCTCATGTGATGCAAATTGTTCAAGACTCCTCTTAACAATCGACATTTCACTCCAATGCTTATTCCCCATAAAATGTCCGAAGTTAGTGACAACGAGAATATACGGTCTAAGGTTCTTTTTAAAATTTTTATTTTTAAATATTAAAGAGGGGTCTTGCCAGACTTCAGCCCTAAGTGAACCTGTATTAGTAAATATCTCTTCTTTTGATTTGAATAATTTTTTAAACTCTAAGGTGTCTCGCTCACCCCAACAAAAAACTCCTTTAAATGGTAGTGTTTGATTTTTTTTTATATTGCTTGCATCAAGATATCTTTCAAAATTATTCCACAGTATTGATGGCTCTTGCTCATGACAGTACAAATCAAAGCCGTCTTTTAAAAAACCTCTATAAACCTTTTCAGAGAGAGATGGTACATTCATATTCTTTAGTAAATAACACCCTTTCTTAAGTAAGTTTAAACGTTTATACATCCACAAATCATTACCCGGTGCTATAAATACTTGATGGCCTTGTGACACCGCAATCACAGAAAATAACAAATAACCAGAGAGTTCTCGCGCTGGAATTTCAAGAGGTATATATATAATCATAATAATTCCAAAACTAGATATTTCCCTTAATCATAAATTTTATCCATTTTTTTTATTGAAATACCATCTTTAGATAATTCAAAAATTTGATCACACTCCTTGAGGCTTGAAAGACGATGAGCAATCATAAGTATCGTTACTTCATTTCCCAAATTTTTAATTTCTCTAATTACGCTTTGTTCTACTTTATTGTCAAGAGCACTAGTAGCTTCGTCCAATACAAGTACATCAGTTTGCTTATATAAAGCACGTGCAATTCCAATTCTTTGTTGTTGTCCTCCCGACAACCGAACACCTCTCTCTCCTACTACAGTTTGATATTGGTCAGTCCAACTTTCAATTACTTCATGAATGTTTGCTTGTCTTGCTGCCTTTATAACTCTTAAATGATCTATATCTTCTTCGGCTACTCCAAAAGCAATATTCTTTTCAATCGAGCTATCAAATAAATATATATTTTGAGGAACATGGGCAATATGATTTTGCCATTGTCTAAAATTTTTTTCAGTAATGATTTGACCATCAATAACCAACTCACCCATTGTTGGCGATAACAACCCCATCATAATATCTAAAAGAGTGCTCTTACCACATCCTGTTTTTCCTATAAAACCTACACGTGATCCTTTTTTAATTGCTATATTAATATTTTTTAATATATAGGGTGTTTTAGGACTATATCTGTAACTTAATCCTTGGAGTCTAATTTCATTTTCAAATGGAATTAATTCTGATAATGAATGGTTTTGATAATTAGGTAATGGATTTCTTAAAAGGCCAAGCACATCCTCAAAAGATTTACTAGCCGAACTGATGGTTGCATATGATCCATACATCTGCTGCAAAACTGGGAGAAGCCTCTGAGCTGCCAAAGCTAGAACACCCACTAATGGAATAAAGTTATTATTATTTTGGTGAATATTATAAGCCAAGACAGCAATTAATGTCATTCCTAGTGATTCCATGACATAGCGCGGGCTACTAATTATAAAAACATTATCCCCAGATGCTTTGCGTAATTGCAAGTCTGCTTTTCGATAAATTCTACAATAGAATTCCTGAGTACCGTCTATCAAAACCTCTCTGATACCACCTAAACCTTCTTGTAATGATTGAATCATTCCATTAGATTGGTTTGCAATAATCTCACTATTAATTTTCAACCTCTTACGCGTGTAATGAGTAACCATATAATAAAGGACGCCAAATCCAATGCTTGCTATTAATGCTATTGATGTATTGATAAATAATAGAGTTCCTAAAATACTAATGAATAAAAAAAACGAACTCACCAAGGTAAGAGATGGCAACAATACACCCCCAATAACTATGTTTGTCTTTGTAATAATGCTATTTATTATCTCACTGCTATTAGATTCAATATGTTGCTCGTATTTCTTATAAAGGGTTCGTCTATAAATATCAATGCTCAAGTCTGCTCCAGCCGCATATGATAATCTAGTTATTACATGCAGCAAAAAAAGACGTAATGAACCCACTAAAATTACAGAAGATACAAATATAATTGTTAGAGGTAATATAAGCTGATTAGGATCAGTTAGATTAAAAAAATTAACGATAGGCTGTATATAGGTATATTGAAATACTTCTTCAGGATTACTTAAGATTCCAAGAAATGGCACTACAGCACCTAGGCAAATAATTTCAGCTAGTGATGTTGTAAGCATAAGAGGAGCTACCAACCAAAATTGTTGTTTGCGCTTTCTGCTTAAATGCCCCCAAAGATTTTTTAGGTTAAAGAAAATTATAAAATTTATCCTATTTTGAAAAATTAAAGACTCAGTAATAATAACTTACCTAATCCACATTATAAACTGAATCACTAAAGAGTTTGCTGGAAAAATGTGCAGCCAATATAACAAGATTGTTGAAGAAAATAAATAAAGTAAATTTGATTAAAATATGCTGTAGAGACAGACAGATACCACGAAGTACGTCCACCTTCAACAGGGATAATTGCCCCATTTAAATAGCTAGAAGCATCAGATAACATCCATAATAATGTACCTTGATATTCACTATCATTTGCCATTCTTTGCATTGCTATTCTTGAACTAATCTCTCTTAGAAAATCTTTAGGCTGTCGATTTTCAACTCCACCTGTAATTATTGCTGTTTTATTTTTAAGTGAAAAACACTCTCAAGATAATTATTACTTTGCGTCAAGATCAAATCCCCTCATAATGACAGATGATATTTTAATGTCTTCATCATTATCTATTTGAAACATCTTGTATTTTTCCATCTTA